>SXGU01087872.1_pt1 | contig 14795 bp, 11 predicted proteins | sample 3174531 | NCBI WGS metagenome assembly SXGU01 (sample SAMN11356863, study PRJNA531348) | freshwater metagenome | isolation source: freshwater sample F1-140 | place: China: Fuxian Lake, Yuxi | collected 2017-12-25
CGCTCGAAGTCGATCGCGACCGAATTCCCCGCCAGCGCGCGGTCGGTCAGCGCCGCGACGCGCTCGGGCCGGTCCGGCGCCGCGGCGACCGACCGCACGCGGCGGCCGTCGTGCTCGACCGAGAAGGCGACCGCGGGCCGCGCCATCGCGAGGCGCTTCACGACGTCGAGGCACGCGGCGAATTCGGCACGGGTCGAGCGCAGGAACTTGCGCCGCGCCGGCACGCGCGCGAACAGCCCTTCGACGCGGATGCGCGTGCCCGGTGGCACGGCGGCGGGGCGATCCTCGACAACTTCGCGCGCCACGTCGAAGGGCGCAGGTGAAGACCATCGGGCTGCTCGGCGGGACGAGCTGGCCTTCGACCATCGAGTACTACCGGATCCTCAACCAGCTGGCGCAGGACAGGCTTGGCGGGTTCCACTCGGCGAGCCTCCTACTGCGCAGCATCGACTATCACGAGATCAAGAGCCGCTATTACGACCGGTGGGCGGAGATCCCCGCGCTGCTGGAGCGGGAGATCACGGCGCTCGCAAGGCTGGGGCCGGATTGCCTCGTGATCTGCAACAACACTCTGCACAAGGCGTTCGACGGCATCGCGGCGAAGCTCGCGCTGCCGATCCCCGTGTTCCACGTCGTGGAGGCCACTGGCAGGGCCGCGCAAGCCGGGAACCTGCGGCGGCTGCTCCTGCTGGGGACGAAGTTCACGATGGAGGACGGCTTCTACCACCGGGGACTCGAGGCGTTCGGCCTGCACGTCGAGACGCCAGGCGAGGAGGACCGCATCGAGATCCAGCGGATCCAGTCGCGGCTGGCGCGAGGCGAGATGACGGGCGAGTTCCGCAGCGTCCTCGCAGCGCTCATCGAGAAGCATGCGGATGCGGTCGACGCCGTCGTCCTTGCGTGCACCGAGTTGCCGCTGGCCGTCCGGCAGGAGGATTGCCGCATCCCGGTCCTCGACCCCACCGAGCTGCAATGCAGGGAGGCGTTCGAGTTCGCAATCGGGGGATCCGCGGCCGGGCGCCGCGACTTCGAGAGCGCCGGGGCTCGGTAAACTGCGGCCATGAGCCGCCTGCATCGCATCCTGCGCAAGCCGTTCTTCGGCCGCTTCGAGGTGCCATGGTCCTTTCCGCCCGGCATCGACGCGGCGTCGTGGGAGCGCATCGCGTTCCGCAGCGGCAACGGCGCGCGGCTTGCCGGACTGTGGGGCGCGGCCGGCGGCGAGGCGAAGGGCACGCTGGTGCTCGCGCATCCGATGGGCAAGGCGGCGAAGGGCTTCTGGCTGCGGCACGGCCACGCGGATCTGTTCCGCAGCGCCGGTTACAACGTGTTCCTCTTCGACGCCAACGGCTTCGGCGAAAGCGAGGCCGTGTCCTTCGACTACCCCGCGGACATCCTCGCCGCCGGGCAGTGGGCGCAGGAGCGGCAGCCCGCGCTTGCGGTGGGACTCGTCGGCGCCTCGTTCGGCGCGGGATGGGGACTGTGCTCGATGGCGCGCGAGGGCAGTCCCTATCGCGCCGCCGTCCTCGAGGGCGCGTTCACCACGCTGCCGGATTTCTGGCGCCATTACCCGGTCGCCTACGCCACGCTGCGGATGTCGCAGGTGGTGTGGCCGTCGATGGAGCGCAACCTGCGTCCGGAACGGGAAGCGGCGCGCGTGCTGGGCCGCCCCGTGGTGCTGCTGCTCTACGGCGACCGCGACATCTACACGCCGCCCGCGCAGGGCGAGCGCCTGCGGCGGGCATTCGGCAGCGCGGCGGATGTCGAGATGCAGGTGTTCCCCGGCGTGGACCACACTTATGCCTACCGCGACGCCGCCGATGCCTACGCGGCGCGCGTGATGCCGTTCCTCGGCGCAGCGTTCGGGAACGCCCGATGACGCAAGTGCGCTGGGCGTTCGCGGTGCTCGCTTTCCTGTCCGTCGCTGTCGCCGGCTACGCGGTCGTCGCCTACGCGTTCCTGCCGCTCGGCGCCGCCGTGCATCCGGACATCCGCGGGAGCTTCGAGGCCCACCGCGCGGGCATCTTCCTGCACGTGTTCGCTGCGTCGGCGGCGCTGTTCCTCGGGCCGTTCCAGTTCTGGACGGCGCTGCGTGTGCGGCGTCCGGTCCTGCATCGCTGGTCGGGCCGGATCTACCTCGGCGCGGGCGTCCTCGTCGGCGGCCTCGCGGGCCTGTACATGGCCGCGTTCGCGTACGGCGGCCTTGCCGGCAAGCTCGGCTTCGGCTGCCTCGCCGTTGCCTGGCTGTACACGGGCCTGCGCGCCTATCTCGCCATCCGCGCGGGCGATGTCGCCGCGCATCGCCGCTGGATGGTGCGCAATTTCGCGCTCGCGTTCGGCGCGGTGACGTTGCGGCTGTGGCTGCCTTTGTCATTGGTCGCGGGGATCGCGTTCGAGGTCGCGTATCCGGTGGTCGCGTGGCTGTGCTGGGTGCCGAACCTGGTCGTCGCCGAATGGCTGTTCAACCGGGAGCGCGGCGGGCCGCTCCCCCTACAATCCGCCTGATGAAGACGCTGAAGATCCGGGCGGCGCGGGCCGTTGCCGCCTGCGCGGCAGTGCTCGCCGCCACCATCGCCGGCGCGCAGGCGCCGCAGCCCGTGACCACCTCGACGCCGCTCTTCAGCCAGGTGGTGGTGTTCACGCTGCCCGCGGGCTGGAAGACGGCGCACAAGAGCGAGTCGCCCAACGGCTACCTGATGGAGTTCATCCCGCAGGGGCAGGACATCAAGGCGTGGAGGGACCTGGTCACGCTGCAGGCCTACCGCGGCCTCGGTCGCAAGCCAGAGGCGTCGCCGAAGAACTTCCTCGGCATGGTGGCGTCGCGCATGGAGAAGGCCTGTCCGGGGAAGGCCGTGGCGCAGTCGCTCGGCGACGGCAAGGTGGACGGCTTCGACGCGCACGTGGCGGTCCTCGGCTGCGGCAGCATCGGCGGCAAGAGCGAGATCGCCGTGTACCTGGCGATCCGCGGCAGCGACGACCTGTACATGATCCACCGCGCGTTCCGCGGCGAGCCGTTCGACCGCGCGAAGCCGCCGCTGGATGCCGACCAGGCGCGTCAGGCGATCGCCGCGCTGCGGCCGGTGAAGATCTGCGAGCGCTCGGATCCGCAGGCGCAGTGCTGGCAGCGCCAGCCGCGCTAGGCCTGCACCGGCGGCAACGCGATGCGGTGCTCGGTGCTGAACTGGTAGTCCTTGAACACGTGCTCCGCGGTCAACAGCTGGTAGCTGCCATCCGCCAGCCGGTGGGTGGTGTCCTTCAGGCGGTAGACGTAATGGCCGCAGGTCCAGCAGTCGAAGTTGCGCATCGCGGTGCACAGGCACGTCTTGTCCTTCACCGACAGCGTCTTCTCGTCCGGGTGCAGCTCCAGCGCCCGGTTGAAGGCGTCGATGTACGCGCAGCTGCCGTTGCCGTCGAGCAGGTAGCCGTAGGCCTCGCAGTTCGGGCGGATGCCAGAGCCGATCGACGGGCTGCCTTTCAGCATGCGCATCGGGTAGCCGGTCGGCGAGATCAGGTTCACCTCGAGGTCCTTTTCCTCGGCCTTGAAGTACTCCTGCTTCACCTTGGCGGGCAGGCCGCATTCGACGGTGCCGGTGAAGCGCGTCGCCACCTGCACGGCGCCCGCGCCCATCTCGAGGAACTCCACCGCGTCGCTGCCGGTGAAGACGCCGCCTGCGGCGACCAGCGGGATGTCGAGCTTTTCCTGGTCGAGGTGCTGCTTGATCTCGGCGACGATGGTCTTCAGGTCGTACTGCGCCCAGTCCATGCCGAAGCCGAGGTGCCCGCCCGCGAGCGGCCCCTCGACGATGATGTAGTCGGGCAGGCGGTCGAGCCGCGCGCTCTTCCTCAGGAACAGCAGCAGCGCGCGCAGCGAGGAGACGATGATGCCGAACTTGACGTCGCGGAAGCGCGGATGGTCCGCCACCAGCGCGAGCGACCCCAGGTGCAGCCCGGCGCTCAGCGTGATGCCGTCGATGCCGCCGTCCATCGCCGCGGCGAGGCGCACCCGCAGCGTGTCGCGCGGGCTGCCCATGGTGAGCTTCTCCATGCAGTTGACGAAGATCATGCCTTCGCCGCGCTTCGCCTCCATGGTCCTGCCCACGTGCAGGCGCGTGGCCTCGGCCAGCCGCTCGAGGTCGAACTGCACCACCGACTTGTCGGTGTTGAAGACGTTGAACTTGTACTTCTTCTGCTTCTCCTTCATGAAGCCGGTCTTGTAGCGCCGGTCGGAGACCGTCGGCACCATCGCGTCCGAGATGTGGCCGATGCCGCCGAGGCGCGCGGACTCGAGCGCGAGCTCGGTGGTGGAGATGTCCACGCCCATGCCGCCGGTCATGATCGGCACCAGTTCCCTGCGGCCGAACTTCAGTCGGAAATCGTCCACGCGCTTCATCGGCGTGATTGTCCCTGATTGGCGGCCTGCTGCCTAGAACACGAAGTTGCGCACCAGGTTGAGGTCGCCGATCTTGCGCAGCGGCACGACGAAGCTCTCGCGCCGCTCGCGCGGGGTGTTCTCGTGCACGATCAGCGTGATGCGCGCGGTGACCACGTCGCGCTTGCGGGTCTTCTCGTCGAAGTGGTAGCCCGATTCACCGAAGTTGCCCCAGTAGTTGACGTAGGCCTGCCAGGCGCCGCGCACGGGCGCCGTCACCGAGAAGATCTCCGGTCCCGCGCCATCGACGCTGTCGACGTCGAAGCCGCCGCCCGCCGGCAGCCGCGGCTGCGCCCAGAAGGCGTGCTGGCCGTCGGGCGAGATGACATGCAGGTCGACCTCGGCCTGCGGGTCGTCCCATGTGAGCACCATGCGCAGCTGCGCCTGCGGGCGGCCGCTGTTGGCCTCGTAGAACTGCACGCGCTTTCTCTGGCCGCCGTCCGGCAGGCGGATCTCGACGCCGTTGGAGCCGGCGCCGAAGGCCCAGGGCCGGTTGAAGCGCCCGTCCGCACCGGCGTACAGCGGCATCGGGTTGCCGTTCACGACCAGCGTCGGTGGCAGGCGCGACTTGCCCGCGTCGCGCAAGGCGCCCGAGATCAGCGCGCGGAACTTCTGCCCGCCGCGGTCGATCGGCGGCGTCGGGTAGGCGTGGCGCACTTCTCCCGAGCCGTCGGTGAGGCCGGCGTGGTTCCAGCCGCCGGTGGGGCGTTCCAGCGTGAGCGGCTGCGCGCCGGCGGCGCCGGCGAGGCAGGCAAGGAATGCGCAGGCGAGTCGCACGGTCACCGGACGGCGAAGGTGGCGACCAGCGTCAGCTCGCCCGCGCGGCGCATTGGCACGCGGAAGGTGCGGATGGTCTCCTGCGGCGTGCCTTCGCCGGTGACGACCGCGATCTGCGCCGTGGTCATGCCGGTGCGGTATTCGTCTTCGCGGGCGCCGAAGTAGTTCACGAACACGTGGTACAGGCCTTTGGGCGGCGTCGGATTGGCGTAGATCTCCGGGCCGTAGCCGGTGGTGACGTCGACGTCCAGCGCGCCGCCGTTGTTCGCCGCGCGGCTGCCGTACCAGGTGTGCTCGCCATCGGGGGCGACGACGTGCAGGTCGAGGTCGGTGCCGTTGGAGTCCCAGGACAGCACCACGCGAAGGCGCGCCTGCGGCCGCGCGACGTTGTTCTCGTAGAACTGCACGCGCCGGCCGCTCTTCGCGCCGGCGGCGCGCACCTCGATCGAGTTCGAGCGCGCGGCGAACGCGTATGGCCGGGCGAAGGCGCCAGATTCGTCGGTGGAGAGCGGCATCGCCACGCCGTTCACCACCAGCGTGGCGGGGCGGCCGTCCTTGGGCGCCCTGGCGATGCGGCCGCGGATCATCGCGCCGGCGCCGTGCCCGTCGGCGTTCACCGACGAGGCCGGGTACTGGACTTCCTGCCGGAAGCCCGCAGTCTCGCTCGCGCCGTAGCGCCAGCCGCCGGCGGGGAGTTCGATCGTGCCCTGCGCGACGGCGGGTGATGTCGCGAGCACGAGGAGGAGGGCGAGCGCGGCGTTCATCGTTCAGCTCTCCAGCAGGCGCCGCGCGAGGCGCTCGATGTAGGCCTCGTCCGCGCCGCTGGGATGGAAGCGGAACGCGAGGTGCAGGTATTCGTGCGCCAGCGTCAAGCGTCCCTCGCGGCTCTTCCAGTCGCGGGCATAGATCCGCAGCCGCGCCTGGTCGGCGTAGGGATGGCCCTCGGCGAGCGCGCAGACGCGCACCGTTTCGGCGACCGGCTCGAAGCCGGGTTCACCGCGCAGTTTCCTGCGCCAGTCGCCGGCGGCGCGCGCGAGCCACGACTCGGCGTCGTCCATGCGGCGGCATTCCTCGCGGCCGTTGAGGCTCGCGAGTTCCGCGGCGGGATAGGCCTGCGCGAGGATGGCGTCGAAGCGCAGGCCTTCGCGCGAGCGCGCCACCGCATCGGTCCACGCGAGGCGGTTCACGGCCGGGCGGTCGCGGTGGTAGCGCACCGGCGCGCCCTGCAGCACCAGCTCGTCGGTGAACTGCGCGACCGCCAGCGCCTTCGCGCTCGCCGGGTTGGGGCTGACGCGCTGCGTGCGGCTGGCATCCGCGATGCGCCAGCAGCCGGATTCGAAGCGGCCGTTCTGCAGCAGGTAGCTGCGCGCGGCCACCGCGAACGCCCGCGCGGCCTCGGTGTCGGCGGTGCCGGCCTCGCGGTCGATGACGCGGGCGACGTATTCGTTCAGGGTCACCCGCCCGGCGATGCGCAGGCCGTTCGGCGTCGCCGTGAGCTGCAGCTCGCCGCGCGGCGCGATGCGCAGCCAATTGCCGTTCTCGAAGCCGACGCGAAGGCGGCCCTGCAGCGGGCCGGGGGCGACGGGCGTCGTGGTGTCTTCGCCGTTGCCATCCCTCAGCACCACGCGCACCGGATAGCGCTCGAAGAAATCGACGTCGACGCAGGACTGCATCGCGGTGTCCGCCCGCGTGGGCGGCAGCGCCCGCACGAGCGCGGTGGCGTGGGTGCGCAGCGCGCCGCGGCTGGAACCGGTGGCGCCGAACCAGAACGGCGTGCCGTCGGCGAGCCAGCCGGCGGCGCCACCGTAGCTGGCGCCGGGCTTCGACGGATGCGCCCAGGTGTAGGTCTTGTAGCGCAGGCCGGTGCCGAGCACGGGCCAGGCGTCCCGGCCGTAGCCGTTCAGGCTCACGTCGAGCAGCGCGCGGCGCGCGGCGGCTTTGGCCGCGGGCGAAAGCGCGTCGAGTGCCTCGAGCAGCTCGCGCACCGGCAGCGTCGCGCCCGGTTGCAGGCGGCGCGGCGGTGCTTCTGCGGCGATGCCAAGCCGCGCCGGCTCGAAGTAAGCGCCGCAGGAACGCGCCAGCGCCGCGTCGCGGCCGATGCTCTCGCCGGGCGCGCAGCAGTAGTGTTCCGGATCGTCGGCCTTGCGCGCGGCGCGGGTGCAGGCGTACGGCGGCTCGTTGGCGTTGCTGTCGACGAGATGCGCGTACGTGAAGAGCTTCCACAGGCTGCCGACCGGGACCTGCTTCGGCGGCGCGGCGAGCCGCGCCTGCAGCTCGCCGTCGCGCAGCCACGCGACCGAGGCATCGCCCGCCGCCAGCGCACACGCGGGCAGCGCCATCAGGAGGAGTGCGTTAACGAATCTCGACGCGCGCACGCGCCCGCTCCTCGAATGCCTTCTGCTCCGGCTGGTACATGCGGTGGTAGCGCACCGGCGGCAGCGCGAAGCGCCCCGCCTGCGCGACGCGCAGCATGTGGCTGATGACGACTTCGCCGGAGAGCTCCTCGACCGGCACGGCGTAGCCGGTGGGCGTGGTCTCGAACTTCGCGCGCTCCAGCGCCTCGGCCGTGTCGCTGCCGGGCTTCCTGAGCGAGATCCCCCAGGTCGAGCGGTCCGCGCTGGCGCCGGGCGGCAGCGCCACCTCGACGATGCCGTAGCGCAGGTTCGCGCCCGCCTTCGGCCGCAGCACCACCTGGTCTAGGTACACCTCGTCAGTGCGCAGCGGCGCGTTCGCGGCGACCAGCTCCAGGGTGAACTCGGATGCGGCGGCGACCGGCTCGCTCGGCGTCGACGGTTCCGGCTGGCCCGGGCGCGGCGGCGCCTTCGGCGCGGGTTTTGCCACGGGCGCGTCGACGCGCTTCAGGCGGTAGATGCGCCGTTCGATCGTCACCGGGAGCTTCGACTGCTGCGGTTCGCGCGACTCGAACGACACGATGGCCTGCGTGCCCGCGGGCGCGGCGGCGGCGAGCGCGAGCGCTTCGGGGAGCGGCGTGCCCGGCGGCAGGCGCCAGGTGCGCTGGCCGGTGGCGCTGGCCACCGGCTGCCACGGCGCGCCGAGTTCGGCGCGCACGTCGGCGGACTTCGGAACGCCGCCCAGGGCGCGGTGCACGAAGGTGAGCGCGAGCGCGCGATCCACGGTCGGCATCTCCGCGCGCACCAGTTCCAGCACGCGCGGCGCATCGGTCGCGGGCGCACGCTTCGAGAGCAGCAGCAGCGCCTGCGCGAGCGGCGAGGCGTCGCCCTTCAGCGCGGTTGCCGCGGCGGTGGCCGATTGAACGAGGCCGGGCAGCACGGGCGCCTGCGCGCGCTGCGCCAGCGTGGCGACGAGGACGCGGGCGAGCAGGTCGGTGACCGGCGGCGCAACGCCGCCGAGCACCACGCTGTCCAGCCTTCCGGGTGCCTCGGCGGACGCCATCGGCTTCGCCGCGAGTTCGTCGGCGAGCGCCGCGACCATCGGGCGCACCGGCAGGCCGATCTCCTGCATCCACCACAGCATCAGCGCGCGGTGCCAGTCGGAGCGCTTCACGCCCTCGGTGCGGTAGACCTCCAGCAGCCGGTCCCAGTGGCCCGGCGGCATCGCGAGGCCCAGCGAGCGGCTCGCATGCCAGTCGGCGTAGTAGGCGTAGGCGGTGAGCAGCGGGTCGCCGGTCTTCTCGGGCGCGCTCCACCAGCCGAACACCGCCTTCGGGCCGGCGAACTGCGCCAGCCGGAAGCGCTGCGTGTGCAGTTGCTGCACGAGGCGCGGCGCGAGGCGTTCCTCGGCGCCGGAAAGCGACTGCACGGCGAGGCTGTACGGGATCAGCCGGCTCGCGGTCTGCTCGACGCAGCCGTGCGGATAGTCGATCAGGTCGTCGAGGATGCGGCGGAACTGCGCGCCGGCCGAGTCGGCGAAGCGCACGCTGACGTTGGTCGCGTCGGGCGGCAGCGAGAGCGGCGCATCGGGCGCGATGCTCGTCGAGCGCGCGGCCGGCCAGTTCACCGGCACCACGCGCAGCGGCACGCTGAGCGAATCCACCGGCTTGCCGGCGGCCGACAGCGTCAGCGAAACGGTGCTGTCGCCGCCCGCGACGGCGAGCGGCAGCCGCACGAAGTTCGCGCCCGGCTTCAGCGTCAGCTTCTCCGTCCTGGCGAGGCCGGCGCCTTTGGTGGCGAGTTCCGCGACCACGGGGTCGGTGCCCTGGTTGAAAAGCGCGATGCTGGCTTGCGGTGCGTCGCTTGCGCGCAGCCAGGTCGGGCTGGTCCACTTCACGTACAGCGGCTTGTCCGAGCGCACGTAGGCGAGGCTCTGGCCGACGGTGCCGTCGGCGTCCATGGCGCGCGCGGTGACGCGCCAGCGCGTGAGCGAATCGGGCATCGTGAATTCGAGCGTCGCGCGGCCGTCCTTGTCGGCGACCACGTCGGGCTGCCACAGCGCGGTGTCGCGGTCCTCGCGGCGCGGACGCTCGAGGATCTTCACCGCGCGCTCCGGGGCCTGGCGCCGGCCGGGCGCTGCCTGGCCCATGCGCGGCCGCGCGAGGTCGTAGGCGATGAAGGAGAGGCTCGCCGAGGTGCGCACGTTGTTGCGCCTCGGGTGGTAGAAGAAGTCGAAGATGTCCGGCGCGATCTCCGGCTGCAGCACGTAGATCATCTCGTCGACCACCGATACCGCGAGGCGCGCGCCGGCCGCGGGCTTGCCGCCGACCGTGGCGGTGAACTCCAGCTTCACGGTTTCGCCGGGCAGGTATGAGGCCTTCGCCGCCTTCACGCGCACGTCGATCCGTGGCTGCTCGACGCGGATGCCCTGGTTCTGGAACGCGTACTCGCCGCCCTGCACGTGGACCACCGAGAGGGTGATGTTCGGGCTGTAGTCCTCGCCCACCGGCAGCGTGGCGCGCCATTGCGTCGGCGTGAGGCGCGTGGCCTTCAGCCAGCCGTCGCCCGCCGACAGCAGCGCCGTCTTCTCGACGCGGTCGCGTTCCAGCGTCACCAGCGCGTGCTCCACCGGCTGCGGAAAGGTGATCAGAGCACTCGCGGTCTCGCCTGGCTTGTAGCTCGACTTGTCGAGCACGATCTCGATGGTGCCCTGCGGCGCGGCGACGCCCGCGCCGCTGACCCAGTGCGGGGCCGCGCCGAGGATGTTGCCGTTGGCGTCGCGCAGGTTGACGGTGTAGCTGCCGGGTTCCTCGAACGCGATGACGAGGCGGTCGCGCTCGGACACCTTGCCGCTGGCGCGCTTGCGGTTCTCCAGCCGGATCGTCTCCCAGGTCGCCGGCGCGACGCCCTGGTCGTTCAGCGCACGGATGTCGAAGCGCACCGGTTCCTTCGGCGTGGAGAAGCTCTTCCCGGCCTTCAGTGCGTAGAGGCCGGCGCCGCGCTCGACGAGGATCTCCTTCGTGGTGCGCACGCGGTACGCGGCGCCGTCGGTGGCGAGCGCGGTGAGCACGTAGCGGCTCGGCTCGGTCGCAGCCGGCAGCGTGAACGGCGCCATGCCGGAGGCGTCGGTCGTAAGCGTGGTGCCGGCGAGCTTCACCGGGAACTGGCCGGAGTAGCCGAGGTCGCCCTCGATCATCGTCAGGCGCTGCGCGCGCACGCCGAGCTCGACCTTCGCGCCGACCACCGGCTTGCCGTCCGGATACGAGAGCTGCAGCTTGCCCGCGACGGCGTCGCCGGTCTTGTAGTCGCGCTTGTCGGCGACCAGGCTGATCTCGAAGTGGGGCTTGACGTACTCGGCGACGCGGAACGCGGCGCTGTAGGCGTCGCCCTTGTAGCTGAACCGCAGCTCGTAGCCGCCAGCGCCGGCGTTGTCCGGCAGGCGGAAGCTGGTGGCGGCGCCCGAATCGGAGGCGAACTGCGCCTTCTGCGTCGCCACCGGGAAGCCGCCCGGGTCGAAGACGCTGATCTGCAGCTCGGCGGGCGCCGCGGGCGCGGTCTCGCGCGCCGAGCGCAGCTCGCGGCCGAGGAACTTCACGAACACCTCGTCGCCGGGGCGGTACAGCGGCCGGTCGGTGACCGCGTACAGGCGCGTGTTGTAGATCTCGCTGTCGTAGTAGTAGTTCTCCGAGACGAAGACGCCCCCAGCGGGGTCCTCGCCGAAGACGTAGGTCTTCTCCGGCGATTCGCGGGAGAACACGGCGAGGCCGTTCTTGTCGGTGGTTCCGCTCTTGAGCACGCCGATGCCGTCGGTCCACACCACGCTGGCATCCGGCACCGGCCTGCCATCGGCGCGGCCGGCGACCCACGCCAGCATCTGGTCGGCCGAGACCTTGGTCACGGCGACGCTGCCGGAGACGAAGACCAGGGTCGTCGCGCGGTGCTCGCCGAGCAGCGCCTCGATGAGGTACAGGCCGGGCGCCCGCTTGCCGAGCGGGATCATGACGTTGCCCTGCTGCACCTTGATGAACTCGCTGGAGGAGCCGGTGAGCTTCACGCCCTTGGGCGGCTCGATCGGCCGGGCGATGTCCACCGGGTAGCGGAACGCGCCCTCCAGCGGCAGGCCCTTGAGCGGCGCGTACTGCGGGTGCGCTTGCTCGGGCGTGTCGCGGCCGATGTGCGGATGCGTCTTCGCGCCCGGCGCCTGCGAGGTCACGGCGACCTTGGCTTCGCTGGTGAAGAGCTTGCGCCACGCCATGCGCGACTGAACCCACCACTTGTCCCAGACGCGCGAGAGCGCGTTCGACAGCCCTTCGCCGGTGTACGCGCCGGCGACCTCGACGCGGTGCAGGTTTCTCTGCTTCTGCAGGAACTCGAGCGGCTTCGGCACGCGGTACACGCGCACGTCTACGCCGCCGTACTCGGCGACGTCGTACAGCGACGTGGCCTCGAGCCGCACCATCGCCTCGGCCTCCGGGCCGTAGGACGCGTCCGACAGCAGGAAGAACGGCGCGCCGCGCGGCGGCTCGTAGGCGTGCAGCGGCGCGGCGGCGAGGATCGCGGCGGCGAGGAGGAGGGCGGCGGGGCGCCGGAGGTTCAAGGTCATGCCTTCAGGAAGGAGAAGCGGTAGACGCCGGCGAAGTTCGGGTTGCGCCGGTCCGGCTGCCAGCGCGTGTCGCTCCAGCGCAGCAGCTGTGGCAGCGTCACCGCGCGCAGGCCGTTGTCGGCCGGGGATTCGGAACCGGTGTGGTAGGCGATGTAGCTGCCCATCCACACCATCACGTGCTGGTCGTCGCCCTGGTCGAAGAAGAGCAGGTCCGCGGGCAGCGCGAGGTTGCAGTCGCGCGATACCTGGCGCGTGTTCTCCTGCACCAGGTCGATCGCGGCGGCATAGGCCGCGGTGGTGCCGTCCGCGAGCCGCCAGCGGTGCCGCAGCGCCTCGAGTTGCGCGGCATCCAGTCCGAGGTCGGGAGGCAGCGGCCGGCCGGCCAGCCCGTTGGCGCGCTTCCAGCCCGCGTCGTGGTCGCGCAGCGACTCGGCCACGGCGAAACGCACCAGCCCCGCGCAATCGCGGTGCCGCCAGCGCGGCGTCGGTCCGCGCTCGACCTGCGTGGCGACGATCTGCACCATCCACGCGCGGAAGGCGCGCGATTGCGCCGGCGTCAGGGCGGGCGCCGCGCTGGTGGCGGCAAACGTTGCCGGCGCGGCGCCCGCCGCCAGCAGCGCGCCGAGGAAGCGGCGTCGTGCCAGGGGCGTGGTGCTCACTTCACTGGCTCCCAGGTGGCTGGCTGCCAGCCGTCCTGCTTCGCGGCGGCGTCCTGCACCACGAGCCGGTGCACGGGGTGCTTCGCCAGCGCCTTCAGGCGTGGCGACAGGTGCGTGCGCAGCGCGGCGGACAGCACCGGCTCCTCGGCTTTCGGCAGCGCGGCCAGCGCCTCGCGCTCGACCATCTCGGCCAGCATGCGGGGCGCGATCACGGCGAGCGTGACGCCCTGCGCGGGTAACTGGTCGCCGACGCTGGGGAACTTGCGCGCGATGGTGTCCAGCGCGAGGTCGACGAGCGCCGCGTCCGGCGAGAATACGCCGATGGATTGGCTGCTGGCACTCATGGACTCGCCTCTGGCGAGGGTCGGCGCGGCGAGCAGCGCGGTGACGTGGTTGCGCTTGTCGGCGGGTTCGGCGCCGTCCGCGCGCCACGTCCCGCCCGGCGAGCCGGACTTCTTCGGCAGCGCGGCGGGGTTGCGCGCCATCGAGGCGTCCTCGGTCTGGTAGGCGGAGAACGCCGGCTTGCGCAGCGCCCATTTGGCGAGTTCGGCGAACACCGCGTCGTCGGCGGCGACGGGCTTGGAGACGCGAGCGACGAACACCGGCGCATAGAGCGTGGACTGCGGGTACCAGCAGGCGAGCGCCGAGCCCTCGACGGCGCTGGCGGCGGATCTGCGCACGGGTTCCGGCGCGCCCTTGCCCTGCGCCAGCACCTTCTGCGGCATCTGCGCATCGAGCGGCAGCAGCAGGCAGGCACCGGCATTTGCGGGCGCCGCGCGCCACAGCGCCGCGTCGCCGAGCCCGCCCCGGGGCATCGAGCCGTGGCGCAGCAGCAGCCGGGTGCTCCAGGCATCGCCCTCGAGGTCGAAGCGCATCGCCTCGATGCCGGGGAAGAAGGCGTCGTAGCCGAGCGCGAGCGCGGTGCTGCCGATGGCGACCGTGTGCACCGCCTTGCCGCGCTCGAGCCTGAAGCGCTTCGACAGGGCGCCGTCGTTCGCGAGCCAAGAGGCGAGGGCGTCGCGCGACGTGGCGACGAAGCGGCCCTGGCGATCGAGCAGGAGGCCCGCGTCGGACAGTACCGCAATCCGCTCGCCGCGCGCCGCGATGATCAGCGTGCGGCGCGGGTTCAGCTTCAGCGCGTAGACCGGGAAGTCGAGCCGGTGGCCGCCGGCGTCCTGCAGCAGCACCAGCTGCTTGTCCTTCAGCGCCACCGCGGCCATCTCCTGCAGCACGCGCGCCATCGCGCCGCGCCGCATCACCAGCGCGTAGTGGCGCAGCGCGCCGTTGCCGTCGCGCCAGAACGCGACCTCGGCGGGCTCGTCGAGCGCCATGGCGAGCAGCCTGTCGGTCCAGTCGAGCTTGTGCTCCCAGGCGATGCGCCTGACGCTGCCGGCGAGGCCCAGCCGGTCCTCGTGCTGCTCATAGTAGGAGACGATGTCCTCGGTGAGCACGTCGCGCAGCACCGGCGCCTTGAGCAGGTCGCGCGGCAGCTGCGACAGCTTCGCGGAGGCGATCACCGCGTCTGGCGCCGTGAGGTCGACCAGCAGGCGGGTCGCGCCGATGGAGGTCTTCTGCCAGCCGAGGTGGCGCCACGCGGCAACTGCGCCCGCGGCGACGGCGATGAGCAGGATGACGGCGACCAGCGCCTTGCGGCGGCGAGGAGTGCCGGCCGGGGCCGGGTCGGGGGAGTCTGTCATGGGATGGCTGCGATTCTAGACCACGTGTTGTGCGGCCATCGTGCGCGCGCGCCATGCGCGCGCACGGGCGGAATCACGCCGAACTTCAGGTCAATCGTGGCGAACGGCGGGCGTCCGTGACGCAGTTCACGCCGCGCGGCGCCGGGCGGGGCCGCGGGCGCCGAGGACTTGCGCGAGGTAGCGGCCGGTATGGCTCGCCTCGCTGGCGGCGATCGCTTCCGGCGGGCCCTCGGCGACGATGCGCCCGCCGCCTTCGCCGCCCTCGGGACCGAGGTCGATCCC
>SXGU01005364.1_pt1 | contig 14792 bp, 16 predicted proteins | sample 3174531 | NCBI WGS metagenome assembly SXGU01 (sample SAMN11356863, study PRJNA531348) | freshwater metagenome | isolation source: freshwater sample F1-140 | place: China: Fuxian Lake, Yuxi | collected 2017-12-25
TATCTTTCCAAAAATCCGTTATCATTCCATAGATGATCTCTTTTTTTTCCTCAACTAACATTTGTAATGCGTCAGCAATTTCCAATTCATTTCTCCATGATGGTTTTAATTTTTTTATTATCTCAAAAATATATGGAGTTAAAAAATAAATTCCAGTCACAGCAAGATTGGTTGGAGGATTTTTTGGTTTTTCAGTGATTTTTACTATCTTGTTATTCTTTATTTCAGCGATTCCAAATTGTGAAGGATTACTTACCTCACATAACAAAAGAGAAGCTGCAGCATTAGATTTTTCAAAATCTGAGACGTATTCACCAATTTCACGTTGAATAATATTGTCACCCAAAAATACCACAAATTTTTGATCATCTACAAAATCTTTACACAATGAAACTGCATGAGCTATGCCTTTAGGAAAATCTTGTTCAATGTATGTGAATTTTGCACCAAATTTTGCACCGTCTCCATAGTAATCTTTGACTTTATCTGATCCAATTCCACCAACAATAAATGCAATTTCAACAATACCTGCTTCAACTAATGTTTCAACACAATATTGAGACATTGGTTTATTGGCGATGGGTAATAATTGTTTTGGACCTGTATGTGTTAAAGGACGTAAACGCGTTCCATGTCCTCCATGTAAAATTATGCCTTTCATATATCTTAAAAAATTTATCTTATAATTTAACTAATCCATCCAAAAACTAGTATTATAAATCCATAAAAATTTAATCTATGCATATTCCTTAATTATTTCATATCTTCAATTTTAGATAAGAATGTTTTTAATTCTATGATCTCTTTTTCTGATGCTCTACCTGTTCGAGAATCCAATATTATTCTACATATATGAGCTAACAAAGGATCTTCTAATCTTTTAATTGTATTTTCTGTACTTAATTGAGTGTGTCTATGCCAATATCCAATCAATATTGATATCGGTAAATAAAAAATCATTAAGACTACTGTAAATACCCACAAATTTGATACAAATTCATTCACTAATGGATCATTTTCAATTAAAAATCTATACGAAATCAGAACAAAATTTACTAATGTCAAAATAAACATCAAATAATATGAATGACCATACCTTACCTCTAACCATCTTCTTCTAAACCAGATTTTGTTAATCTTCATTTGTATAATCCATTTTTTTTTCTATGCTTAATAATAAATTTCTAAACTTTTCAATTTCATCTTTTGACATATTCCCTAATTGTACATCTATTAATACACGAAATAATTTTGCATAAAATGGATTTTGTTGCATGGTTATCGCATTTTCTATTTTTAATTGAGTATGTCTGTGCCAATAACCGATAATTATTGCAGCTGGTATGTATAGCGCAAGAAACAACAGTGTAAAAATCCATAGTTCTGGAACCAATTCTTTGAAAAATGATACTTTTTCAATCAATAATCTATACGAGATCAAAACAAAATTTACAAATGTAAGAACGAAAATTAAATATGTACTGTGTCCTGTTCTGAATTCATACCATCTTTCTCTTGTCCACCCGTTATTCATTATTTTTTACATCATCAATCCATATAAAAAAGATTGAAATTTGTAAATATACTGTTAAAATCATACGGCATAATTCTATCAAATTATATGCCTACAATCACAATTTATGTACTATAACTAAATCTTGATCATTTTTTTATCTGATGGAGGATCCGATATGAATTCCATTGAACTTTTTACATATTTATAAAACAATTAATAAAGTTCCTTTAAAATACAAACTATTATTTTTATATTAAAATAGATATCGTTAAATTATACATTTATGATTTTACACTGTGAAACGTCACTCTAAAAGTTCAATTCTTTTCAACAAAATTGATATTCGTCTAAGTAAAACGTTTTATGGAAATACAACTGGTTTCATGCGAAATATACAAGGCCGAAATCGTGTTTTAACCAAAATTGATGAAAATACTAAAAATACTGATCCTGAACTATATTCTGTTGTAAAATATGGATTTACAAAATTTTCTAATTCATATGATGAATCTATGATAAAAAATCTTCAAAACAAATTTCAAAGTTTAATTGAAAATGACAATTATTCTAAACCAATTGCAGAATATAATAATAAAATTTACTCAAGAATGATTAATGAACCATACAAAATTTTTCCTGAAATATCTAAACTTATCACAAATGATGTTTTATCCTTCTTAAGTAAATATTACACTTCTAATTTTACTATCAAACATATTCAATGCCATCGGAATTATTCAGTCCCACTTGAAATACGTAAAGAACATGAAATGTTTTCAAACTTTTGGCATTTTGATCTTGATCCTACTTCACAAATTAAATATTTTGTTTATCTGTCAAATGTTACGGAAAAAGATGGTCCATTCCACGTTCAAAGTAAAGATAGAACACATGAATTAATTAAAATGGGATTTGGAAATCGCAATAATTACCAATTACCTCAAGATGTTCTTGAGGACCCAACTTATGTTAAAAGAATGACAGGCCCAGCTGGAACATCATTTTTTGGTAATGCTACAACCTGTCTTCATAGAGCTGGAGATTTAGAAGATAATCATATTAGAGATGCAATCACATTTACTATTGATCCATCTGATGAACCAATTAAGGAAAATTGGATTGAAAGAGTTATGCCACACCCATCACAGAGTACTAATTATATTGCATCTAAAGAAAACTAAATTTTAAAAATTATGTATTAATTTTTATTTTTAGAATCAAATTTTTGAAAATCTATTTCAAAAATTTTCACTTGATGTTTAAAATCATTCTCTTGTGAATCAAACACTTTATTTAAATAATTATATTTTTCTTCATGGTAGTATACATCTTGTAAAAACTTTGGAAGTTTAGGATTATCATCTACTATTATATGCGTTAAATTCAATCTTGAATTTGAAATAAACTCTTCCACATTTTCATAGTTGGTTGTCGGAATTGTTTTTATTTTATACACATTATCTGGAAGTACAAATGGCCATTTATCTGGAATCTCTCCAGCTTGTATATATTGTGTTTCTGAAGGGTGGAAATTAATTCCAGATACTATTTCAGATCCAAGTTTTGCAATTTCATTTAATTCCCTTTCATTTTCATAATTAATTTTTTTATATTCATAAAATCCAATAGAACTTATTAAAATTCCAATTATTATTAATGACAACACAATATTTTTTCTCGGTAATTTTGAAAGATAGCTCTTCACTGCAAATAATGATATTAAACAAAAAATTGGATATAGAACATAAAAATATCTTGTATCTTGCGCTTGAGATATACCTGCATACAAAATTGGAAGAGCACTTACTACCAAGAACACTATGATAAAATTTGTCTCTTTTGTTCGTGTTCTAAAAAACTGTATAATTCCGAATGGCACAAACACCAAAAAATTTGGTATCATAATCCATCCTAAATATTTTATAAAAAGCTCTGCTCCCTGCAAAATTCTTGCAGTTTCTCCTTGATTTGTCATTAATAAAACCTCGCCGGATCCACCCACTACTCTTTGAAATATTCCATCATTACCTGAAACTTCTATCTTATAATTCACAATTGGAATTAATATGATAAGAAAAATTATGATACTTGGAATATACATCCTTATAATTTCTTTTGAAAATCTGAATTTTATAAAAAATAATATAGTTAAAGTAAAAAAAAGAAAAATTCCCTCTGATCTTACTATAATACTAAATGACGCCAGAATAAACGCTAAAATTATTCCTTTTCTAGTATATCGCAAAAAGATTACTAGAGATGATATGCCAAGTAAAATAAATAATGGTTCTGTTACTCCTAATAATGAATTTACTATAATTCTAGGATCAAAAGCAAATAATGCAGCACCAATTAATGAAATCTTATCATCAAAAAATTTTCTACATAAAAAATAAACAGGAACTGTAATCAAACTAGATAAAATTATTGATATGATGCGTTGTAATTCCATATACTGAAGAGAATTTTCTAAATTAATTATTGAAAACCAAAATGAAAGAAATATTGGCCATCCATTATTAGCTGGAGCCCATTCTATAGGTAGATGCCCATAATAATTTATGGCTGTTGCATATCTAAAATTATCCATTGCATCTGCTACAAGAGGTAACTCATGAGGAAAATAAAAAAAACGAAACATCAACCCAGTAAAAAATATGATTAAAAATGAAATCTTTATTTTTGTCTTGTTATTGTTTATTCTTAACATCATCACTTTATTCATTTTAATACAAAAACTATCTTACTTATTCTTGTCTCGTATTCTCATCATTTACAATATATACATTAAATAATAAATTACTTTCAATGACTGGTAATATTGAAACAAAATAAAAAACTAAAGAAATTTTATGATAAAGTGTATCTAAAGGGAGAAAAAAAACACTTTACAGCCTATAGAGAATCTACACCCACATCAGAAGTAACTGAAGTATTAAAACAAACTTCATGGAAATCAAAAAAAGTACTTGATGTTGGTTGCGGAACTGGTTTTTTTGCATATAGTGTGGCAAAAAAAGGTAGTAAAGTTTTGGGAATTGATTATTCTCTAGAAGCAATAGATATAGCAAAATCTCAGTATTCTCATCCCAATTTAGAGTTCAAGAATATAGATGTAAGTAAGATTAAAGAAAAATTTGATGTTATAGTTTCAAATGGTACATTGGAACACATGGATGATCCACTTAAAACACTCAAATTATTCAAAAAACACCTAAATCCCAAAGGATGTATTATTATCACATCCCCTAACTGGACAAATCCAAGAGGCTACATACTGTTAACATTGTGGTATTTGTTCAAAGCTCCAATAACGCTTGCGGATCTTCATTATTTTACTCCTATAGATTTCCAAAATTTTGCTAAAAAACTAGAAATGAAATTGACCTGGAAAACTTTTGATAGATCCTGGAGTCATGGAAACGTCTTAATCAGTGATTTTAAAAAAAGACTTCCGAATGTGCTTCATGATGTACGATTACCTAGTAATGAAAAACAAATTAATTCTTTTGTGCAATGGATTAAAACAAATATTGTTTCACTAAATAATAATCTTCCACATAGTGGTGCTACAGGACTTTATGTATTTTCTTTTAAATAATTAAAATTACATGTTTTTGAAATTTTTATAAATTCTACATCTTATTCAATTTTAATTCTGTTTAATTTTACTTCTTCACTAATCAATTCATTATCAAAAGATATGATAAATGTCAGATATTCAGCTATTTCGTTTGGATTAAGAAAGGTTTCAAAATTTTGATCTTTGGATAATCGTCCCATTTTTGTTTTAGTTGAGCCTGGAGAAATACAATATGTTCTGATACCATATTCTTTTAATTCTGCAAAAAGTGCTCTTGATAAACCTAGTAACGAGTGTTTGGTTGAACAATATACTATACCATTTTTAAATCCATTATATGATGATGAAGATCCTATGTTAATTATTCTTCCCCATTTTTTCTTTTTCATATCTTTGGAAAACTCCTTACAAAAAATAAATGGAGCTCTTACGTTAATTCTAAAGCATTCATCAAATTCTTGTATGGCTGAATTTTCTAATGATTTTACAATAAACAATCCTGCAGTATTAATCAAAATATCAATAGTACCAAATTCTTTTCTGATTTTTTTTATTAACTTATTTATTGACTGATCATTAGTTAGATCAACTGTTCCAAATTCTATCTTTATTGCTTTATTTTTACCTGCAATTTCTTTTTTTAATGATGTAAGTTTGTTTTTATTTTTACCAACCAAAAATAAATTACAGTCGAGTTCAGACATTTTTTTAGCTATTTGACTGCCTATGCCTCCAGAAGCACCTATAATTAAACAATTTTTATTTTGAAAATTCTTCATATCATTATCTCAGTTTTCTCTCTAGGTGATGAAAGATTCTTCATTTCTGCTTTATAGTTTTTGAGCCATTTATTATTAATGTCTTCTACAATCTTTAACCACTCAAGATTATTCTTTACCATTTTTAAAAAATTAACTAATTGATAATCAGAATTTCCATCTGTTGTACATATAACTATTTTTTGGAAGTTTTTTGCTTTTTTTAATCGATTTACTAGATGCTCAATTAATGGCATATTGTTAATTTTTTCTAAATATTTCTTTAGTAATCTTGCACTATCTAGTCTGACAGGAATAAAAATATCTACATTCATACAAAATTAATAATGTTTAGTGTAATAAAATACTTTAAAGTCATTTTATTTCATCAATTCTTACGTATCTTTTTTCTTTATTTGATATTCTTGCAGCTTCCATTACTTTGGCCTGATTAATTAAATCCTCTTCAAAATTATACTGCGCAGAATTTGGATTGTGTATTTCATCACAAAAAGAACTGATCATTATTTTAAAATGATCTGAAATATCTATGGGAATTTTTTCTTGAAAATTATTCGTATTAACATCTAACATGACATGCATATCTGGTGGAACATTGTAAGCTCTTGTTAGACTTAGAGAGCCACTACTTCCCCACAAACTATATACTGATTGGTAAAAAAGATCGTAACCTACAGCACTTTGAGAATGTCTTCCATTGTTAAAATTCATAAAAATCGTAGCTTTTGTATCGACTTGCTTTTCCTCATCCATATTCAATCTACATAGAATACCTTCAGGCTCAGATCCAAACAGCATTCTTGATGCATTTATGGGATAACATCCAGCGTCATTTAGGATACCACCACCAAGAGATTTGTTGTATCGTATATTGTCTTTCGATATTGATGGAAAACCATATCTTGAAAAAAATGAGAATAAATTTCCAATAGTTCCGTTATTGATGATTTCTTTGACTTTTCTATGAGATGGATGAAAACGGAACATAAAGCCCTCCATTAATCTAATATTGTTTTCTTTGCATACGCTGATCATTTTTTTTGCTGAGTCAAACGATGTTGTAGATGACTTCTCACAGAGTACATGTTTTCCAGACTGTGCGGATTTGATTACCCATTCTTCATGAGTTCCAACTGGTGTGGAAATATAAACAGCATCAACACTACTATCACTCAATACGTCTTCATAGGAACCATATTTTTCACATCCAAATTCCTGAGCAATTTTTCTTGCTTTATCATTTGAACGACTTCCAACAAAAGCTAACTTACAATTATTTGATTTTAAAATAGCAGGTATGGTAGAGCTTTTGGCAATTGTTGAGCAACCAATAACTCCAATACTAATTTTATCACTCATTGATAATCACAGATCAAATTACCATGCAGTCCATCCACCATCTACAACAATTGTTGAACCTGTCATGTATGATGAATCAGAAGTACATAACAATTCTACAAGTTTGTTTAATTCATCTTTTCTCATCATTCTTTTCATTGGTGTTAAAGCGGAATATTTATCCTTAAAGTGTTGATCCTGATCAAATTCTACTCCTCCTGGTGCTATGCAGTTTACTCTTATTTTTGGAGATAAATGTGTGGCAAGAAATTTCGTCAAGTTTATCACTCCAGCTTTTGATATGCTGTATGCAGGATGTTTGTGTCCTCCATCATACAAATCTGGTCTAGCTGATACTATTCCAGTTGTAGCTGAAAAATTCACAATAGAACCACTGGAATTATTTCTTGCAAATTCACGGCATACTGAAAAAAGAGAGGTTAGATTTACATCTAAAAATTTACTAAATGAATTCAAAGTTATATCAAATAATGTCCCACGAGCCTTACCTTCTTCTACATGATCATTTAAAGCAAAACAATTTACTAGACAATCACACTTATTCTCTGAAAACCACTTACGAACAAAATTTTCATCATTCAAGTCATGACCTAAACGAAGATCTAATTTGATCACTTTATTTCTTAGTTGAAGATACTTTGAAATCTCAGTTCCAAGCAAACCTTCAGAACCTGTGACTACAATCTTCAAAGGTTTCACATCTACCATATTTTCAAATTGAATTATAGTACTTATCTACATATTCTTTTACAAATTTTTGATATGTTTTACAAGTAGTTTCAGGAGGAACATTTGTGTCTGATGATCTGGCTCCTTGTATAATTAAATCTCCCAAATACTGTATTTCAGACAAGGTTGAAAAGAAAAGATCAAAATTAGTATCACCTGTGCCTAGTGGAACAGTTCCACCATGAAATTTTCGATCTTTAACATGGACGTTTTTTACCCATTTTCTTAATATAACTAATTCTTCTTTTGAATTATATCCCAAAGATGTGCTATTTCCAGAATCATAGTTTGCCATTATGTTTGGATGATTAAATTCTGAAAGAAGTTGCTTAAAATCAAGCGGTGGTAAATCTGTCTCTAGAATTATTACTACATCGTTTTTCTCTGCATGTGGAATCACTTTCTCCAAATTATTTCTAAGCTCGATCTTGTCATTGATTGTTTTTAATGAAGAAGAATCTACAAGTGGTATTTCAATAAAAGAAATTTCTAATTTTTTTGCCTGCAAAATCAATTCTTTAAGTATTTTGATATTTTTTTCTAAATTATTCTGAGATTCATGAAATAATTTTTTTGTCATAAAATAATCTGCGCATATTGAATTTACTATAATGCCGTGTTTTTTACATAATGAATTTATTTCTAAAACTCCTTCAGAAGATAAAATTGGATTTGGTTCATACTCATCAAAAATCCACTCAATTATTTCAAATCCACATTTTGTTGCTTTCTCAAATTCCTGTTTCCAAGAAGATACAGGAAAAGTTTGAATTTTACCGTCATATGATTTTGAAAGTCTACCTTGCATAATTCCTATTTTTGGAGTTTTTGTCAATGTAAAAAATTAATTAAATAATAATATTAATGATAGGTACTTTTTAGATGAGTAATATTTCATTTATATTTAATATGTAATTACACTTAACAATTCATATGAAAATAAAGTCCAAAATTTTGTTTTCTATTGATGCATTTTACTTACATTTCTGCATCGCTTATTATCTTCAATCACACTTGAACGCTGATCTTTTTGCAATTATTGACATAAATTCTAATCCAAAAAAATTTTTTCAAAATCAAAACTTAGTAAACTTCCAAAAAACATGGTTTTTTCATGATTATGTCAAAAAAACTCAACAAAAACCCGATCTTGATTATCTATCGAATTTTGAAACAAAATATAAAATTGATTTATGGAAATTAGCCCTTAATGAACGATTTTTTTTTATACATAATCGTTTTTATAAATTTACAAAAGAAGAAATTTTATCAATTCTTGAACAAGAATCAAAATTATATGAATCTATGTTAGATGAAATCAAACCCAACTATTTTCTTACATATGATCCTCCATTTCATCATCAAAAACTATTGTTGGAACTATGTCGAGCAAAAGGAATAAAAGTTTTATCCATATGTGGTACTGGATTTAAAAATAAAAATATTCTGGTTGAAGATGGAGCAACATTTGATCTAGATCCAAATTCTATATCTGGTAATTTTTTTAATGATAACACAACTACAAATGTAACAAATGATTCTTATGATTTAGTAGTTCAAAAATATCTGGAAAACCGCAATTCAAAATTTTTTAATAAATTTAAAGCTTTAAAAGATTATTTACTTGATTTCAATTCAGAGAATTTAATCAATTCAAATTTCATGTATTATGGAAGAAGTAAATTTAAAGTTACAAAAGATGCACTTTTTTTAGAATTTAAACGAAAACATAATTATAATTTCCTTCAAAAATTTTCTGTATCGTCTCCTGATTTACACACTAATTTTGTTTATTTTCCAATGAATGTAGATGAAGAGCTAAATATTTTACATTATGCTCCATATTATACAAATCAAATTGAGGTAATTCGCCATGTTGCAAAATCAATACCTATCAATTATGTTTTATATGTAAAAGAACACATTGCATCTGAACTTAGAGGTTGGAAAGATCCTGATTATTATAAACAAATAATGGATATCCCTAACGTTGTATTTATTAATCCTCTATTTGATAATAATGTTTTACTGACCAATTCAAAATTAGTAATTGCAATTAGAGGCACAACTGCATTAAAGGCTATGAAATCTGAAAAAGCTTCTGTTATTTTTGGTGAACAAGCATTTCAAATCATGCCTTCTGTATTTAAGGTAGATTCACTTAATTCTCTTCCAATATTAATTAGAAAAGCATTAAACCACAAAGTTAATTCATTGGACTACAAAAAATATGAAGAATTATTGGGTGATAGAGCATTTGAATTTAATATGTTTGATTATGAAATCAATCGAGATAAGAGTTTGTTTTCCGGTGGAATTTTATCTAATATCTTAATATCAAATAAAGATATGGTTGATTTTCTTGATAAAAATAAAGATTTGTTTTCTGGTTTGTTGAGTGCTCATTTAAAAATTATATTAGAAACATAACACCCCTTAAATAATCAAACATTAACAATTATAATAATTTGAAAGTAATAATTGGAATTCCAGCATTTAATGAAGAAAAGAATATTGGTCCAATTGTGGCAAAATTAAAGAAAAAATATGATCAAGTGATTGTTTGCGATGATGGATCTTCTGATATGACAGAAACAATTGCTTCATCCTTAGGGGCACATGTCGTAAAACATGAAAAAAACTTGGGATATGGATCTGCAATAAAGACAATTTTCAATGAGGCCGGAAAACTTGAAGGTGATGCTTTGGTTACCTTTGATGCAGATGGACAACACCAAATTTCAGAAATCGAATCTGTATTACAACCTATCTTTGAAAATAAAGCAGATATTGTTATTGGTTCACGATTTCTTGGAGAAACAAAAGATTTACCAAAATATAGAAAAATTGGAATAAAAACCATCACAGGATTGACAAATGTCATGACTGGATCTAAAATTACCGACTCACAAAGCGGTTTTAGAGCTTATTCAAAAAAAGTGTTAAAAGAAATATCTCCAACAGAATCCGGAATGGGTATTTCTACTGAAATTCTCATAAAAGCATCTAAAAAAGAAATGCGTATTGTTGAAGTTCCAATAACCATTAGTTATGAAGGCAGCACACATTCACAAGAACCAATATCTCATGGCACATCAGTAATCATGAGTACAATAAAGCACGTAGCCATAGAGCGTCCCCTTTTGTATTATGGAGTAGGTGGACTTGCTTTTCTTACAGTGGGGTTAATTTTTGGAGCTTGGACATTACAGATATACTCTGAAGAAAGACAAGTAATCACTAACATTGCCCTTGTTGGAATAGGCGGAGTAATTTTAGGCACCATCTTATTAATTTCAGGTACAATTCTTTATTCTATTGTCAGTGTTGTCAGAGAGAAACGATAAATTTAGAAACACTATTTTTGTAAGTTACAAACTAAGATTTGATTAATGAATATTGAATTTTAAAACTTCGACACTAGTTTTTTGTTGATTCGTTTTCTACAACATCACATATTATGTGATAAATCACTCTGTGAACTTCTTGAATTCTTGCCGTATTGGTAGATGGAACAATAATTGCAATATCTGTCGCATTTTTGATAGTTCCACCATCTCCTCCAAGTAATCCTATTGTAACGGCACCTTTTTTCTTTGCTGTTTTAATTCCCTCTTCCACATTTTTTGATTTACCGCTAGTGGAAATTCCCATTACTATGTCTCCTTTTGAAACAAGACTTTCACACTGTCTGCTAAAAACTATATCATATGAATAATCATTTGCAAGAGAAGTAATTATTGATGAATCTGTAGTTAAAGAAATCGCAGGTAGACTTTTTCGTTCTTTTTGGAATCTCCCAATAAACTCTGCAACTATATGTTGTGCATCTGCCGCACTACCACCATTTCCAAAAATGATTATCTTGTTTCCTCTTTTGAAACATTTTATTATCTCGTTGATTGATTCTTCAATTTTTTCAGATAAGTTTATGGAACTTAGAATAAGATTAGAGCTTTCAGTTACCGTTTTTTTGATCTGATCATTTATGGAATTCAAACTAGTCTTTCTCTTAGTTTTTTCATTGCGGGTTTTTCTGAATCCCAAATGCGCTTAACCCCGTCACCAAGTATAACATCCAAAGTTCTAATATCTTTAACAAGCCTGTTTAACCCTATAGGTTCTAAAGATGCAGCTTGATCGCTTCCGTACATCGAACGATCAAGTGTGATGTGTCTTTCAATTGAAGTAGCACCTAACATTACTGCTGCCACGCATAGAAGATATGAAGAACTTTCGTGTCCACTATATCCTACTTTACATTTAAACTTCTTTCTCAGAGTTTCAATTACTCTTAGATTAGCTTCTTTTATATCCATAGGATAACTGCTATGCGAATGCATCAACTCAAATGGGCAGTTATGTTTTTTGAAAATTTTTATTGCGTTTACTATATCTTGCATAGTACTCATACCAGTAGATATGAATGTGTATTTCTTTTCTTCAGCAATAGTCTCTAATAATTTTGTATGAACTAACATTGCTGATGCTACTTTGTTGTATTTTGTTTTGAATTTTCTCATCTGAATCTGACTATCTATATCCCAACATGATAGATACCATGGAATTCCTTTTTGTTTACAATATTTATCAATTACATTATACTGTGCATGTGAAAACTCCAGCCCTTCTTTTTGTTCACGTTGAGTTTTCCCCCAAGGACTATCGCGTGGAGAATCTAAAAGCTCCTTTGAATATACTTTATCAACAGTTCTTTTTTGAAATTTGACAGCATCACAGCCTGTAGAAACAGCTAAATCAATTAATTTTTTAGCAATTTCGATATCTCCATTATGATTAATTCCAATTTCAGCAGCGATGAATACCAATACGAAATGTCTGATGTTGGTAATTATTAAATTTGACTCAGTACCATTTAGTTTTGTTTGGGAATTTTTCTTTTAGGATTAAATCAGCTACTTCTCTTAGAGCTCCATATCCCCCAGGAGATTTGCAAACATAATCTGCAACTTTCTTTGCTTGAGAAATTCCATCAGAAGGAGTTGCAGAGAATCCTACCCTCTTCATTAACTCCAGATCATTTACATCATCACCTATAAACGCGATATTTGAAGGAGATAATTTGTAAATCTTGCAAATTTTTTCTAATTCTTTTTCCTTTATCTTTACTCCAGAATAAACCTTGGAAACATTCATGGATTTTGCCCAATAATTCACTATTTTGGAAATCTCCTTTGTTATTATCACCGTGTCTACTCCATTTCGAAGCAACAAATTCACTCCCATACCATCTCGTACGTGAAATCTCTTGAAAATTTCTTCACTATCTGAATAATATCTTCCACCATCAGTAAGAACACCATCTACATCAGTTATAACCAGCCTGATTTTTTGGCATTTTAATTTGAGGGATTTTTGCAATTTATCAAATTCACTTAATTGTTAATCTATACTGTAGTAAATATAATTATAACAAATGAATCCTTTTTTACTACATGGTACTAAAAATACAAAATTATGATTTAGGTGTAAAAATACTCATACCTGAGATAAAACATGATAATAGAGGATTCGTATCGGAAATTTTTCGAGCAGACTGGATTGAATTCTTTGGAGATATTTTTCCAAAACAAGTAAACATCTCAATGAGTAAGCCTGGCGTTATTCGTGCATGGCACCGTCATTCCCGTAATCAAACCGATTATTTTCTTGTAAAGAAAGGGAAAATGAAAATCTGTATTTATGATGGTGATAAACAATCCAAAACATTTGGAAAATTAGTTGAAGTGTTTGTGGGAGATGATGAGCTAAAAATAGTCAAAGTTCCAGGACACTTTTGGCATGGAACTCAAACCATCAGTGATTATCCATCAGAAACAATCTATTTTCTTACAAATCTATACGATTATGAAAATCCAGATGAGGAGAGACTGGACTGGAATGATCCGTCTATAATTGATCCAAGAACTAAAACGCAGTATGACTGGAATTCACATATGAGGTCATCAAAATGAAATTCTTGATATGTGGTGGATATGGATTCATTGGAAGTGCATTTATCCGAAATCATCTGGAAAATAATCCAAATGATGAAATCATAAACATAGACAATATGTCATTGGGTTCTAATAAGGCTAATCTTGACATGCTAAAAAATGCCAATTATAGACATGAAAAAGGTGATATCTCGAATTTAAAACTAGTAGAAAAATTATCTAAAGATGTTGATGTAATAATTAATTTTGCTGCGGAAACTCATGTGGATAGAAGTATTTCTAATCCAAAACCATTCATTGAAACCAACATTTTGGGCACATATTCTTTGTTGGAGGCCTCAAAGAACAATGAAAAATTGTTTGTTCACATATCCACAGATGAAATTTATGGAGATCTAGAAAGAGAACAAAAACCGTTTACGGAACTTGACAATCTAAAACCTAGTAATCCTTATTCTGCAACAAAGGCATCAGCGGATCTACTTGTACAAGCATATGTGCGAACTTACAAAAATAATTGCATCATAACTAGATGCACAAATAATTTTGGACCATTTCAATTTCCAGAGAAACTCATACCAAAAACAATTATTCGTGCTCACAAAAATCTAAAGGTACCATTGTATGGAGATGGAAATCAAGTCCGAAGTTGGATTCATGTTATAGATCATATTAGAGCTGTAGATTTACTAGTTCACAAGGGAAAGCCAGGAGAGATTTACAATATTACTGCTTGGAACGAAATTTCAAATATAGAAATTGTGGAAAAAATATTGAACAAAATGGAAAAACCTCTGGATTTAATTGAATTTGTTAATGACAGACCTGGTCATGATAAACGATATTCAATCGATTCTACCAAAATACAA
>SXGU01131589.1_pt1 | contig 14791 bp, 15 predicted proteins | sample 3174531 | NCBI WGS metagenome assembly SXGU01 (sample SAMN11356863, study PRJNA531348) | freshwater metagenome | isolation source: freshwater sample F1-140 | place: China: Fuxian Lake, Yuxi | collected 2017-12-25
GGGAAGGGGGAACGGAGTGCGGTGTGAACCGTACTCCGTTTTTTTTGGGAGAAGATCAGTGCCCCGGGGTCAATCCGGAAAAGTAGGCTGCCAGGTCGTCTATATCCTGGTCTTTCAGGGAGGACGCCATGGCATTCATCATGCCGTTGGTACGAGTTTTTTCACGATAGGCCTTGAGTGCGCTGGCCAGATAGGCTTTTTTCTGTCCGGCAAGGTTTGGATAGGCATCGACAGCACTGATGCCCTGAGGACCATGGCATCCGGCACACAGGCTGGTCGCGGTCGCCTTGGCTGATTCAGCATCTGCCAAAGCATTCGCGGTGACGGAGAGCATTGCAATAAACAGGAGTGGGGACATTCTGCGGGACATGTGATTTGCCTCGATCAATCAATCAGTGGATGAGAAGAAATACAGCAGCCTCAACCCCATTCAACCCACTCCGGGCGCAGTAGTCCCGCCTCAGAGGAATCAGAAAGGCCGGTGCTGTGCCCTAACCTTAACCTTAACCGGCTAAATTCTCAACATTGCAGGTTTCAATCAAGGCAAAACGGTATAATATTCAGGGTCAATTGACACCTCAACCCCCATCATTCACATTGGGTTTCCAAACGCTACAACATCAGGAGATACTCGCATGAACGTGATCCAGACACTTCAGTTTGGTGAAATAAACATCAATCAAGACAAAATTATCACTTTTCCGCAGGGGTTGGCAGGATTTGAACAACTCACACGCTACGTGCTGTGCCACGAGGAAGGTGGTGACGGCATCGTTCATTTTCTGCAATCCGTCGAGGAGGGTGATCTGGTGTTCTCGGTGGGAGATCCGGCCCAGTTTGGCATCCATTATCAATTTACCCTGACAGATGCGGAAATGGCACTGCTGGAGTTAACCGACATGGATGACCTGCTGATCCTGATCCTGCTGTATCGCGATGAGGAGAAAACAACCGGTCACCGCGAACCCGTGCGAGGCGCATTAACTTTACCCCTCATCATCAACATCAAGTCACGCAAGGGCATACAAAAAATCATGCAGACCCTGGCCCCCAGCGTGCTGTTGTCCGAGATTTCCAGTTCTCTGGAAGAATGATCCGGATACGATCCAACACCTGAGTATAACCTGCCGGTTTCCCTGGCCTCCATCATGCGCTATCTAATTCCCCTCGCCGTATTTTTTGTCATGGTGATTTTCCTCGGGATTGGTTTAACCCTCGATCCACGCGAGGTTCCATCGCCCCTGCTCGGAAAACCCGCACCTGCCTTCAGTTTGCCGGAAGTCTCCCGTCCTGCCGAAACCTTCACCCAGGAGCGGTTCACCGGACAGGTCAGCCTGGTGAATGTCTGGGCTTCCTGGTGTGTATCCTGCCGCCAGGAACACCCCACCCTGGTGGAATTGTCCCGTAAAGCCATCGTGCCCATTTACGGATTAAACTACAAGGACGAACGGGACGCTGCCCTGAAATGGCTGGATATATTCGGCAACCCTTATGTTGCCAGCGCGTTTGATGCGGATGGACGTACCGGTATCGAGTGGGGTGTATACGGCGTCCCGGAAACCTTCGTGATCGACCGTACCGGTACGATTCGCTACAAGCACACCGGCCCGGTAACCCCGGAAGTACTTGAAAAAACCCTGCTTCCGCTGATTCGACAACTACAGGTTCAATCTTGATGAAAGCACTACTGCTCGCCCTGCTGCTGGCTCTGCCGTTTGAGGCCGGTACGGTGGAAATTCGCCAATTCAGTGACCCTTCCCAGCAACAACGCTATGAACGACTGATTGATGACCTGCGTTGCCTGGTTTGCCAGAATCAGTCGCTGGCCGATTCAGATGCAGATCTGGCCCGGGACTTGCGCGATGAGGTATACCAGATCATCCAGAGTGGCCAAAACGACGAGGAGGCCATTCGTTTTCTGACCGACCGCTACGGTGATTTTGTACTTTACCGTCCTCCGTTCAAACCGGTGACCCTGCTTTTGTGGGGGGGGCCGTTTCTGCTATTGGCAGCCGCCCTGTTTTTTTTGATCAGTCATGCCCGCCGTCGCTCCAGTATAGTCTCCCCGCAATTGTCCGAATCCGAAAAAAAACGTCTGGACAAATTACAAAGGGGAACCTGATGCGTGCGTTGGGGCGATAACACCGACAGGTTCCATCATGAGGCATTCAAATAACGCTCCCGAACAAAAAAACAACAGGGAACCGGCCCCGGTCGGAACCTGGGTTTTACTTTGCTCAATCGCCCTGGCTATGCTGGCTGGCTGGCTGTTCCTGTATTTTGGCGTATTCCTCCCACGTGGCAGCATTCACTGAATAAAACCATGCACATCCATACTCTCGAACGAAACTGGCTCTGGGTGGCGGGCAGTGTGGTTGCCCTGTTACTGGGAGCCATCCTGTACACTGCCATCGCTCACAACATACACCCACCCGGCCAGATGGAAACCATTGATTCGGCCAGTCTGCACCTGGGCGGTGAATTTGCTGAAGATCAACTGGGTGTCCGGGTTGGAGCGGACGGACAAATCCGGGTGACCCTGGTGGCCGCCCGTTATGGTTTCTTTCCGCGTAACATTGAATTGCCGTCCGGTACGCCGATCACGTTTCGAATTGCCAGTGCCGATGTACTGCACGGTATCCATGCTCCCATGACCAACCTCGGCACCATGATCGTGCCGGGTTATGTCTCTACAGTGACCACCCTGTTCCCGAAACCCGGCGAATACCCGCTCCTGTGCAATGAATACTGTGGTCTTGGACATGACCACATGTGGAGCAAACTGACCGTGGTCGACCCGCAAAACTGGCATCCTGACAGGTAACGATCATGCTGGATACTGCCTCAAAAAAATTCGTTTTGTATCATTTCTGGGTGGCGTTCGCCGCCTTTGGCCTGGCCTCCGTGCTGGGCTTTTATCAGGTACTCGAACGCAGTGGCCTGTTACCCCTCATCGAATCCTCCCGCGTTTATTTTGCTTCCGTCAGTACCCACGGGGTGCTTATGGCATTCGTGCTGACGACGTTCTTCATCATGGGATTTGGCTACGCAACAGCCTGCAATGCCCTCAGGATGCCGCTGTGGAATCCCCGACTGGCCTGGGTCGGCTTCTGGCTGGCCGTTGCCGGAACCCTGCTGGCGGCAGTCCCGCTATTGTCAGGCAAGGCGTCGGTACTCTACACCTTCTACCCCCCGATTCAGGCACACACCCTGTTTTACATCGGTGCAACCCTCCTGGTGGTTGGCTCCTGGGTGTGGTGTTTCATCATGATCAGGATGTACCTTGACTGGAAAAAACAGCACCCCGGCGCGACCGTTCCACTGCCCATGTATGCCACCACGGCCAACGCCATACTCTGGCTGTGGGCCAGTCTGGGAGTGGCACTTGAGGTGCTGTTTCAGTTGATCCCCTGGGCATTGGGGTGGGTGGATACCGTGGATCCCGGGTTGGCCAGAACCCTGTTCTCCTGGACGCTGCATCCCATCGTTTATTTCTGGCTGATACCTGCCTACATTGCCCTTTACAGCCGGGTGCCGCAGGCAGCGGGGGGCCGCCTGTTCAGTGATGAACTGGCCCGGGTTGCCTTTGTCATGTTGCTGGTGCTGAGCCTGCCCATCGGTTTCCACCACCTTTATATGGATCCGGAGCAAGGTTCCGGCTTCAAACTGGCCCACGCCGTCGGCACATTTCTGGTGGCCCTGCCGACGCTGCTCACCGGATTCACCGTCACTGCCTCTCTGGAAATGGCCGGACGAACCCGGGGCGGGGTGGGATTGATGGGATGGATCGGTGCCCTGCCCTGGCGAAATCCGGTTGTACTGGCAGCCCTGTTGTCGCTGCTGATGCTGATTGCCGGCGGATTTGGCGGGATTGTCAACGCCAGTTATGCCATGAACACAATGGTGCATAACACGGCATGGGTACCTGGTCACTTTCACCTGATTTTTGCCGGTACCACCATCATTCTCTACATGGCCATAGCCTATGACCTCTGGCCCGGTTTGACTGGCCGCCAACTCCATTCCACCTCAGCTCCCTTGTTGCAACTCTGGACCTGGTTTATCGGGATTATCGTTCTGACCTCTCCCTGGCACGTTCTGGGTCTTCTGGGACAACCGCGCCGAATCTCCAGCGTCACTTACAACAGCCTGCTGACACTGGCCTGGACGCCTTATGAGTTGGCCATGATCGTCGGAGGAGCCATCATGCTGGCATCAGCCTTGTTATTCCTGCATATCCTGGCCAAATCGCAAAAAAAGGGGGTCATGGCTCCAGCATCAACCCTTGACCCGACGGATTCCGCTGAATCCGGGGCACCGGTGCATTCCCTGCTGAATGGTTTCAAGGTCTGGAACCTCGTCATACTGGTTTTGATGCTGGCTAACTACGGATATCCCATTCTCCAGTTTTTCCTGACCCGAACCTATGGCTCCGTTGCCTTTGGATATTAACCCATGCGTCGATTCATTCCTGTACTCAGCGTCGTAATGGCCTTTCACAGCCTGACCTCTGCCGCCGAACCGTCCTCCCAGGTAGCCTGGACAGCCGACACCCTTAATTTACTTAAACAGGCCAGCGTTGAACGTGGCCGAACCATGGCGGACAGTTGCGAGGCCTGCCACGTCGCTACCGACGAAAATGCCGCATCAGACTATCCCTATCTGGCCGGACAACGTGCGGCTTACCTGTTCAAGCAATTGAGGGACTACAAAAACGGCAACCGGATCAATGCCATAATGACCGGCATGGCGGCTCCCCTCAGCAATCAGGCAATGGCCGACATCGCAGTCTGGTACAGTCAACAGGTTCCCGCCGTCCCTGTCACGACCCCTGACAACTCCCTTGCAGCAACGGCGTCAGCATTGGTGGAACGGGGTGATCCGGGCCGCCTGATAACGCCCTGCAGTGCCTGTCATACCGAATCGGCCGACAAGCCGCTGGATAACCCGGTTCTGGCGGGCCAGAAAGCGACCTATCTGGAAGATAGCCTGTTGGCCTATCAAACCGGCCATCGCCACAACGATACCTATCAACGCATGCGCCTGATTGCCAATTCGCTGACCCGTGACGAGATACACGGGTTGGCGGTTTACTACGCCAGCAGAACGCCGTCGCGCTGACATCAACCCCGCCACCAACCCCCATACCCGATCATGCGCGACACCGACAGCATTGGACCGGTCAATCTTGAATTTCCGGACGTACTCGCCTGCTCCTTTCACGACATCAAAAATTCGCTCGAACTGCTGTCCATCACCCTGGACAGCCTTTGCGAGAGCCTGCCTGAGTACCCACTCAAAAATGAACACCTTGGCTGCGTTCAATATGAGGTTTTACGGATCAGCAATACCCTCACCTACATGCTGGCGGTCTACAAAATGGAAAACCGGCAGTTTTTACTGGATACTAATCATAATTCAGTACATGAACTGCTTGAGGAAGCCGCATGCAAATACGGCCTTTTTACCCGCACGCTGGGTATATCCCTGGAAGTATGCTGTCCGGAAGACCTGATCTGGTACTTTGACCGCAATCTCATCTCCATCATACTGGATGAAACCCTCAACAATGCAAGCCGGTATGCCAGAGACAAGGTAAAAATATCCGCAACCTCCACTGAAAGCCTGATGACCTTATCCATCGAAGATAACGGGCCTGGATATCCTGAATCCTTTTTAACCATGTTCATGCAAAATACCGCAAAAATTAAAAAGATACACTTCAACAGAAACAGAACCGGTCTTGGAATTTATTTTGCCAAAATTATTGCTGAAAGCCATACTGACAAATCGGGAAATGGTGGAAAAATACATCTCAGCAATGACAGCAGCCTTGGGGGCAGCAAATTTTCCATCATCCTTCCGGCCTGACAGATTCCGGGTTCATTCACCTGTTATTTCCCAATGACCGACCTCTCCAGAAAAAAAATACTCATCGTCGATGACATTCCCATGATGCGAACCTCCATCAAGGCCATGATGGATGCCCTGGGTGTCAATGACATTGACATGGCCGGTAATGCCGTGGAGGCTCTGCAAAAAATATCAACCAAACCGTACGACATCATTTTATGTGATTACTATCTTGGCGAGGGGAAAAGTGGCCAGCAGGTATTGGAGGAATCCAAAACCCTCAATTTGCTGAAAGCCAACGCGATTTTTATAATGATTACTGCGGAAAAAGCCAGACATCAAATCATGAGCGTGGTTGAGTACCGGCCGGATGCCTATCTTATAAAACCCTTCAACAAGGATACACTTCGGTTCAACATCGAAAAAACGGTTGACCGCAAAAGCAACTTTGAGGAAATCCACGATGCGATTGACAAAAAGGACTTCAAGGCAGCCATTGCCCTGTGCGACAGGAAGGCACGCGAAAATCCGCAGAATTCAGTTGAATACTTCAAGATAAAAGCAGGCCTGTTGCTGGAAACCGGGCAATATGCCAAGGCAAAATCCATTTACGAAGCGTTTCTTGCCCAGCGGGAAGTATCATGGGCCCGTTTTGGTCTGGGCAAGGTACTGCATCAAACCGGACAGTATGCGGAAGCCAGGGCCATATTCGAGGGTATTCTTCAGCAAAACAGTAATCACATTGAAGCCTATGACTGGCTGGCCAACAGTCAACTGGCTTTGGGGGACGCAACCGGCGCACAGGAGACACTGCGCAGCGTTTCCAAACTGGCTCCTGGCGTTCTGCGCCTGCGATCGCTGGCGGAACTGGCACTCAGGAACCAGGATCTGGATACGTGTTGCCAGGCCTACAAGGAACTGCTGCATATCGGCAAGGACTCTGCCCATAAAAGCCTCACTGATTACATTAACTACAGTGACGCACTCAATCAGCGCGGCAAACCGGCAGACGCACTGAACATTCTTAAAACGGCACGGAGTAATTTCAAGGCATCTGCAGAAAACCAGCTCCGCATTGCGCTGGCAAGAGGCGTCATTTATGCCCAGAGCGGCAAATCAACCGAAACATCCAAATGCGTCAAGGAGGCCCGTAAACAGTATGAAATGAGTCTGGATCACCTGGATCCGCCCATTGCCCTGGAAATCATTGACGGCTGTCTTGCGGTAGGCGAAAAGGACTATGCCCGTACCGTTTCCGAGGCAGTGAGTACCCAGAATCCTGACGACCCGTCGCTCTCGGCCCGGATAGAATCCATGTTTGAACAGGCAGCGGCTGCAGAAGCCGCCCGACTCCGCGAGAAAGCCGCAGAAAATAATCACAAGGGGGTTGAGTTTTTTGAAAAGGGACGACTGGAGGAGGCGTATGCCTGTTTTGAACTGGCCATCAGCGGCCAACCGGATAACCTTACCTATGTCATCAACGCGGCACAGGTACTGATCGTTGACATGCAAAAAAAAGGCGGAACCGAAGAGCAATTCAAGCGAGCGCGTGAATTACTGGAACTCAGCCTGCCAGAAGCCCAGAATGACCCCCGCCATACCCGGTTGGTCAGCATGTACAAAACCGTCAAGGTTAAAAAGAAATAACTCGATTGGCGACGGCTTCAGGGGGTTTCTCAACCCGCAGTTGCTACCGTATCACCCATGGAAACAAGGGTCAGGCTTTGCCGCACGGTAGAGCCGACTGCCTGCAAGCACTCAACCTCTCGCGTCAATTCCTTGAATACGGCCAGATACTCCGGGGATTCATCGTTCTCAAGCGCACGGATCAAGACGGTTTCCAGTTGGTTCGCTGCCTGTTGCAGGGAACCCAGACCACAAAGACCTGCGGCACCGTTCAACTGATGGACAATATCCCTGGCCTTGCGGGTTTCCCCTGTTTGCAGGGCGTCACGAATACCCTGAAGCTGAACCGGTAATTCACCCAATAATTTGGTTAACAGCCTGACGGCCAGGGTTCTGTTGTTGCGGGTTGCAGCCAGCAGGGCTGCTACATAACCCGATACGACCGACCCCGGTTCATCTGCTGAGGGATCACCGTCCTGCAGCCTTGCGGTTACTGCGGTCAGGACGCTCCCGGGTGCCGCACCAGACTGATCGGCCTGATGTGTTCCGGTAGCGATACTTGCGGCCACAACCGGGTCTGGAGTCACTGGACTGGCCATACGCTGGCGCAAGGTTTCAATCAGGCTGCGCCAATCGTCGCTGCGAACCGGTTTAGTCAGGCAGATGGCTCCGGCCCTGCGGTAATAGTCCCGTCCTTCAAAGTCTCCGTAAGGCAATATCAAGACCGGACAGGTCTTGAGCAGCAGGCAGGTATCGATAAAGTCCTCCGCTTTGGAGGCATGTCGCCACAAGTCCTGCTGGCTCAGAACCAGTATTTTAAGGCTGGCAGTACTTCCTCCAATACAACAGCGTGCTTCCTCCACTGTTCCACAGGCGCGTGCCGTGACACCCAGAGTGTGCAACTGCCATATCCAGGCTCTGCGCGATAAAGGAATACTGTCAATCACACACACCTGGATATCGTCGATTGGCGGTACTCCGGATACCTTTTCCGGCGACTCCATGGGTAACTTTAAATAATAAAAAACGCCCTGTGTTTCATCGCTGCTTAGCCCCTGAATCCCTTGCATGGATTCCAGTACCGAGTCGACTCCGGGTGTCTTATGGGTTGTGTGGCCTACAAGTCCTGAGCTAAACACAAAGGCCATGCGCTCCCTGATGTCGGGGGCTAGTTGCGGGATGGGGGCATGCACCAGCACAAGCCACCCGGACTGCCCCTGTACCCGCGAAGGCTTGACCCTGATGATCAGATTGCCACGATGCATGACCTGCCCCAATTGAATAAGCCATCGTCCGAGAACCCGCGTCAAATTCACCGGGTCACCCGTTACCCTACGTGGCAACTCAGGGCTAAGCAGCAGGATCAGCCCAACATGAGGCAGGCTGGCCGTCAATATACCCACGAGATGTTCAAGGTATTGACGGGGATCAAATTGATGGAAACGGCATTGATGATCGGGAGTATCCTGCCGCCAGTCAGAAAGCAGGCTGTCAAACACCGGGATCAGTTCGAATGCACCCGTTCGCGCCACACCCGGGTTAGCCGATTCGGTCAATTTCATCAGGCGCGGTCGCACCTCACTCTCCACTTCGGCCAGAAAAAACAACCGGGCGCGTCGCTCGATATCTACCAGAGCCCGTGTTTGAGTCAATCGGGCAATGGTTTCATCCAGGGTGCGTTGCTGGTGTTTAATCCGCAACAGCAGGTTTTGCTTTTCATGGGCAGAGCGATTCAGTTGCAGTGCCCAGCCTGAAATCAACCGATCCAGCCCGGCTTGAATGACTCGCAGATCGGCGGAGCCGGTTACCTCCGTCCCGATTGGATGGGATTCTCCCGACAGTTCACGCAACCGGACATGCAGTTGGTGCAACGGATGCAAGTGAACGGTCAGCAAATACCAGCCAACTCCGACCAGTATCAGTAAAAATAGCAGGGAAATGCCACCAACCTGCCTGAGATTCCACAGAATTTGCCGGTTCAGGTCTGTAGAAGAGAGCGTTATACGGATATAACCCGCAACCCTGGCATACTGCGCTCCCGTGTCCCGGGGATTCAGGGCCGGACCAAGGATCGGCTCGGTAATTGCGGGTATCTGCCCAAACAACGGTTCCGTGTCCGGTTGGGGTTCGACCACGAAAGCAGCCACCACCCTGCCATCCAGATCAATGATTTCCAGTCGGGACACACGGTGCCGTTCCGGTTGTCGTGCCAACCAGGCAAGCAGACGGTCAGTTCCCCAGTACCCCATTCCGACAGAAACCTGCGCGGCCAGTCGCATAGCCAACCGGGCACCCCTGTCTGCGTGCCACTGCTGGCTGAGTGCCACGCTGGATGAAGCAGCAAAACCGGCAAAAAAACCCCATAACAGCAGGGGAATCAGCAAAAATTTGCGTGAACCCCGCATGATCAGTGGATTTTGCAGGATGGAGGAGGGCATCCGGGCTCAAAGCCCGAGAATGATGGCCACCATCAGTATGGTCATGAAAATGCCAACCGTGGTCAACACCGCGCCCTGAACCTTCTTCGACTCATCCATCAACCCCATAGGCCCGAATACCAGGCCGACAGGCGGCATGAACAGGGTCGCGATGACCAGGGCCACCACCACAAATACATTCCAGGGCCGACCTGACCCGGCATGAAGCCCGGAGCCATCGATGGCGTGACCGCACCCGGTACATACCACGGCCTTGTCGGTAACCGCCTTACCACAATGACGACAAAACATATTGAAACACCTCAAAGTCATGAAAAAAATGTGTCGCTATTTCTACCGCATCACACCGCTCAATAGAAGCCACCTGATGCCCTGACACCGTTCCCGGTGTAGCATAGCGTCTTTTTGGGAGAGCCCGCCTTGCAATACCCGGACGACGATTCAAACGACACCGAAGCCCCGGACAGCCCCAGTAAATCCGAGCGCAAGCGACAGAGTACCGCCTTGCTGGCACTGGGGGAAGAACTACTGTCATTGCCTGAAGAACAGTTGGCCAGGCTGGATTTGCCGGATACCCTGCGGGAAGCCCTGCAACTGGGACGCTCCATCACCGCTCACGGTGGACTCAAGCGGCAAAAAAAGTACATCGGAAAGTTGCTGCGGCATCTGGATACGGAACCCCTGCTGGCGTCACTTGAGCAACGCCGCACGCAGGCTATCCGGGCCACCGGTCAACTCCATCATCTGGAGCGGTGGCGTGACCGTCTGCTGGGTGAGGACGTCCGGGCAATCGATGCCTACATGGCTGAAAATCCCGGGGCTGATCGGCAGAAACTGCGGCAACTGGTTCGCGACGCCCGGGCAGAACGTGAAAACAACGCTCCGCCCCGTGCGGCCCGTCTGCTGTTCCGCTACCTCAAAGCCCTGCAGAACGACCCGCCGCCGCCTGAATCCGGGCGCATCACCGGTTTTTGAGCCGGGTCGCCTTCACTTTTTACACGTCAGGGTATGGTAAAAAGAGGGGTGATTCAATAAGCTATTAGGCTGCCTGGGCGTCCTCCGTCTGTCATTGGCCAGCGTCTCCGGAGGCACCCGTCAACAGAATCGACCCTGTGAAACCCCCATTCTTCAACCCTGAACATCATAGATATGACTGATCTCTCACTTTATCGCAACATTGGTATATTCGCCCACGTCGATGCCGGCAAGACAACCACCACCGAACGCATCCTGAAACTGACCGGGAAAATTCACAAGATCGGTGAGGTTCACGACGGGGCCGCTACCACTGACTTCATGGAACAGGAACAGGAACGCGGCATCACCATCCAGTCTGCGGCTACAACCTGCTTCTGGAAAAACCACCGGTTCAACATCATTGACACCCCCGGTCACGTCGATTTCACCATCGAAGTGTACCGCTCCCTGAAGGTTCTGGATGGCGGCATCGGCGTGTTTTGCGGCTCGGGCGGTGTAGAGCCCCAGTCAGAAACCAACTGGCGTTATGCCAACGATTCAAAGGTTTCCCGCATCATCTACGTCAACAAACTGGATCGCACCGGTGCTGATTTTTACCGGGTGGTCAAACAGATTGAAGACGTACTGGGTGCCTACCCGCTGGTCATGACCCTGCCCATTGGCCGCGAAGACGAATTTGTCGGGGTGGTGGATCTGCTGACCCGTAAAGCCTGGATCTGGGATGCCTCCGGCGATCCGATGAATTATGAAGTCAGGGACATTCCGGCTGACATGACTGATCAGGTGGAAGAATGGCGTGAAAAACTGGTTGAACGCGCCGTAGAGGAAGACGACGACGTCATGGAACGCTACCTGGAAGGAGAGCAACCTGACATTGACACCCTCAAGCGGTGCATCCGCAAGGGGGCCATCACCATGAAATTCTTCCCGACTTTCTGTGGTTCCTCATTCAAAAACAAGGGCGTGCAACTGGTGCTGGATGGTGTCATCGACTACCTGCCCAATCCGACTGAAGTCAAACCGCAACCGGAAGTCGATCTGGAAGGCCATGAAACCGGCACCCACGCCATCGTTGATCCGGAGCGGCCCCTGCGTGCCCTGGCCTTCAAGATCATGGACGACCGTTTTGGTGCCCTCACCTTCCTGCGCCTTTACTCGGGCCGTCTGGAAAAGGGAACCACCGTCCTCAACACTTACACCGGCAAAACCGAACGGATTGGCCGTATCGTCGAAATGCACGCCAACTCGCGCCAGGAACTGGATTCGGCTCAGGCCGGTGACATCGTGGCCGTACTGGGCATGAAGAACGTCCAGACCGGGCACACCCTGTGCGACCCGGACAAACCCGCCACCCTGGAACCGATGGTATTCCCTGCCCCGGTTATTTCCATCGCCATTGCCCCCAAGGACAAGGCCGCCAACGAAAAAATGGGCGTGGCCCTGGGCAAGATGGTACAGGAAGACCCCTCTTTCCATGTCACCACCGACGAGGAGAGCGGAGAAACCATCCTCAAGGGCATGGGCGAATTGCATCTGGAAATCAAGGTAGACATCCTCAAGCGTACCCACGGTGTCGAGGTCGTCGTCGGCAAACCGCAGGTGGCCTACCGTGAAACCATCACCAAAAAGGTTGAAGACACCTACGTCCACAAAAAGCAGACGGGGGGATCGGGTCAGTACGCCAAAATTGATTATGTGATTGAACCTGGCGAACCCGGCACCGGTTTCGTATTTGAGTCAGCCGTGACCGGCGGTAACGTACCGCGTGAATACTGGCCGGCGGTGGAAAAAGGCTTCAAGAGCATGCTGGATAAAGGTGTGCTGGCCGGGTATCCCTGTCTGGACTTCAAGGTCATTCTGACCGACGGTGGCTTCCATGCGGTTGACTCCTCCTCCATTGCGTTTGAAATCGCCGCCAAGGCCGCCTTCCGCCAAAGCATTCCCAAGGCTGCCCCCCAACTGATGGAACCGATCATGAAGGTCGACACCTTCTCGCCGGATGCCAATGTGGGTGATGTCATCGGTGACCTCAACCGGCGTCGCGGCATGATCAAGTCGCAGGATGCCGGTGCTTCCGGGGTACGCATCAAATCCGAGGTTCCGTTGAGCGAGATGTTCGGCTACATCGGTGACCTGCGTACCATGACCTCCGGTCGCGGCCAGTTCTCGATGGAGTTTTCACACTACACGGCCTGTCCGAAAAACGTATCGGATGGCGTCATCAAGGAAGCCGCTGAACGGGCCAAAAACAAATAAACCATTCCGTTCATGCGGGTAACCGCACCGGGGCGGCCTGCACAACGCAGGCCGCCTTTTTTTTGGCATACCGGCGGCTGACAACTTATACTCCCCGACTCTGAGATGCCTGAGTGCCGAACCCTGACCCCGGAGAACATTTCACCATGAAACATATCCCGCAAAAAACCCTGTTCACTGCCCTGTCACTGCTTCCATTCATTCTGGCGGATGCCCGTGCCGATACCTTCCGCATTGATGAGCGGCACACCTTCCCGTCATTTGAAATCAGCCACCTGGGGTTTTCCACCCAGAGGGGCCGCTTCGACAAAACCAGCGGCACGGTCACACTGGATGCCGAGCGTAAAACCGGCTCGGTTCAGATTAGCCTGGAGGCCGCATCCATTGATACCGGCCTGCCCGAACTGGAAGACAAATTGCGTTCGGGCGACTTCTTCAACACGGCTCAATATCCAACCATTACCTATCAGGCCGATACGGTGGAATACCTTGGCGATAAACCAACCCGGGTAATCGGAAACCTGAGCTTGCTGGGCGTGACCCGCCCCCTGACCCTGACCATTGAGCATTATCAGTGTGGGTTTCATCCGCTCTATCTCAAAACCGTTTGTGGCGTGGATGCGAGCGGGACGCTCAAACGCAGTGAATTTGGCATGAAGGCTTTTCTGCCGATGATCGGTGATGAGGTAAAAATCATCATCCAGGCAGAAGGTTTCAAGCAATAGCCCCCTCCCCCACCCAGCCTGACGCTACCGTGCCAAATCCCGGATTGAAACGATGATTGAAGCCTTGCTGATCTTCGTGAATACGATGCTGGTCAATAACTTCGTGCTGGTGCAGTTTCTGGGGCTGTGCCCCTTTCTGGGGGTATCGAAACAGCCGGAAACGGCACTGGGCATGGGACTGGCCACCAGTCTGGTGTTGACACTGGCAGCGGGCCTGAGCTATCTGCTGGATCATTACCTGTTGCACCCGCACGGACTGACGTATCTGCGGACTCTGGCGTTCATCCTGATCATCGCGGTTGCCGTGCAACTCACCGAACTGCTGATGCGGGCTACCAGCCCGCTGTTGCACCGTACCCTGGGCCTGTTTCTGCCGCTGATTACCACCAATTGCGCCGTGCTGGGTGTCGCGTTGCTTAATGCCCGCACGGCACAAAGCCTGGTCGAATCGCTGCTGTACGGGCTGGGGGCCGCCCTCGGATTTACCCTGGTGCTGTTCCTGTTTGCCGGGGTTCGGGAGCGACTGGACACCGCCGACGTACCGGTTCCATTACAGGGCTCGGCCATTGCCCTGATTACTGCCGGCATTGCTTCGCTGGCTTTCCTGGGATTTGCCGGCTGGGTTCGGCAGGAGCTAGACTTTGCGCTACGGCACCCGGTTGATGATTGCCGACCGCTGGTATCCCGGCAGCCGCCTGTGTTCGATCTGCGGCTGGAAGAACGATGCGTTGACGCTGAAAGACCGTGAATGGACGTGCGGCGACTGCGGCACGCGCCATGATCGCGACCACAATGCAGCACTTAACCTGAAACGGCTGGCAACCGCAACTGCCCTACCCGTGGCGAGTCCGACCAGTAATGGCGGTGCTGCAACAGGAGTGGTTCCTGTCGCAGCCGGGAAAGTGACGCCTGTCA
>SXGU01537636.1_pt1 | contig 14775 bp, 20 predicted proteins | sample 3174531 | NCBI WGS metagenome assembly SXGU01 (sample SAMN11356863, study PRJNA531348) | freshwater metagenome | isolation source: freshwater sample F1-140 | place: China: Fuxian Lake, Yuxi | collected 2017-12-25
ATAACCATTACAAACGCTTGAAACACGAAAGCGGCGATGTGGGCTTGGGCGAGTTTGATAAGGATGTGGAAATCGGCAAATCCAATATCCTGTTAATCGGCCCGTCCGGTACTGGAAAGACCCTGTTAGCCAGCACCCTGGCGAGAATTGTCGGCGTACCGTTCGTCATTGCCGACGCGACCACGCTGACCCAGGCCGGTTATGTCGGCGACGATGTCGAAAATATTCTGGTCAGGTTGTTGGATGTCGCGGACGGCAATATGACCAATGCCGAGTGGGGCATTGTTTATCTGGACGAAATCGATAAAATCGCCCGCAGTCCTGAACAGCAAACCGGAACCCGCGACGTGTCCGGCGAAGGTGTGCAACAGGCCTTGCTTCGGCTGGTCGAAGGCTCCCATGTTAAGATTCCCGCCAAAGGACGCAACAAGGACGGTGAGACTACGATGGATACGCGCAATATCCTGTTTATTGCCGGAGGTTCGTTTCCCGGCCTGGAAAAGCATGTCGAAAAGCGTTTGCTGCCGAGCAATTCCGCTATCGGTTTTCATGCCGAAGTGAGCAATCCGGCCGATAAACTGGCTTTGGAAGACATGCTGAACGCGACGCAGCCTAGCGATTTGCGCAAGTTCGGCCTGATTCCCGAATTTATCGGCCGCTTCCCGGTGCTGGCGCCGTTGGAGCCTTTGGACGTAGAGGCATTGATCCAGGTGTTGACCGAGCCTAAAAATGCGCTGGTGCGTCAATATCAGCAATTGTTCGCTTATGAAGGCGTAAAGTTGATATTCGAGCAGGATGCGCTGATTGAAATCGCCAAAAAAGCCATAGAACGCGAAACCGGCGCGCGCGGTTTGCGCAGCATCATGGAGCAGATTTTGCGTAAAACCATGTTCGATATTCCGTCCGCCGACGACGTCGAGCAATGCATTGTCGACGCCGATACGGTTAAAGGCGCGGGCGGGATCAGGTTGATAAAGAAAACCGAAGATAAACTCAGGCAGCAGGCTGGGTAGTGCGTGAGTATTCATGAACAATTGAACACGGATGACACAGATTAGACGGATTTACACGGGTTTTTATCTCTTTGACGCTGGTTCCCAAGCGCTAGTTTGGGAGCCCGGTTAGCGAAGCTTCAGCTTCGCGAGTCGGGAAGCTGGAGCTTCCAAGACTGTGTTCCCAAGCCGGAGCTTGGGAACGAGCACAAAACTCAGGCAGCAGGCCGGCTAGAGCCTGTAGCGCTTTTTTCGCGCTGCCGCAGCGAACTCATTAACAAAAACGAGAACCTTATGAAAACCGAAGAAAAAATCCGCAAACAACTGAGCGAAAATCCTATCATCCTGTATATGAAAGGCGTGCCGGCTAATCCGCAATGCGGGTTTTCAGCCAAAGCCAGCGGCATACTCAATGCGACCAATATCCCTTACGCTTATGTGAACGTGCTGGAAGCGCCTTTTATCCGCGAAAAGTTGCCGAGTATTTCCCACTGGCCGACTTACCCTCAACTGTTTGTTAACGCAGAATTGGTCGGCGGTTGCGACATTATTGAGGAAATGTCCAGTAACGGCAGTCTGTTGCCGCTGTTAACAGCCGCCGCGCCGAAAAAAGCCGAGGCCGCCAACGATGCGTTAAGCGCCGATGAAGTCACGCAACTGGTGCGCCAAGGCATTGACGACGCCAAAGTAATGGTCGAAGGCCAAGGCTGCGATTTATCGATTACTGTGGTCAGTTCGCAATTTAACGATTTAACGATGGTAAAAAAACAGCAGTTGGTTCTGGCGACGCTAAAAGCGCCTTTGGCGTCGGGCAGGCTGCACGCGGTCAGCGTAAAACCCTTGACTCTGGATGAATGGACCGAAAAACAACAGGTTGCGGGATTGCTGCAAATACAGTTGTAAGCGGATCATAGGAATTCATTGTGGGGGCGATTTTAATCGCCCAGGGCGAATGAATTCGCCCCCACAACGCGTTTGGGGCGTTTTTCACGCCAAGGCGCGGCGACTATTACAACATTTAGCGAGGTTATTATGGCTAAAGTAGGCATTTTTTTCGGCACCGATACCGGCAATACCCGCCGGATTGCAAAAGATATCGCAACGAAACTGGGCTCGGCTATTGCCGCAAAGCCGGTCAATGTCCGCAATGCCGACGTCTCGGATCTGCTGGCGTATGAGGCCTTGATTCTTGGCGTACCTACATACGGCGAAGGACAGTTACCCGGTTTATCAAGCGGTAATGCGACTGAAAGCTGGGAGGAATTTTTGCCTAAACTGGCAGGACACGATTTTAGCGGTAAAAAAGTAGCGATCTACGGCTTGGGCAATCAAAAAAGCTACCCTAGCGAATTTGTCGATGCGATGTTTTACCTGTACGAACAATTCGAACAATGCGGCGCAACTTTAATCGGCTCGTGGGAGACCGAGGCTTATAACTTTAACAAGTCCAAAGCTGTCGTTGATAAGCATTTTGTAGGTTTAGCGCTGGATCAGGAAAACCAGAAAGAGCTGACGCCGGCAAGACTGGAAGCGTGGTTGGCTTTGCTGGCCGAGCTTTGGGATTAAAGTATCTGACATTTAGCGATTGAACGGTGATAACCATGATATAAGAATTAGCGGTCGTGGTGAAAATAGAAAACCCCCAAGTCTGGGTAGAAAGCGGCCCCAATAGCGCGTGCGGCGCTTGTCTGCAAAAAGCATCGTGTACCAGCAACGCGATCGGCAGCGTTCTAAAGAAAAAGCCGGTACCGGTGGACAGCGATATGGCATTGAAAACCGGCGATCAAGTCATGGACGCTATCGATGAAAACCTGTTGCTGCGCGCTTCCTTACTGTTGTACCTAGTGCCTTTAATGGCGCTGTTTAGCGGTGCAGGCATGGCCGACTGGCTGCTTGATAACACCCGGCATGCGGATTTATGGATTGCCGGTAGCGCTGTGCTGAGTTTTTTGCTGTCGTTGTGGTTAATCAATAAAACGCAAAAACTGCTGATACTGAATTATTACGCCCGGCCTATCATAGTCAGGAAGGTTTAGACTTTCGTGCCGCGATGAATGTTTGGGCTATAAACAAAGATATTCCCCTGAAGCTGCTGTTATTGGAATTGGTGCATCGTTACGGCGAAAATATCTTGGCCTTGAATAACCAGGTCCAGAATTTCCAGGCTATCGATTTATGCACGGTTAACGAACCGGCTATTTCCGCCTACATCTACACTTTTGGCCAGAATGCGGGCCGTTACGGCATAGACCTGAAATACCCCATTCCCGCGCATAATATTGTCGGCGAAAATGAAAACCTGACCTTGGACCAAATAATAGGGATACTCTCCACCCATTTATTTTCTTAAACCCTGCCCACTATGAATCAAGAACAACAAAGCCGACGCTCGAACCGGCTTATTTCGGTACTACTCGTGTTCTATATCTTCTATATCGGGAGGAGCAATATCGCCCCAGCCGCTTCGATACCAGCCAAGCGCTACGAAACGTGTAAAAGAGCTATGCGGCCATTCGCCGGGTGTGGAAGCCAAGCCATGTTTGACCGGATTGTAATGAATGTAATCCAAATGTTTGTGGAAGTCGTTTTCGTCGCGGATGCAATGATCGTAAAAACGTGGTTGCCAAACGGTTTTCGCGCCGCTTTTCCGGGTTTTCGCGGGAACATGGCGTGAAAAGTCAGCTTTGACCATTTGCCAACGGGTCGAATAATCTGCATCGCCCTCCGGTAAGCGCCACAGGCAATGCAGATGATCCGGTAAAATCACCGCCGCCAGCAGATTAAAAGGCCGTTTTGCCTTCACTTCCCGAAAAGAGCGGCGTAGTAGTTCTACCCGTTCGGTGTCGGCGAAGAGCGGTTTGCGGCGGTAGCTTACCAAGGTAAAGAAATAGGTTCCGCCGGGAATATATAAGCGTCGATAATTGCTCATGGCAGCGTTCTCAAAGCATGATAGAGTAGGCCGGAATAAGGCCATCCAAGCGCGTAGCGCGAGGTGGCGTTTCCGGCGAGTTGGGTGGTAATTGCCGGAAACGCCAGTTCTCGCTATCGCTCGAACCGGCTTATTCCGGCCTACATGGCTACATGGCTCAGGCATCACAGAAACGTTAGGGACGGGGTTGCAAACCCCGTCCCGCTTGGAGTCATGCTTTAATAATCCAAAATAATACAATCTGCATATACATTAAACGCTTTTCCACCGTTAATATTTCCGCTTGCAATGACATTTTTTCCGACAAATTTATCGTTCACTTCATTGATAGCAACTTCACGGACACTATCGGCATCCTTAAATTTTCTGATCGCGTTATTAATTCCTGGTGCGTATTTGACTATTTGTTCGAACCTGATGGGAATTATAGATTTTGGATGTGTTGCAAGAAGAATCGTGTATATTTCTACCGATTTGGATGCTAAGTTTTTTGCTTTGGATTCATCTTTTTCCATGTCTTGAACAAACGAACTAAGAGATTTGGCAGACGTGGCATCAAATGTATACATAGCCTTTAGTTCAATTAAAGCTATCGGTTCTTGATTAGTTATTAATGCTATATCTGTTCGTAACCATTCCCTTGAAACAATAATATCCTTTTGTAGTTTTCGATGCAGAACAAAAGCCCAACGGTCTCTTAGCGGTTGTTCTATTTTTGAAGTCAAAGCTAAGTATGCCAATTCATTGGTTTTAAACTCAAGGGCAATAGAACTGAGGCTATCCATCAATATTTTTTCCATGGTGAAGCCTATTATTTATCTTTTGCTCAATGGAAAGTTATTCCATGCTTCTCTAATAGCCGGTAATATTGAAATCCCAGATTCATAAAGACGAGTAACCTCAATAGCCCTGTTAATTGTTTGTAAGTTTTCATCTTTTATTTCCCTTGAGACACAATGGTTATAAAAAGCCTCAAGACTAGAAGGTTCTGATTTAAATTGTTTACTTGAAAAATGGTGAACCTTAAGAAAATACAGCTCTATGTTCAATCTCTTCCACTTATTTCGCATAGTTTCTAATTGGGTTTTCATAATTATTTCGGCCCCCCATTGCCTAAGAGATTAATTTATAAAACATTAAGTAGGTGTATATCAAATTTCATCACTGGTTTATAACGCAACCCCTGCAATCTGTCAGGGAAGATACTATAAACATTGAAATATTGACAGATGTTTGCCGGAAACGCCGGTTCTCGCTGCCGCTCGAACCGGCTTATTTCGGCCTACAAGCCTTCAATCTCCGCCATAAATTGGGCAGCCCAGCGTTCGACGCGCGGCAGACAGCTGTTCAGCGAGGCCTGCTTTTCCGGGATAGCAAAGAAGTCGGGTTCATGAAGGTAGGGATTTTTGATTCTGCCGACATCAAGGGCATCATGACTGAGATCGACTATTCGCCCGCCGATGATGTTGTACTGATGTTCATAGTGGCCGCAGATTATTCCGCCGAAGATTCGGTTCATGAACAGGCTGCCATACTTGCACGATCCGGAAAGATCGGCCGGCACGGGTGCGCCCCGCTCGGCAGCTTGTTCACACCACTTAAGGAATACAAAAACCTTGGCTTGCGCGAAACGTTCGTAGGAATAGGCGATTTGCGCTTTCCGGTCTACGCTCCAATCCGTCATTTCAAGGGCCTTAACAACCTCCGTCATGACTAAACCTGACACTGTCCTCGGCGGAGCGCCCCAAGGCTTTGGCGAACCACGGCGGCGGCGCATCGAATACTTTTTGGAATTCCTTCAGTTGATCGACCGCCTCGGTCACCTCAGGAATCTTGATCGGGTAAATATCGGCGCGTATCACTTTAGCCGCCGCAGGTCCTCCGATAGATTGCACGAACATCACATGACAATCTTTAATTAAATTGGAGCGAAACAGGTTCCTGTCATCGCTGCTGTCGGCTTCTATGGTTGAGCGTATATCGACCAGCCGGTAATCGTGCTGCGATAACTGGTAAACCAGAAACCGTATGCAGGAGCCGAAGTGGCCGTTAATCAACGCGCCGCTGTTCGAGCCTATTGCGACGCGGATAGAGTCCGGCATGTCGCCGTCTTTATAGGGCATGATTTCCGGCAGGTCTTCATCTTCGGCCTCATCGCCCCACAGGTAACGCACCGCCAGTTTGATATTGGCAAGACCGATGCCGATGTCCTCGCCGTCTTCTTCTCCGTCCAGGCTACCTAAGCCGGTTTTGAGATTGGTGACGGTGATCGCTTTTAGTTTTTCATCGTCCAGCGGCGAGCCGACTCGGTCGTGTAATATTGCCAGTAGCCTGGGTACGTCTATACCCGGCAGGATGCGCGATGCCAAGGCAATGCGCAAGGCCAGTTCACGGGGTAATGTTTCCATTTTAGTCTCCTGATAAGGCGCTTGGATGAGTTTCAAGCTTGGCTAACAATTTGAGTATTGTTCGGGTCGAGGCTAAATCCAACGCGGTAAAATCGTCGTGCGTTTTAAGCCTTGGATCGGCGCCGAGCGTTAACAGTTGGGCAACGACTTTTTCCCTGCCGCTGGAAGCCGCAAAAATCAGCGCCGTTGCGCCGGAGGCCGAGTTTTGATGGTTAATATCGACGCCGGCATGAACCAGCCTGTTGATACAGTCGCTGTTTTCGGCGTAACAAGCCGCCCACAATGCGTTATTTCCGTATTGATCGACAGCATCCAGTTGGGCATGCCGTTCGAGCAAAAAACGCACGACATCGCTGCGGCCTTGTTGGCTTGCCAAAATCAACGGGTAAATATCGGCGCTGTTCTTTAAAACCGGCTTGGCTACCGAAAAATAGTGGTTTTGCAGCCAGTCGCGAATTTTTGCTTCCATCATGCTTGTTGCCGGTGTTTTTCTTGCCAATCGGAATAACCGCCTTCCAGGCTGTAAACAGCCTTAAAACCGAAATCGCTGAAAAATTCGGCAAGATGTTCGCTGGCATGGCCGTAATAGCAATAAATCAATAAGCTGCGCTGTTTATCGCCGCGTTTGACTAATGAATCTTTTAAGTCTTCATGAACGTGCAGAGCACCGTCCAAATGTCCGGCTCTATAGTCTTTTATTGCCCTACAGTCCAAAATCATAGGCTTGGAGTTTTTAATAAGAGTTTTAGATTCGTCTACAGAGAGCGTTTTGAATTTTTTCATGGCAGTGTCAAATGACTCGATAAGGTCATTCCTCTGGGCGGTGAAAGTTGTAGTAAAGCCGACAATAAACTCGATTTTGTCGCTGTAAAATGTAGTTTTCAGGTATTTTGCAGTTTTATTTCTTGCTGTTAAGGCCCCTGTCTATTAACAAAGCAAGTTGCTTGCCATAATCGTGTCGGGCTTGGTTTTGGGAATCGCCGGGCAAAAAAAAGCGCCCTAGTCGAGAAAATAGGGCGCTGAGGGTACAACGCTCAGGATAAATGAAGAATAAAAGCCGTTTAGCTTTGTAAAATATTAAGCATGAATAGTGCCAATGTTTAATATTTAGATAATTCAACTGCTTATGGTTTTTTGTATCTGCTTTAAATAACAATGGCCGGTTTATTTGCACCAAATACGGAAATTATTGGTTGTATGCACCCTGATTTGGTGCATTTTTAGGCCTTATCCGGCGGTCGTCCTGCATTTTGGGCAGAGCGGCCGGGATCTTAAATTGCGCCTACCGCGGCTTCTTTAATCACTACAATGGTATTTTGTTCCGCTTCTGCAAATGACACGAGCGGCGTTTTAGGGTTATAGGATTTGGCGGCGGCGTAGGCGATAGCGACTTTATCTTCAGCGGATTGGCCTTTCAGGTCGCTTTTTTCAATATAGAGCTCTTCCAGCAATTCGTTCCAGACTAAGCCGTCCTTGAAAGGGAGCAATTTATAAGTGACGCCTTCCAGTTCAACCTGCATGCCTTTGCCGATGTTTTCCACATAAATTAAAGCGATGCAGTCGTCGCTCATATCGGCTTTATATTTTTCGACAAAAACCGGCAGTAAATCGAGAGTCGGCAACAGGCCGTTGATAAACTTGATTTTGTCGTCTTCAATGATTAACGCGGCGTGAATCAACAAGGCTTCGGGCGGTTTGCGGTCGGTTGTCGAGCCTTCGCGTAGAGCGCCTTCTTTGATGACCAGGTCGCCGCGATAAGCGTAAATACCCGCAGTACCGGTTTGGCCGTTGACCAAGGTGACGGTTAATAAGCCTTTATTTTGATAGCTTTCTAATAACATTGTGCTTTCTCCAGATGGTTGAGGTGTGGTTTTATTTATTGTGGCTATTCATCTACCCCCTCCCAGCCTCCCCCTTGACAGGGGGAGGAGACGCCGTGCTCCCTCCCCTGATAAGGGGAGGGTTGGGGTGGGGTCTGAATAATTACTATCTATTAACCTTAATAAAGCAGGGTTTATGCCATGTTGGAATATTTAATTGTTTTGCTTTTAAAACAAATGGATGGAGGTGTTTTTGCGCTTTGATCGGCGTGATTGTTGATGTCTAATTCAACAACATAAATTGATTTTGTCTGCAATTGTCGGAAACCTTACAGATAGCTGGAGGCGGCGGGTTCCCATCAAGCTGGAAGCTTGGGAGTCGGCAATACCGCCCTAACTGCCATGCACATCCCACAGCCGTTTATAACTGCTGTCCATCCGCGAAAGCTTGGCGCTGACTTGATTGAGCCGGTTAAATTCGGGAAACCTGCCTTTGTTGCCGGTGCTGTACCATTGCTCCATAGCCTGATTTAGCCGTTGTCTGTCGCTATAGTCCGCGGCTATCTGGTTTTTTAACCACATCATGCAGTTGCCGGGCGTCAAGTCGACTATCCGGTAACGCACCGCCTCGTCAAAAATGCGCACGCCGCCGCCTTCGGCCGCGGTTTGCGACAGTTTTAACGGATCGATAACTTCAACGCCGGCCAGATAATCGATACCGAATTCATGTAGTTCGGGCAGCCACGGCACGGTCGGGCCCATTAACACGGTGGTCGCATGTTGAGCCAGTTCGGCCAGGCGCGGGAAGGTTTTATTGGTAATCGAGCTGGCTGTTAAAAACACCCAGTCCGCGTCCGGCAATAAAAATTCACAGGCCGGATCGGGATAATCGCCCGGTGAGGGCTGCCGCTCGATAATGCTGAGATTGAATTGTTCGGAGTAGGCTTCAATGCCCGGATAACGTCCTATGACAACGACTTTTTTACCTTGCAGTCGCGGCAGGAAGTAATCGAACACCGCCAGATTGGCGCCGTCAGGCGTCGGTAACAGGCTTATGCCGGAGGGCGGTTGGTAGCGGTTTAGGCTGCAATTAATAGCCGCCATCGCCACCGTTGCCTTGTACGGCTCCCAATCGCTAATCCATCCGGCTAATTCCGCCAATGTTTTACCGGCTAAAGTGCCCGGCCATGATAATGTCCTGGTCGGCGTGCCTGGGCTCATCGCCAGACCGGTGTGCCGGGTTTTGCAGAGCGTCCAAACCAGGCCGATGTTGACTTCGGCGACTGTTGTATCGCTGCCGGCATAATCCAGCAACAGCTCGTAAATTCGCGCCGGGTTTTCCATAGCGCTTATTCCGGCATCGGCAGTAACTTGGCTTCAGCTTTAATCCGTTCGGCTTTACCCCAGGCGGTAACGCTTTCCACAAACCATTTTGCTTTGCCGGGATGGGCTTTGGCGACATCGTATTCCGCGTAAAAGGTACCGTCGCTGTTAAACTGAAGCCTGCCGATACGCTGTCTTTTAGCTTCATCGTACCAATAGCAGCTTAAGTTATGCTCCCCGGTATAAGGATCTTTGACCAGTATAAAGGTGGCGTCGTCGTAACGTGGGCAGTGCGGGCTCTCTGTTGAAAAACCCAGCTTGCCGATTTCTTCGCTCAGGCGCCGGCATACGCTTTCAGCCGGTCGGCGGTTTTTGGCGATGTGTTCGGATAAATCCATTACTCGCTTACTCCTGCGGCTAAATCCATAATGACGGATGCGCCCGAAAGGTCTTCGGGATCGAGCTGTTGCAGGTGCGACAAAAGCAGTTGCGCGTCGACGCTAAAGCCAAGTCTCAGCTTGATGAACGCCAACGCTTTCAGGGTATATAAATAGAACAGGGTGATTTCATTGGCGTACAAGTCCCATTTTTGCCGGTTTTTAGCCAAGCGCCGGTAGTCGCTCGGAAAGCCGCCTTGCCTTGCCGCTTCCTCAAGGCCGGCGACGGCAATACGTTCGGCATCGACGAGGCGTTTTTGGCAGAAGTAGAACTTGTACAGCGCAAAATAGCTTTGCAGGCAGCGGCTGTCCAGGGCTTGCGCTTGTAAAAACAGCTGTTCCGCGCGCTTTGGCTCAATCGAGCTTGCGGCTACCGCCGCTTGCAGAAGATGATTGACTTCGGCGGGCATATTCGGGCTGAACATCACCCGTTCTTCTACAAACGCAACTGAAGCCATTACCAGATCTCGGCCGGCACCATGAGTTCGGCAACCGGCTCGTTGCCGAGCAGATGCTGTTCGATGATGGTAAGAACATCGTCTTTTTTCAGTCTGCCGTACATTATCCCTTCAGGATAAACCAGCACGCTGGGTCCCATCATACAAGGGCCCATGCAGCCGGTATTGGTTAGGGCGATTTTTTCAAACAGATTGCGGGCTTGGATTTCGTTCATGAACTCGTTCATGATTTCAGCGCAACCGCTATTGGCGCAGGAGCCGCGAGGATGCCCTTGCGGGCGGTTTTGGGTGCATACGAATACGTGTTTTTCGGGTCTGGGCATGGCCTTAATCCTTATTAAAAGTTGAGCAGTGAAGCTGTTAATTTAATGGAACACGGATGACACGGATTGGACCGATAAACACGAATAAAAAGGTATGGGATTTGTGTCCTCGTCCAGCCTGGCAGAATTGGCTTCGGCTTTTAAAAAATCCGTTTAAACCCGTTTAATCCGTGCCATCCGTGTTCCATTTTTTATATTTAAGCTGCTTGCTTATGTTCGTGACTAAAACAGTTTTTCGGGCATACTTTGGAGCAGGCCTCGCAGCCGATACAATCGAGTTTGTTTTTCAGGCTCATGACCATGCTGTTGTCATCGTCGTCCTCGAAATCGCCGTAATCGTCGTCAAAGTCGTCGGGATCGAGGGCTTCGGCTTTTTCGACCAAATCGAAAACGTCGCGCGGGCAGACTTTAAAGCAGCGACCGCAACCTATGCAGGTTTTCTGGTTGATGTCGGTTACATAAGCAGGCGTCCATTCCGCGCCGCCAAAGGTAACGCCGGTTACAAATTCAGACATGCTCTTCTCCTGCTCAGGCCGCTTCGCTTTGAGCGGCAATCAATTTTTGGTTGGCTTCATCCCAGGCTTTACAGGCATCGTAAGTCGCCTGGGCAATGGCCATAAGTTCGCCGTAAGCTTCGGGCAGACGGTCTTCGATCAGATCGTGCAATTCCATTGCCTGCTCGCTGGCTAGGCGTTTGGTCTTTTTGACTTCTTTTTCCAGTTTTTTCAATTCTTCAGACATGTTCCCTCCTTAGTCGGTTGCGGCCGCATTGTATTTTTCGATTAAGCCCAAGGCCTTTTTGATGGTAAGGTCGCTTTTTTCGCACAGGTCTTCCAGGCTTGAAAAACCGAAACGATGGGTGTCGCGCAGGATTTTATCGACCACGATTAATTTGCCGACCATGATCAGCGCGCGGCCGAAACCTTCATGGCTGAGATGAACCATAGGCGCAGCCATCAAGCCTGATTTTTTTTCGATCAGCGTTGCCAACGAGTTGTAATAGGCTTTCAGGCGGGCAATGGTGATTTCATCGGGATCGCCGATGACCGGAATGTTTTTTTTGCGTTCCTTGGTTAGCACGATAGGGTCGATGATTTTGGCTTCAGACCAACCTTCATAGCTATCGTAGGTATCGATCGCTCGCAATTGCTTGATCATGTCTTTGACGATGTCGGAACCTAGGTTTACGTCGTTTTCTTGTACGACTAATGCGGCAGTGGTCATGTTTTTCTCCGTTAAGTTAATGTTGTGATGTGGGAGCGACGCCTACGTCGCGATTAGAAATAAGGCGCGACGTAGGCGTCGCTCCCACGGCAGCATGGTTAATATCACTCATCCCATCCTTCATCTTCCATCCGATTAAAGCGCTCAGGATCGGGACTCTTGTGTTGATTAATCGCTTTTGCCAGCCAACTTGACGGCCCGGCTTTCATTTCATTTTGCAGGTCGACGATCAGCTCTTTAATCTTGCCGCCTTCATGCACCTTGACCGGCTGTATGCCTTTGGTTATCAGCTGGTTAATCGCCGAGCCGCCAACGGCTTGGCAATACACCGCCGCGCAGCCGTTCAGCAATTCAATCTTGACCGATAGTTTGTCTTCATTGCCGTCCTGCTGGAGTTCGCCGAATTCGGCGGCTTCGAGCAATTGCGCGTCGTCCATATTCACCGCGTAAATCGCGAAAGACTTGGCCGAGCCGAAATGTTGATTGACCGTTTCCATATCGGTCGTGGCAAACGCTATTTTTAATGCGGTTTCCATAAACGTCCTCTCATCAGTGCCTTGCACGAGCGCCAAACGTCTTGTTAATGACATGGCAGTGGGTAGTCGGTTAATTCGCCGGCCGGTTTTTGACCGTATATCGAGCGGTAGACCGGAATTTCTTCATGCGAATAATTAATGACCAGATTGGCCAGATCAAACAGCGTTTGTCGGGAGCCGCGATAGCCGATCCAGGTTTTTTGGTAGCCACCGATGATGTCGTAGAGCGGGAAACCGGCCCTTAAAATCGGCTTGCCCAGGCGCTCGGCGGTATCGACAGCATGGGAATTGCCGATCACCAGCTGCACTTTATTGGCTTTGCCGATCAGCTCCATGTCTTCAAGGTCGCCGATTTTGATGCTGGCGACGGGAATTCTTGATAACAGCGGTACGTTGCAGGAGGTGACGGCGGCAACCACTTCTGCGCCCATTTCCTGAACTTGGTCGACGAACGCATTCAGTAAATCCGCGTCGGCCGCAATCGCAATACGCAATTGGCCGAGCATGAAATGCGTGTCCAGCATCGCATCCTGTAACTGCGAGCGCTGGCGTTCGATGCGCTCCGGTACATCGTTGCCGCTGATCTCGGACAATGCGGACATCAGTGCATCATTGGCTTTTAAGCCGTAAAGATGATCGAGCGCATAGGTCGGCACGCCGGTTTTTTGTTCCAGCAATTCCGCCGCTTTGGCTAGAGACGGGCCGATAACCACCGTCGCCAGCGCATCGCCGAGCGTCGCCATTTCCGAGACTAAAGTACCGCCGATAGTCACCGGGCTGAAATCTTCAGCCGTCAAACAGCCGTCCAACGAATCGGAAAGATCGGGCACGAAAACCGGCCTGAGTTGGAACTGCTCGAAAATATCCCGAAGCGCTTCGATGTCGCCGGGCGTCAGCATGTAATTGACTAATATGTTGACTTGGCGCTTGCGCTTGCCGGGGTAAGTTCCGGCTTCTTTCGCATTCGGCACCAACGCGCGAATGATTTCAGTCAGCGTCGCGGCAAAGCCGGTTTCGACGCTGCCGGTAAAATCCGGGGTATTGACCGCGACGACCGCAACGTCGGCAAATTCCGGGTTGGCTTCCCTAAATTCCCTGACATTTCTATGCACATCGGCGCCTTGCGTCTCCGCGAGGCCGGTGGTCAAAATGGTAATCAGGGCAGGGCGGGATTTGGAGGCGATGGTAAGAATGCCTTCAACGACATTTTCATCGGCGCCCATCACCGAGCTGCCCTGGTCCATCGCGGTGCTTTGCAGAGGAATAGGCTCACGGAAATGGCGGACAAAAAACACTTTGGCGAACGCGGTGCAGCCTTGCGAACCGTGCAGCATCGGCATTGCGCGGTTAAAACCTAAGGTCGCCAGAGAACCGCCTATCGGTTGGCTGGCTTTCAGCGGATTGACCGATAGCGCTTTGTTTCTTTTCAGGATGTCAGCCATTTGTCACCTTCCTGTTTTTCCACGGCGCAGGCGCTCTAACCGCCTCCCATACCGGGCTTTCAATCGTTAATGCCAGTTGGCGTACCAGCTCCAGCATGCCTTGGTAGCCCTCGTAACCGAATTCGCGTTCCTGGTTAATATCCAAAAACGGAACCTTGGCTTTTAACGCGGTGTACATATTGCGGCCGCCGGCGATCAGGATGTCGGCCTTGTAATCATGGACGATTTTCAGCAACGCCCTGGGGCTGCCGTCGTCTATCATCACCGTATCTTTGCCCATCAGCTCCCGGATTCTGGCCTTGTCTTCTTCAGTAGATTTCTTGGTGCCGGTCGCAACGACCACCATGCCCAAGTCCTGCAACGCGGAAATCACCGACCAGCTTTTTACGCCGCCGGTAAACAGCAATACCCGTTTACCTTTCAGGCGCGCTTTCCACGGTTCCAGCTCTGTCCTGATCCGGGTTTCTTCGCGCAATATCAGCGCCTCGGTGCGTTCGCTTAAATCGGGATCGTTAAGCGCTTTGGCGAAGTCGCGTAGCGATTGGCTGGTGTCGGTAATGCCGTAAAAACTGCCTTCAAACCACGGGGTGCCGTATTGTTTCTGTAACTTGCGGGCGACGTTGACCATGGCTTTCGAGCACACCATCATGTTGACTTCGGCTTTGTGCATGGTTTGCACTTCGCGGAAACGGGCATCGCCGGACAGCGTACACAACACGCGTAAGCCCAATTCATCGAGCAGCGGCAACACATGCCAGAATTCGCCGGCAATGTTGTATTCGCCGACCAGGTTAACGTCGTGGATGATGATTTCCGCGCGCTGCACGGTTAACGGTAGCGGGTCGGGATCGCGGGTGCCGATCACATGATCGACCATCGCATC
>SXGU01255686.1_pt1 | contig 14774 bp, 21 predicted proteins | sample 3174531 | NCBI WGS metagenome assembly SXGU01 (sample SAMN11356863, study PRJNA531348) | freshwater metagenome | isolation source: freshwater sample F1-140 | place: China: Fuxian Lake, Yuxi | collected 2017-12-25
AGAACATGCGTCCACCGCAGCAGGCGTCCAACACAGAAACCGAACCAGGCACAGATGCCAACGACTGCCCGGCGGGAGTCGGTGGCGATGGCGGAGATTGAGGGCGGGCAGTCATGGCATTGTTTTGGCGTTCGAGGGACTAGATTTCTTCGTCGTCTTGCTGGTCATCGAAGAAGTCCGGCGCGGTTGGTGCCTCGATCGCGAGGTGTTTCAGTTCCCACGTTCCCATCGGCTTCGGATCGCCAGCTTTTGCGGCTGCGCGGGCGATTTCCTCGCTGCACATAGTCAGGCGATAGATCGACGACGGATTGATGAGTTGGGTGATCATGCTGTCCCCTTGCGGCACATCGACGCGGAGCATTGCCGTGCCGAGCTGGTTATCCTTGGAGACCTGACCGCCGTAGCGGATGTGGCCCATGAGTTCGATGACTGCCCATTGAGGGGCTTCTGTGTTGGTTTCGGTTTGCATATTTCGGTGTCTTTCGTGTTGGTCCGCCGCCCTCGAACAAGTCGGAGATGGCGACGGCTAGAATCTCTATTGTTGAGGCGGGCCGCTATCAGCCGCGCCATTCCTTTGATCGTTGCCAGACACGCTCCGCTCCTTCCGACTCAGCTCCGTCAGCAAGGACTCCAGAACTTGAAAGGCATCACGGCATGCAGCGGCTTTGGTTCTCGACGCTTTTGCTCCGTCAGGAATTCCGTGATTTTCTTGGACTTCTGCGGCCTGATCGCATGCCGCTGCCATTCCTCGCAGACATGCCAAAGCCGTCTTGATGGCTGCCTCCACTTCGTCTCCATCCGCTACGCTCTGCGTCCGGGGGAGCATTCCATTGAGCATCGCAACCCATCGGCGGAAAACGGCGGCTTTTTCAAAGGAAAGCCTTCCCGATTCATCCGATTCAAATTCAGTGCGGTCTCCTTCGTCCTCATAGCTTGCCGCCTCGTCTTCTAAGTAATCAATCAAACTCGCCATGCCCCCCCATCCTTGGTCTGGCAACGGCTTCTCTGATCCGTCACTCTTGGTCGACTTGTCACCAGCCCCGCTCCGCGTGTCTGGCAACAAGTCTCCGGAGTCCGACCCCTTCGGGGGCGCCAGTCGCTCCAAGGCGTTGAGGCGGTCAAAGATATTTGACAGTTGATATGCCAATCCGGCTTTTTCTAGGTCAGTCATGTTCGCTCCTTCTTCGTTCGTTCGTTATCACTCACTCTCTACGGCCCCCAAGGGCGGCTCAGAGAAGCCGTTCGGCTTACAAAGATTGATTCCCCATGCTTCGTGCTCAGTCCATCGGCAAGGGATAATTCCGTGGACGAAGTGGAAGCCTGCGAGCAACAATCCTTTTCCCGCTACTTTCCAGTTAGCAGCGAGGTGGATCAGATAAACCCGAACAAGTCGTGAGAGCCAACCCCGAGGGCCGGACAGTTTTTGCGTGTTATTCATGATCTTTTTGCGGCCCTCTGGTTGGCTCCACTTGGGCGTTCTGGACACGGGGAATTGCAGACCATGCTTTCCACTCGTCAGGTTCCGCAATCTCATCCATGTGTTCGTATTCCGGGAATCCATCCTCTGGGACATAGACCACCATCGGCCCGTCGCTGGTCATCACGATGATTCGATCATTCCATGCGTGCCATTCTTCCCACCGTGGGTTTTCTGGGGTGATCCATCCGAAGTCGGGAGGTCCAGAACAATCCGCCGCATCCGATGGACTTTGCTTGATTCTTTTGCGGATGGGATACCCGCATGCGGAGCAGATGCCTCCGGGGGCGCAGGGGTGCTTACAAGTGGCCGGTTCGGCGGGGTCTGGTTGCGGGCCGTATGGGTTCGTCACCCACTCGTCAATCGGCGGGCAGGGGCATTCTGCCGGCAGGGCCTCGGGGTGGTCGCGGCGATCCACCAGGCTGCAGTTTCCAGGAAGGAATCCCGCAAATCCCGCGGCCTTCACCCGGTGGTGTTGCTCGACATACTTGAGGAATTCAGCCCGGCGTTCCCGCTCGGATTCGATCTTCGCGTCGGTCGCGTCGAGCACGGCCTGGCGGGCCTCCCATCCATCATCGGCCTGGACAGTGGCGATCTCGGCTTGCGGTCGGCGTGGCTGGCGCTGGCAGTTCACCCCGACCCGCGGGTTGTTACTGTGGCCGTCGGTTTTTCTGATGCGTCGGATCATGGCTGTGGGAATATCAGGCGGGGTTGTTGGATGGTTCCCTGAAAGAGCGGCTTCACGGCCAGCTTGGATGGCGTCCGGTGCATTGTGGCGAACGGGCCTCCGGTGCGGTCCAGGGCGGCCTGGGTGACGTTGCCTAGGTTTTGCTGGTTGGCATCCAGCGGGACCATCGTGGCCGGTGCCCAGGTGCCCCACTGCTTGAAATGGTGCGGGATCTCCGCGTCCGCGCATGCCTGGTCGATCTGGTCAATCCACCATGGGTGCATGGGGCGGGCCTGGTTGCCGCTTTCGCCGCCAGTGATCACCAGGTTGATGGTCCCGTGTGGCAGGCGGGAAAAGATCGACCCGAGGCGCGGGTCGCCAAGCAGCGGCTCGCAGGAGAGAAACCGCACCGCGGCCGGGATGGCAGCCAGGGCGATCACCCGGTCGCGTGTGTATTCGTTCTCGACGGTCGTGCCCCAGGCGATATGGTTGGCTTGCCCGACCGCGACCCGCTCGAGGGATTCCAGTTCGCGGGCGGTTCCGTGGTTGGTTGCCCAATCGAGGGCCGCGGCCATCCGTTCGACAAAGCGCTCGGGCCGTTTCGTCAACATGAGGAATTCGGCTTCGGCGCTCATCCCGGCCGCGGCAATCCATCGGCCGAACCATTCCACCGGGACTTCGTGGTCGAGCACGTCGGCCAGCGAGCAGCAGAAAATCTGCGGCTTCACGGTCTTGATGATCTGGCCGAGTTGCGGGAATCCGGCTGGAGGTTCTTCCTCTCCAAAGATCCACCGCTCGCCGGTTCCGGAAAGCTCGACCAGGCGTTTGCCGCCGTCGGGGCCGAAGTGTCGCCGGATGGTCGCGAGGTCCTGGTAGGCTGACTTGCTCAGCCGTCGAGGTGCTCCCGGTCCCCAATTCGCGCCGTTGCTGAAGCGCTGGTTTCGATTCTCTGCGTAGCAGAAGCGGCAGCCGTCGCTTACCTTGGTGCATCCCTCCCAGGGATTCAGGGTGAAGTCGGCCCAACTGATGCGGGTTCTAGATTTCATGCGTCGCGCCAGTTCTGGCCGGTCGGGCCGGTGGTTGGCAAGCCGAAAAGGAACCGTTTCGCGTCTTCTGGCTGGCCGGTGGAATCGGTGAATTCTCCGATTGTCGAAATGTTCGCTTGCGGTTCTTTTGCGTTGACTTCCGGGGTGGGGACGCTATGGTCTCCCCGTTATGCAAATCCTCACCACCAATCCAGAGCATGGGTTTTCCGGAACCGTCCGCGTCAATCATGGCCTTTCAGAATCCGAAGTCGCGGCGGCGTTCCAAGCTGTCGGGCAGGTCGTTTCGGAATGCCTCACGGTCTCCCCGCTTGAAGCCGCGGCTTTTCTCGATTCCACCTACGGCCGCCATTTCGCCGATTCCCTCACCCATCATCTTCCGGCCGGTGCCAAGTTGGCGACCGTCGAGCAGTTGGCTGTGGCGGCTCGCGCCGAATTCGAAGCCGCCGAGGCTATCTGGAAACTCCAACAATCCCGCGCATGAATCCGCCAATCCTCACTGACCTTGCCAAGCTCGCCGCCTTGATCGCTTTTGCGGTCTGGGTGGCTGTTGCGATCCTCCACTACGGGGCGCTTCCACGCTGAGGCCTGTCCTGTCACCCGGCCGTCGGTCCCTCGGGATCGGCGGCTGTTTCGTTTCCTGGCACCGGCTCCGGCACCGGCTGTGGCTTCAGCTTGATGGTTCTGGTAGCCTGGTCGATCACGATCTCCCTTGGCGCTCCTACGCGGGCTTGTGGCTCGATCCCGCGGGCAGCCAGGAGGGCATTGATCATCGTCGCTTTCTCCGCGTGCTGGGTGAAGATGGCCTCAACCTGGACGGGGCCGTAATGGTTTAGAATCGCTTCGATGCGGTCGTCTGGAAAGCTCCAGAATCGGTCAAGGGCTGAGTTCAGGCGCGTGGCCGCGCCAATGATGCATGAATCGACACCAGAAAGCTCCGCTTCTATCGCCGCTTCATCGATGTCGATTTGGCTTTTGTGCTGGCCGAATTTAACGATCTCATTCATGGGGTCAGTATGGGTATTTGCGGTTGGGGAAGTAGTCGATGCCAAGCGTTCCGATGTTGTTCATGGTCGAGTTCACGATTGCGTATCGGTTGCTGTTGCAGGACTGCAGTGCCACTTGTAGTCCGGCGGCTCGGCCGTGGATTCCGCCGCTCACCGTGAGGGTTGCTATCGGTGTCGTTTGGACGGTGGTGATGGCTATCGAGGTGGTCTGCAGGCTTGCAAACAATCGCGCAGTATTGGTGGCGCTATCGTAATCCAACACCCACTGCCAGTAAGGTTGCCAAGTCGTGCGGATGCCTTCTGGAAAAGCCGCAAACGGCGAGTAATAGACCACCCCTGCTTTGACGATCACAATCCTGAGCGACACGTAACCCGTTGCTGGGTCAGGTCTCCACTCGAATCCGATTCCGTTGTTGTTCCGGTAGTAGGTGGTATCGAGGTTCCTGAATCCGATTTCTATGCCAGATGCGTAGTTCTGCGGCAGTGGAGCGGAAAGCACGACGGCTATCAAATTGTCCGATGGCCTGTTGTTCACCAGGTTTGTAACCGTGACGGTCGGGTCGATGCCATCGAGGGAAACCCCCATTCCAATAATCAGCGGCGATGTGAATCCCAGGTTGTAAGAAGTGCCGCCCGCGGTAGTTGCCAAACTCAAATTGACCGTGGTTCCAACCACGGATACAACCGTGGTTCCAGTCTGGATTCCCGCCCCCGAAACCAGCATTCCGGCGACGATGTTAGCATTTGTGGCCGCCATGGTGACGGAAGTTGCTCCGGATGTCCAAGTGCAGGACTGGAAAAAATTCGGGTTAAGCTCCAATGATGATTGACCGGCATTCCATCCCGCTGTGGTTGTAGAAACCCAATCGCATTGAGGCGTCTCGTAACAAAATCTCTGTTTCAAATCGGTTACCCCAATTGGTGCAGTGCAAGCGAAGAACCGACTCACGCATGGCATGCAAAAAACGAGGTTTGACGCGGTTGCCATGGTTCCTGTAGCATTTTGCGAGACTGTGTAAACCGTCCCGGCAACGCTGGTGATGTAGGTATCCGTCGGGAAATACGGCGACCAAATTCGCGCACCGACGAATTGGGCGCTCAACGATGGCGATGTGCAGGTGAATTGGTTAGATCCGGAAGCGATGCCAGTTACGCTGACCGTGTAGTGCTGAAGCAGCGAGTATGCATTACCGGCAAACGCGAATTTTTCCGGGATCACCCACGATCCGCCGGTTCCAGACTGATATCCCATTCCCGATTCAAACTGCGCCATTGCCTTGGCGTTGATGGCGGTTCCTCCAGTTGCTGCAGCAGGACCATGGGCGTTGCCAGCCGCCGATGATCCGGTTCCTGTGTTGAACGCAGATGCGTAAGATAGCCTACGTGCCTCAAGTCTCGACCAAAAAAGCATTCGGAATACCTCGTCTCGGATCAACTGGCGGGTTATCACCGAATCGTTGTAGAGCGCGACCTGGTTTGGCATCCGGCTTGAAGGACCGCTGGCGGTAATTTCGAATGCGGAAAAACTCGCGTCTCCAGTATCGTCGGCCAGTCGCAAAGCAAGGGTTGCCCCACTTCGTTTCAATGCAGGAAAGGCCGCGCTGGCTCCTCCGAATTGTAGCATGGTAAACGCGGACTGAAGGGCGGCTTTCAGGTTTGCCCAGGTGATCGATGAAAGGACGCTACCGACCGCCTTGATGAAAGAAATTTTGTCCGCTTCCGCCAGGGCCGTTTCAGGCGTTGCCGCTTCCAGAACTGCGGTAACGTTGGTTGCGTTGACCGTGGCGTCGTTTCCCGGCGGGCCGGTGATCGATGCTATCGTGACCAGGTTGCGCCATGCGGTTCCGTCCTCGCTTGAATATTTCCACTGGATGTATCCTCCGGCGGCCTGGATCTCGACCGGGTCACCTGGAGGGCCTGGCACGGTCGAATCGTTCCCGCTGATGTCGGCCAGAGCAATCAGGTTGGTCCATGCTGAGTCTCCGGCGTATCGCCACTGGACAAAGGTCCCGTTGTTCTGGACTTCGATCTCGCGGCCGTCATCGCCGTTCAGGCTTTCCAGCCATTCTGCTCGGGTTCCGACGTATCCGGCAAGCAGGGCGAGTTGGTAGGCGTCGCGGGCGGCCTGGTGGTTGATCGTGACCGTGGTCGGGTTGGTGACCACCTGGACGGTCACCGGGGTGGTGTTGAGGGTCACGTTGATCGTGATGGCGTCCATGTCAGGCGGTGGTGTTGACGTTGGGGAGGGCCGTGATCGTCCCGACCACATAGACCCGCTTGGCGGCGGCCTGGTCGGTTGTCTCGATCACCCATCGCCAGTTGCCTTCCGTCAGGCCAGGCACGTCTTGCTCCGGCACCGTGATCTCCCAGAGGTCTGGATCCTGGATTTGGATTTGGGTCGCGTCGGCGCTCGACAAGATCACCCGCTCGGCTTCCGCGGCCGTCCCTTCAGCGGCGTCGGTCCTTTCGAACCGCATTTCGGCCGAGGCCAGTTGTGTTGCAGGCGGCGTTCCGTTCACCTGGATGGCAAGGCTCGGGATTCCCTCCCAGGTGGTTCCTTCCGTGAACGGTTCGAGGGGTAGGGTGGCTGGTTCCATGGTGGTGAAAGAGTGGTGCCCGCCTGGTCTACGGCTTCCGCGCTGGCGAAGACACGGGAGTCGGAGGATCAGGCGGGCGTTGGTTGCGGGGGTCGGATTCGAACCGACGGCCTCCAGGTTATGAGCCTAGTGATCTACCGGGCTGATCTACCCCGCTGGCCGGGGGTTTACATCCCCGAGGCCCGACCGTCAAGATTCCGATTGTTTGTTGGCGGTCGCGATGTCGGCTTTCGGCAGGCATCCGGTTTCCGCGGCGGTCTCCGGAAGGGCTTTGCCGCGATAGGCGGATTCCCATTCCGGGGTTGGTTCCGGCACCGGGCGGCCGTTGAAAGCGGCCCAGCGTTGGACGGCCTCAAACCATCCGAGGAAGGTCGGGAAGTCGGCGTCGAATTCAGCGGCAGCGATTCTGTCGGATCCCAGGTCGCCTGGTGTCGGCGACTCACCAGTTTTCCCTGGTTGCGGTGCTGATGGGTCACCATTGAGGCCTGGAGGAACGTAGGCGGCGGCGGCCTTGATGGCGGTCTCGAGGTTGCGGTCGGTTTCTTCCGCGGTTTCGCCGATCTGGACATGGAACGGGTTTTCAGGATCAGGGGCGGTGCGGAAGTGAAACGACGCGCCGTCAATCGTCAGGACCGATCCGTCGATTGCATTCGGCCGCGGCGTGGTTGCGGTTTCGCCGTCGTCGGCCGGGGCGGCGTTTTCGGCAGTGGTCTGGTTGTCGGCACCATCGGGGGCGTCAGGTGGGGCCTGGTTGTCTTGGCCGTCCCCGCCACCGGCACCCGCGGCGGGGTCGGTGGGTTCGGTGGCGGTTGCGAACAGGACCAGGAACGGCAAAAGTGCTTTTAGTTTCATAGCGGTGCCTTTGTGCCTTTCTCCGGCGTCCCCGTCAAGGCGGCGGATCAGGTGCCCTGGTATTTGGCGGCCGAGAGGGTCGATTGCTTCCGCTGCAGGGCGTATCGCAATGCGTCGTAGAGGTGGTCCTCGCCGTCCGTGTCGACGTCCTCGGGGCTGTCGCTGTCCCGCATCAAAGTTGGCAGGGTCCGGATCAGGTCAGGGCAGGTTTCGAAGATCCGGAGGCCTGGCAGGCCGTTCCGGTCGCCCTCCTGTGGGGCGAGCAGACGGTGCAGGTTTTGGCACCCGGCAATGCGCGATCCCGGCCATTTCGGCACCGGCTTGACCTTGATCCCGAGTTTCTGGAGTTGCTTCCCGCGGGGGATTTCCTGTTGCCCCTTTTCGCCGGACAGGCCGGTCGAGGCGAAAGCCGCGGCGTCCATCATGCCCCGCGGGATTTCCGTGTTCGGCCTGGTGTGGCCGTGAAGGTATCCACGCTCGATTCCCGCGTTGATGTCCTTGATGCGGGCCGCGAAGGTCTCGGGAAGCATCCCGGCGCGGTAGAGTTCCCGGATGACGTAGTAGCGCTTGCTGTGGGGGTCTTGTGTCAACCAGACCACCGCGGCCGGGGCGGTAAATCCATCATCCACTCCGATCCAGATCGGCCAGTCGACCGGTATCGGGAAGGGCTGGCAAACGTGACGTGGCCGTCTCCAAACGGCCGCATACATGGCTCCAGCGACCACGTCCCAATCGCCTTCTTTCATTGCCCGCACCAGCATGGCGTCGCCGAGGCCCTCGAGGCGCTCGAGGTATTCCGGGTCGGCCTCGAGCAGGGCCGGGTTGTCTTCGATCTTGGCCGGGATGAAGCAGCGGGTCATTCCGCCGTCGCTGCGGGCCGCCCGGTGGATCACGTAGGCCCCGTGGTCAATCCATCCGCTCTTGCACCAGTGATGCCCTACCCCGCCGGGGTTGGTGCAGATCAGGATCCGGGGGAATGCCCAGCGGCACCCCTCCGGAATCTTGAGGCCGATCACCCGGCACCGGCCGCGAAGGTATCGGTATTCGAAGTCGGTGAAGTGTGTTCCCTCGTCCATGGCCAGAACGTGGATTTCCGCCCCCTGGTAGCTGTAGACGTCCTTTTCGTGCTGAAGGTGTCGCAGGTGGATAATCGATCCGTTGGTGAATCGGATTTCCCCTTTCACGATGGCGGCCTGCTTGGCCTTCACCAGCGGTCCGAGCATGACATGGAAGTTGCTCGGGCCGGTCAGGTGGTTGCGGACAAGGTCTGGGTAAAGGCGGCGGAAAAGGTAAAGCTGCAGGCCTGGCACCGTGACGGCCCAGGTGATCAGGCAGGCCCGGAGCAGGTGGCTTTTCCCCCCACCGGCGGCCCCGCCATAGAGGATTTCCGTCGCCGGGCAATCGATGGCCAGGCTTTGCTGGCGGAATAGTTCGATCTCGAGTGTCGGCTGGACTACCTCGACGTCGATCATTTGGGCCTTGCGGCGTGGCTTGGCGAGTTCACCCATTCGTCCGTTCTGGTTTCGAGGTCAGGTGGAATTGCTGGCAAACCTGGCACCGGTAAACGCGAAGCGGCGGGGCCTTGTCCTTGTGGCGTGCCATCTTCCGGATGGCCTCCCGCATGGCGGCTGTTTCGGTCTCGAAGGCCTGCTTGGCGGCACACTTTTTCGCGGCCCGCCATTGGCGGATCAGGCCGTATTCCTCGCGTGTCAGGTAGACGCGGATTCGCTTGGTTGGTTCCGGGGTCATGGATTCTGATCGTCCGGCTCTAGGCCTGGTATCGGGATCCCGTGCCAGAGGTAATCCAGGACCGCGTCGGCGAGCAGGCCCTCAACGTATGCGAAGATTTCTTCGCTGTTGCGGTTCGTGAAAATCCCGAGGCCTTCTGTCCATCGCTGCACCGCGTGATGGATCTCATGCACCAGGATCCCGATCTCTTTTGGCGTGTGGGGCACGCCTTTCAGGCAAAGCAGCGGGTGGCCTGGATAGGGGTCGAACACCTGGCCGTCGTATCGCTCCGCATCGGGCAGGCCGTTGGTGCAGTGATCTTTGATGCGGTCGTGTGGATCCTCGAGGCCGTAGCTCAGATACCAGGCCTTCAGTTCGGCCATGCGGTCCCATGGGCCGAAGTAGAAAAGAAACCGGCCGCCGAGCAGGTTCGGCTTGATTGAGAAAAACCGGGCTTCCGCGGTGCTGAGGTCGGTGCTTTTCACAGGTCCTGGTTTTGCTGGAGGTGACGTTCGATGGCTGCCAGCACCCAATCAGGGGCCGGGCACCGCTTGGCGTCGGGGTCCGCGCAGATCTCCCCGATCCCGATCAGGCCGTCGAGCACGATGGCCGCCGGGCTGTCGGTGGTCGGTCCGGCGGTTTCCTCGTATCGCTTCAGGGCGGTTTGCATCCGCTGGCGGGTCCCCCATGAGACTGCGTGATTTCGGCTTAGGGTTTGCCGCAGTCGGTCGGCGTGGCGTAGGCGGGTGTCGATTTTTTCACTCATGATCGTCTGGGTCTCGCGGGCGGCCTCCGGTGTCGAGGCCGTGGGGCGCTTGTGGGGTTCTGGGTGGCAGGTTGGGGCCTCTTGTCGGCGCGACCGGTTGCGCGGCCGGGTGGGGCGCTTGGCGCTCGACGGCGGCCTGGTCTGGCAATGGCTCAGGGGAGGCTGTCGGGTCGAAGCCGTGATGGTCGGTCTCCCATGGGTCGCTTCCGTTGGCCGGGTCCTGGTCCTGGCCTTCCCGGAAGATCCACGGGCTGTCCTGGTCGGGGCGCTGCATGTTGATCGTCAGGTTGACGGCCGCGGCGGTTCCGCCGGTCGGGATTGGCAAGTCGGATTCGCCGTCGGCACCCGCATGGGCGAGCAGTTGGCGGCGGCCGAATTCCTTCGGGTGCATGCGCTCGAGCAGCCAGGCCTTGGCTTGCCATGAGGGGTCCTTCGAGATCGAGTTGATCAGCATGATCGTGCTCATCCCCTGTGCCCTTTTTACCGACTCATAAAACTCACGTTTGATCCCGCCGTTGGCGGCCTCGCCCTCGCGTTTCCACCGGTAGAAGGATTCTTCCGAGATCCCGAGCATGTCGCAGGTGGCCTTCACCGTGCTGTGTGCCTGGAGGGCGGTCGTGATCTGGCTGAGCAGTTCGGGTGTCAGTTTCGGTTTCCTCATTCTGCTTCGTCAGGTTCGAGTCCGGCGGCAATTTGGGCGTTGAGGGCGTCGCTTTCCAGGCTGGCGATGTGCTCGATCCACTGGCGGTGGAACCGGTAGAGCGGTTTGCTGTTGGTGATCGTGAATTGCTCGAGGGAAAGGCACGACCGCAGGTTGGCGCTGGTTTCGTTCACCAGGTAGTTGTCGGTGCCCTGGATGCGGGCCGCGATCACCTTGGCGTGGTTGCGCGTGATGGCCAGGCGGCCTCCGCGTGATTCGATCTCCTCCTTGCATTTGGCGAACACGTTCCCGTCGGTTTTGGCGAAAAATACCGAGACCACGATGGTCGGCGCTTCCGCGATCAGGCCGGTGTCGATCATCTTGGCCATCTGGAGGATGTTTTTCAGGCTGAAGCTGTAGGTCGCGATCCGGAGTTCGGCCAGCGGTGCTCCGGCGAGGCGTTGCATGGCCGGGATGATGTCGAAGCCGTGGAAGTCGCCCCCCATGATCGAGTGGAACGATTCGCCTGGTTCGGGCAGGCGCTCGATCTGGCCGACGGCGTTTCGGATGCCTGGTTCGTTCAGGATGATCCGTTTCTTTTCCCAGGTGCGGCATTGCATAGCTCCGGTGTTCAGGCCGGAATCCTCGCCGGGTGCTTTCCGTTTCTCGATTTCGGCGACGGCCTCACGCTCTTGTTGCTTCCGCGATGCGGCCGATTGGCGCGGCTGGTCCGCAGGCGCTGGCGGCGCCCCGAGGCCCTGGAGGAACGCGTTGATGTCGAGGGGGTCGGTCATGGGTTGAGGCGGAATCCCGCGGGATCGATTTCCTGGCCGTTCCGAAACAGCAGGCATTCCTCGAAGGTTTCGACGTATCGCTGGATGATGGCGTCGCAGAATCCAGGCTCGAGTTCGATGTTGTAGGTTTGGCGGCCCTGGAGTTGCCCTCCGATCATCGTGCTTCCGGATCCCGCGAACAGATCGACCGTTGCGTCCCTTGGGAGGGTTGAGTGTCGCATTGCCCGCCGGACCAGCGATGTCGGTTTCTGGGTTGGGTGGATGTAGCTACTAGGGGGGTCGCGTTTCTCATCCCAGACGGTGGTCGTGTCGGCGATCTCGGTGAGGAGCGCGATCAGTTCCTCTTTCTTCATCGTGGTGAAGTCTGGCCGGTCATCCTGCCACATCGTGGTCTGGCACCGGTCCCCATACCACCGTGGGGCCTGGTTGGCTTTGCCGCCGTAGAAGCATGGCTCATGCGCCCAATGGTAATTCGAACGGCCGAGGTTCATCTGCTTTGCCCAGATCAGTTCCTGTGTCGGGTTCCACTCGGCTTTCCGGAGAGCGTTCTCAAACGCGATGTGTTCCCTGGTCGCAAAAAAGCAGTAGAGGCTGGCGTGTGGGGCGCAGAATTCGTGTGCCAGGCGGAACGCTGGCAGAAGGAAGGCTTCGAGGGCCATCCGTTGGAGCTCATCGTTCTGAATGCTGGTCTGGGCCATCTTCCCGCTCTTGGATTTGCTCTGGTAGGCCACCCCGTATGGTGGGTCTGTAAAGACCATGCCTGGCCTGGTATCGCCGAGGAGCTTTTCCCAGGTTTCCCGCTCGAGGCTGGATCCGCAAATCAGGCGGTGCTCGGGGTGCCCGTCGGCGCTGATGATGTGGTAAAGGTCGCCGGGCTTGGTTTTCGGGTTTTTCGGTGGCGGTGGGGCGTCATCGGGATCCCGCTGGGTTTTGGGGGCGGGTTTCTTCAGCAGGGCCTCAAGTTCCGATTCATCAAATCCGAGATCCGTCAGTTCCATCGTCGGGATCAGGGCGAGTTCGGCGAGCAAGTCGGCCAGTTTGGTGGTCGACCAGTTCCCTTCCCCGACTTTGTTCAGCAGGATGTTGAGGGCTTTCTCTTGCTCGGGTGGAAGGTCCACGATGCAGCAAGGGGCCTGCTTCCATCCGAATTCCCGCTTCCCGACGGTCAGGCGCTGGTGTCCCGCGACCAGGTTTCCGGTTCGCTTGTTCCAGACCAGGTTTTGCACCAGGCCGAATTGGCCGATTGCCCGCTTGATGTCCTCGTAGGTCTTGTCCCCTGGTTTGAGTTTCTTCCGAGGGTTGTAGGCGGCCGGGTTGAGAATCCCCACGTCGAGCATCTGAACGGCAAATTCCATGCCCTTGTTGTGATAGGGTCTCGCGGCGGCGTCAAGTCCGCGTGCGGTTCGCGTGGCTGCGGTTTTGCTCTTTTCGGTTGCGTCCGGTGCTTGCGGTCGCTTTTCTGTGCCCGCCCATTGTGTGGGAGAGGTGGTCCGGGTGGATTGCCTCGCCCGCCCCCATCGGCCTTTCCATTACCGGGAGTTGACAAACCGATGGGGGCGGTTTCACGCGTTCCGTGCGTTGGCCTGTGCCCATGTTCGCCATCGTGCTGAATCTCTGGCCTCGAGGTCATCAGGCTGCACCTTGGCGAGCCTGTAGTTGGCCGATTGCTCCCATCGTCCCCATCGGCGTCCGGTTTTCGGATCCTTGCCATCAATGTGGACGGTCATCGGGTCGCTGATTCGCCGGTAGACCGTGATGGTTTCGCCGGGCCGCGGTGTGTCGGCCAGTTGGTCGAGGGCGTCGAGGTTCCCGGCCTGGTCAACAACCACCCGGAGCAGGAACGGTGCCCGCTGGAGGCTCAGGTGTTTGCCGCCGTGGGGTCCGTCGTGAAAGTAGCTCATTTTGGTTCGGCCTCCTTCACCCGTCCGCGCCAGATCAGGCCTTGAGCTTGAGCTTCCCGCGTCCACTTGCTGTTTTCGGCACGGGCGGCGGCTTTGGTGGTGAATGTCTGGGTGGATTCCAGCGGTGGATTGAGGTAGTTCCCAACGATCCTGTATCTGGGTGGCGTGTCTTTCTTTTTCATCGGCGGTTCCATTGGTTTCTGGGTTCGGGGCTTTGCGCGATCAGGTGGTCCATGGCGGCGCGGGCCTCATCGAAGGTCATATGCTCGGCACCCTGGATGCCCGAGGCGGTCAGGCGGGCGGCCTGTTTGAACGTGCAGAGGCCCTGGTCGGCTCGGGTAAAGAGCACATCCAGGATCTTGCTCGCGTGCCCTCGGGTCTTGACCGTCTGGACGCTGATCCCCTTCCCGGTAAGGATTTCCTTTTGGCGGTCGGTCGGCGGGCGGCGTTCCCATCCGGCTTCCGGTTCGTAGTTCAGCAGTTCCGGCGCGTTGATCAGGGCCGCGGCCATGCTGGCGTCGTAGGTGCGGGTGCGGCGGGTGGTGTTTTTCACCAGTTGGTCGATCAGGCTCCGGACCAGGAGGTTATCGGCAAGGTCGCGCTGGTCGTGAATGTCGAGGGCCTCGAATTCGCCGCGGTCGCTTTCCCTGGCTGCTTTCTCGATCTGGGCCTGGATCCGTTCAGCTTCGCTCTGGGTGCGGGCGACCAGGTCGGCTGGCCGGACAATCCCGAGGCGGTCGAATTGCCAGAGGAAGTCGAGCAGAAGGAGGTCTTGTTTCCCTGGTGCCATCCTGGTCCCGCGGCCGACCTTTTGCTGGTAGGCCACCCGTGATTTTCCGGGGCTGAGGTTGACCACGCATGCGATGTCGGGGCAGTCGTATCCCTTGATTAGCAGGTTGCTGTTGGTGAGGTGCTTAAATCGGTTCTGGGCGTATCCCTCGAGGGTTTCGCGGCGGTCGCTGGATCCTCCATCAACGTGGCGGGCGGCGTGGCCTCGCTCGACCAGCATGTCGGCGAATCGGCGCGAGGCCGGGACGCCAGGAAGGAACCACAGGGTTTTCCGATCTTCCCCGTGGCGCTCCCAGGCTTCGATGATGGCCTCAAAGGCTGGCTCGATGGCATGCGCCACCTGTTCTTCATCGAGGCCCTCGCGGGTTTTCTTCACCCCGCGGCAATCGAGATCGATGGGGAGGGTCTTGACCTTGATCTTGGCCAGGCGGCCTTTCTCGATCAGGTCAAAGAGTCCGATTTCGGCGCTCTTGTGCTCCCACCATTCCCAGAGGTCCTTGTCATCGCCCCGCT
>SXGU01027674.1_pt1 | contig 14773 bp, 6 predicted proteins | sample 3174531 | NCBI WGS metagenome assembly SXGU01 (sample SAMN11356863, study PRJNA531348) | freshwater metagenome | isolation source: freshwater sample F1-140 | place: China: Fuxian Lake, Yuxi | collected 2017-12-25
CGTTGTACCGGCGTTTTACCGATTATCTGAGTTTGATTTTGATCGGGCCGGTGTTGCTGTTTTCGGCTTTAGGGATTATGGCTTCTATGGGTAATTCTGCTTTCGTGCAGCGGCTGATCATGCTCGAACCATTCGGCACTGTTTATTATGTGATTGGTTTGATCCTGCCTTACTTATTGATCATAGCCCTGTTCAGCTTTGCCTATACCTTTATCCCCAATGCCAAAGTCAGTCTTAAGCCAGCCTTGATAGGCGGCGTCTGCGCAGGGTTGGTGTGGAAAATTACCGGCAGCTTGTTTGCGCAATTTCTGGCCAATTCAGCCCAATACAGCGCCATTTACTCGGGTTTTGCGGTGATTTTATTATCCATGATCTGGTTTTATATCAGCTGGTTGATATTGCTGCTGGGCAGCGTGGTTTCGTTTCATGTGCAATACCCTAGCTATCTACACTACGCCAAACGCCGACCGCATTTAAGCAGTCAATGCCAGGAAAAATTAGCTATCCAGCTCATGGCCCTTATCGCTCAGCAACATATCAAAGGTGGCGCCGCATGGACCTTAAAAGCCTTATCGGATGCCGCCAATCTGCCCTGGGAAGCTATATCGGAAATATTGGTGCGTTTAAAGCAAAGTGATTTATTGCTGATGCTCGAGGATGATGCCGGCTATGTGCTGGCGCATGATACCGATAAGATTTTATTAACCGACATCCTGCAAGCCATTCGTTCAGCAGGTGATCAACCCGACATCAGCGTGCCGCAGATTGCAGATAATTCAGTCGTAACCCGTTTGTTGAATCAAATGCAAGGACACACGGCTGAGTTTTTACTGAATCGGAGTTTGCGGGATATGGTTTAAAAAAATCAGTTGCCATGTGTAAAATCCGTTCGTGCAGAGTTTATCGAAGCGTGAACGGATTTACATCCAATTGGATAGACTTTCCGATTCCCGAGTCATCATCCCTTGATTGGGCTCGGGACCAACGGGAATAGAAATACTCAAATGATTTAAGCTTCAGATGAATTAACAGCGGTTGTTTGCGCTATCAATTTGCATTATTGGGCAAGCTAATCACCATGAGGCATGGTGATTATATGAATCAATATTCCACCACTCGGTCAACTTTCAGCGTCCAACTGGCCTCGCCGGGTACCAATTTGAGCTGACGTTGTCGGGTACCGCCGGTGGGGTTAGCGTTGGTGTCGTTTTCGCGGTAAACCGGGAAACGTTGCACAATCACGTCCTCAACCACCGCAAACTCATCATGCCCCCGGTAGCCTTTGGCATTTTTCAAATCATCGACCAGGGATGGCAGATAGATTTCGCTGAGTGATTTGCGATGATTGGCCGAATAACCAATCAATGAACCGTATGAGCCGCTGCCAGCGGAAGTGGCATAAACATAGATTTCCGGTGAGCCATCGGCATTGATGTCGGCTACCTCGGCATTGGTTACCGTGCCATCGATTTCGCGCTCGATGGGTGAATTATCGATTTCAAGCCCGGCAGGTACGATTTTGAGAGTATTGATTGAGCCTTGGTTAGCGCTGGTTACATGGAAACTGATGCCTTGCAACTCCAATGTTCTGTCGAAGCCAGTGTTTGTATTGCCAGGCTGATTTTTGATGCTGATATCCAGTGTGTAATTTGCTTTTTCATTACGACGGGCGGCGCTACGCATCAGATAAACCCGAATGGTGTAGAGTCCATCGACGGGCAAATTCCCCGCGTAATGATTACCTGCCGAGCTGCCTATAAAAAAGGCTTCGTCTTTCGAGCCTGGAGCGAGCAGATTGAAATACGCCGACCAATTAGTAGGCTGAAAATCGACTTGCATCTGTTGTCCGGCTTTAGCGCGTAATTGATAATCAATGATTTGATAGCCTTTGATCTTGCCAGATACACGGGCACTGTTCGCGCCTTTATCAAACTGGATTTGTTCCTGCCGAATCTGCTCGGCGCTGAAAGCGGGTAGGTTGCAGAGCAAATACACCGTTAACACACGAATAATCAGAGTTTTCATCATAATTCTTTCTCCAATAGAAAATATTGACACCATAGCAAGTCTGTAGGCTTAACCGTTATTCACGAAGTTAAAATGCTTCCTGATTATAAAGATGCTTGAGCCACACCGTCATTCCGGCAGGGATTCGCTATCGCGCTCTAACGGGTGCCGGAATCCAGTCTACATGGATGTGTTACCTATGCGCCATTCCTTGCTTCTGGATCTCGGCAATCCCTGCCGAGATGACGATTTCTGACTTGGCTGAAGGATCTTTATAACAGGAAATGCTTTGGATATAGAACACCGTTTTGATCCCGTCTGGCCTCACTTGTGCTTGTATGACTGGTCATGCGGGTTTGGTATGCCCCAGTTCTCTTAACATCATTAAAGCTGTTTCATATTCATAGGTATCGATTTGTCGAGCAAAATCGGCATAACGCTTATCTAACAGGATTTGTAATAGGTCTGCTGATTGCCGGGCCAGCTGACTGGCGCGGGCGTTATTTTCCAACAATAACACTTCAAGTTCGTCGAGAACCTGTTTGGCACGTTGTGGATCAACCTCTTTTGTGGGGCAGGGCGTTGCCGTATCTGTCGGTAAGGCTTGAATAGATTGAACTAATTGTCTGACTGCCTGATGGCAGGTTTGAGCCAGTTTGATACAGTGCTCAACAGGTCGCTGTTCGCGTAAGGCCTGATCCAGTTCGCTGGCCGTGCTCAAAATGCTGTTGGCACCCAGCACCCCGGCCACACCTTTCAGGCTATGGGTGAGGCTTTTGGCTTGTGCAAGCTGATTGGTCTCCAGGAAATCAAGCACTTTGGTCATGTCTTCGCTGTGGGTGTCGGCAAACATAGTCAATAATCGGCGAAATTTTTTGACATCGCCTTTGACGGTATCCAACAGCTGCAAGGATTCCAGACCATCAATCATTTTGAATGAGGCAATGTTTTGCTTGTCTTCAGCTGGATCTGGGCTGGGCTGGCTAGCTTGACTATTAGTCTGGTAATCAAGACGAGGTAGCCAGCGCAATAGCTTGGCGTAAAGCATTTCAGGCATCACCGGCTTGGGTACATAATCATTCATACCCACTTCCAGGCATAGCTTGCGGTCTTCTTCAAAGGCATTGGCCGTCATTGCCAGGATCGGTAAAGTTGCAAATTGAGTTTGGGAACGGATGGCTTTGGTGGCTTCCAGTCCATCCAGTTCCGGCATTTGCACATCCATCAACACCAAGTCGTAACGATTTGTGCGGATTTTATCCAAAACTATGTTGCCGTTCTCGGCAATATCTACGATCATGCCGACGCTTTTTAGCATGTCTAGTGCTACTTCCTGGTTGATTGGATTATCTTCTGCCATCAATATTTTAGCCCCGGCGTAACGCTGTCTTAACGAAACCTCGGCCTGAACTAAAGAATAGGCGTGCTCTGCTGGCATGTCCCCTTGTCCTTGCTGCAAGCGGGCGGTAAACCAGAAGGTACTGCCTTGACCCACTTGGCTTTCGACTCCGGCCTCGCCGCCCATCAGGTTAGCCAGACGTTTGGTAATCGCCAGCCCCAGACCGGTGCCGCCGTATTTGCGGGTTGTGGAAATGTCTGCTTGCGAAAACGCCTCAAATAAAACAGCTTGCTGTTCTGGTTCAATGCCGATGCCTGAATCCTGAACCTCAAATTTCAGTAGCAGGCCGCTGGCAATGTCTTCAAGGCAATGACAACGCAAAAAGACACTACCTTTATCGCTGAACTTGATAGCATTGCTGCCGTAATTGAGTAGCGCCTGTCGTAAACGGGTAACATCGCCTTGTAACCACTGGGGGATATCATCTATTTCTACCTGGATTTTCAGACCTTTGTACTCCGCTTGATCATTCAGCATGGAGCGCATGTGATCCAGCAAAGCATGAATAGAAAAATTGTTTCGTTCCAAGGCCATACGGCCTGCCTCGATTTTCGAAAGGTCGAGAATATCACTGATAATCGATAACAAATGCTGTGCGGCGCTGTCTATCTTCAGCAGTCGTTCGTTTTGTTCGGCCGATAAGGCGTTTTGTCGCAACAAATAGGTCAAGCCAATGATGGCGTTCATAGGGGTGCGGATTTCATGGCTCATCTTGGCCAAAAAGGCGCTTTTGGCGCGAGTGGCAGTTTCTGCTTGTTCAGCACGGCGGGCAAGTTCGACTTCCATTTCCCGTTGCGGGCGGATATCTCTGGAAAAACCGACGGTGCCCAACACACTGCCATCCGTATCAATAATCGGCGCTTTGAAAGTTTCGTAGAGGCTGCCAGGAATCGATATGATCGATTCTTCGACAGTCATTTGCTGACGTTGCTGAATGACTTGCAGGTCTTCCTCCCGATAGCGAACAGCTATGGACTGCGGCCAAATTTGCTCATCGGTTTTGCCTAGCAATGCATCCATTGGCTGGCCGGTGCTTTCGGCAAAAACCCGATTAACGGCGACAAAACGGCCTGCTGAATCTTTCATCCAAGCCATGTGTGGAAGATTATCAATCAGGGCTTGCAAGGCATGACTTTGCTTGCGTAATTCGCTGGTGCGTTGCTCTACCAGTTCTTCCAGATGCAGACGGTATTTTTCCAGTTCTTCAGCAGCCTGCTTGCGGTCGGTAATATCGATATTGATACCCGATAGCCGAGTAATTTGTCCGCTTTCATCATAAAAGGCACTGCCTTTGCTGCTCATCCAGCGGGTTTCACCGTCGCTCAACCGGCGAATCCGAAATTCCACTTCAAATGCAAGGCCTTGGCTGATCCGGGTTTCCCATTGGGCATCGATGAGGGGTAAATCTTCCGGGAACACGCAAGCTCTCCATTGATCGTATGTATGCAGAGTGCCTGGGGCTACACCATAGAGTTTTTCATATTCTGGAGACCAATAGAGCTGGTTATTACTGAGATTCCATTCCCAGATGCCGATATTGGCACCTTCCTGAGCCAGCAACAAGCGTTCCTCACTTTCCAGAAGTGCCGCATTCATAGCCTCTGCGCGGGTGCGAGCGGTTAAGGCGTCTTCCATCAAATTGAGCGCTGCCAACCGGGCATTGCGTTGATCCTCAATCGCTTGAGTCTGACTGAGTTTTAAAGCCGCCTCGATGTTGTGCAAATTTCGGCGTTCCTTAACTTCGGATAAAACCCGCTGTATCACTGGCAGTAAACGTAATAAATTGTCTTTGAGCACAAAATCGTTCATGCCCAAACGTAGTAATTCAATCGCCGTTTCTTCACCTACGCTGCCTGAAACCAGTATCACAGGTAAATCCGGTTGACGGATTCTGATTTGTTGCAGTGTCTGCCGGAAGGCCATACCCGCGACATTAAAATCAGAAAGTACGATGTCCCAATGGTTGTTAAGTGCTTGCTCCAGCGCCAAATCACTATCTATGCGTTGATAATGTGCCGCCAGCCCCTGTTGATTTAAATGTCTTTCCAATAAAAGGTAATCGTCCAGTACGTCTTCGATCACCAAGATGTTTATGCTGTCGGACATTTATCAGGTCTCCAGTTTTAAAGTCGTGACATCTTTGCACTGAGAAACACAGTGGGGAAAAAACCATAAAAAGGCGCAATCCACGGCCGTATTATCGTTTGCGGGATGAGAGCCAATAGTGGTAAAAAAAGGGCTAGCAGTTTTTGCCCAGTCATAAGTCGTTTGGGTTGAATTGCGATGAGATTAATGATTGGAGGCTAAAGCTGTGTCCATTTTGCGAGATGAACACAGAAAACTTTCGGGCGGACAACTTGTTCATAAACTTTCAGTTCCATCCCGTGGCAGGGCTTCATCCAGAAAGCTCAGATTATAGGGTGGCTGTTGTCCTGACGATATATACAATTCATTTATCTGCTTTTTGAGTTTGATCATTTCCAGTTCGCGACCGATCATTGCGTGGTTGAAGCGCTCCAGTTCCTGGTTTTTGGCCATTAACTCCTCACTTTGCCGACTTAAACTAGCCACTACAGATTTGAGTGTGGTGATGTCTCGGGAAATCCCGAAAATACCGATCACTTCACCCTGATTGTCATACAAAGGGCCTTTGGTAGCGAGAAAGATGCGTTCCCCATCCACGGTTTTGAGTTTTTCCTCATAACTCATGATTCGCTTTTCGCTCATCACCTGTTGGCCAGCACTTTGCAATTGTTCGGCCTGCTCGATGGGGAACAAGGCCGTATCATCCTGGCCGAGCACTTCCTCCGCAGTTTTACCGGTATAAAGACCAGCTGCGCGATTGAATAGGGTGTAACGGCCATGCAAATCTTTGGCGAAAATGGCGTCGTCGGAACTTTCTGCAATGGCAGCCAATAAATTTAGGGCTTGTAGGCGTTCGGCCTGGTGTTTTTGTGTCGCGTGAGCAATAGATAAATGCTGCATTTGTTTGATCAAATGATAACCCACCCCAGCGCCAAATAGCGCCAGGATACCGACTAAACCAATCCACAGCGCATCACCCATGGCTTTTGCAATCACTTCCGCTTCGTCCTGTTTGGCCATCAGATACCAGTTGGTGCCAATTACGCTGTCAGCTACGCCTAATGCAGGTACGTTACGGTAGTCAACACCTTCGATGCGTTGGCCAAGCTTAACTTGTTTGCGTAATACTTGAGCAGCCAACAGATGGGGCGTAGAAAGTGGTAGGATCAGGCCTGTAGTGGCGCGCTGGTCATACTTGAGTTGATTCAAATAAAGGATTTGATCGTCTTGTAAGCAAAACAGGAGCGTTTCACCGCTTTGGCTGAGGATAGAGATGGTGTCGAGACTGGGGAATAGCCAATCAGCCAGGTTGACATGCAGTAGAATCACCGGCATAGGCCAGGGGCTATCAATGGCGGTTAGAGGGATCACAAAATCCAGCAGTACTCGATGGTTTGCATCGCGGTATGGATTCAAGCGACGTATCTGGCCATCGGCGATGGATAGTAGTGCTGTTGACAGTGCTTCCGGTGGGAGTTGGGGGGGGGCGTTTTCGGTTTGCCAGATTAGTACTCCCTTGGGGTCAATCAAACTTGCACCGGCAAAACCCCAGGTCTGGGTCAACTGTTGCAGGCGCAACTTTAATGTTTGCTCACTACTGGCATCTTGCCGATCTTGCCACTGTCGATAGCTTTCAGCAAAAAACACACTGGTTTTGACAAATTCGGCATTACGTTGTCGTTCTTGCAGCCAGTCGCTAATTTGCTTGGCTTTCAAACTGGCTACCGCTTGCAATTGGGCGACAGTTTCCCCTTGATGTTGCTTATAGTTCATGGTGATGCCTGTCATCGTGAAAATGGCGATGACCAGCACTAGCAGCAACAGGCTAGTTTTTAAGGGGTGATTGTTGATTTGGGCTGATGGTATCTGCGTTTGAGCATCGTAAAACCAATGTCGCAATAAAGCATAAAGCAGTAGGGAGGTGGTAGCGACATAAAACCAGCCTTTAAATATGCTGATCTGAACAATTTTTTCAGGGTTGCTGACAAGCGCGTTTAAAAGACGATCAGACAGTAAAATCCAGGTCGCAGCCACTGTTGCGTAGATCAATACCACCGCCAAAATTTTGCCTTGGCTGATACTGACAGGTTTTACGGAAGGCGAATTGGCGGCCATGGCGAGTTGTATGAATAGTTATTGGTCGGGTGTGGACTGATTAGATTCGATGCCGAAGTAGGCCTTGACTGTATTACCATTACCAAGGTATTGAAGCTGATCGATACTTAATTTGTAAGCTAAAGCGATCCCACGGCCATTTAAATCAAAAGCACGTTCGGGTGAAAAATCCAGATAGTTTTGCCAATTGAAGCCTGCTCCCTGGTCCTGGATGGTAATGCAAATCAGCTTGTTGACTTTTTCAAAACTGACTTCAACCAGACGGTCACGATACTCCGGTAATTGCAAGCGTCGTTGAATTTCTTGTTGCCACTCACCCTTCATCAATAACTGGCTTTTTTCAGCATAGCTGATCGCCAGATTACCGTGTTCTACAGCATTGATTAGCAATTCTTGTAAACCTTGTACGGCGCACTCTGGATGGGGACACAGACGCGCCAGATGATTGGCCAGCATCCTGGCTTGCTCAAGGTCGCGGAAATGAAAACGGCCCTGCGTCATCAAATCCAATAAATTTTCCGCTGATTTAATGCTGGCGACCAGTTCCTGATATTCGTTGCTTTGCTGCAAAGCAGCATTGATCACAGCCAGCAGTACATCGGGTTGAAACGGTTTGGTCAGGTAGTAATAGGCACCGTTATCCAGACCTTCACGGATACTTTGCTGGTCTGATTGAGCGGTTTCAAAAATGACTGGAGTATGTAAAAAATCCGGTTCCTGTTTGATTTGTTTGAGTAAGGTCATCCCGTCGGAGTCCGGCAGGCCACGATCCAATAACACCAGATCATAATGCTTGGGATTTGCCAATAAAACCTCCCAAGCTTCTGCAGCGTTGTTACACGCCGTAATTTGATGGCCTTCGGCTTCCAGTAAATCCTGGATGACTATGCGGGTGATGGCTTCGTCTTCAACCAGTAATATTTGTTTGGGTAGACTCATGTTGAACTGCCCTTATCTGGCTCTCGGTAGCGATCGGCAATGTCACAAAAATCATTGAAATGTTGTAAAAACTGTTCGGTAATCATTGGATCGAAATGGAAACCTTGCCCAGTCTCTATAATTTTTCGGGCTTGTGGATATGGCATGGGGGGTTTGTAGGCGCGAGGTGAAATCAACGCGTCAAATACATCCGCCAAAGCCATGATACGGGCCGATAAAGGGATGTTTTCACCCATCAGACCGTCCGGATATCCACTGCCATCCCATTTTTCATGGTGCCAGTGTGCTATTTCTTTGGCTAAGGACAAAAACTCTGCAGATTCGGCAGTATCGCGCTCGGCCAGTTCAATGGCGTCGCTGCCCAGGGTGGTATGGGTTTGCATGATTTTCCATTCCATTTCATTTAAAGGCCCTGATTTTAGTAATATTGAGTCAGGGATTCCGACCTTACCAATATCGTGCAAAGGGGCAGAATAACCCAACAATTTGACGTAACGCGGGGTTAAACGCTCGGCAAAATTTTGATGACTTTGTAGATGTGTTGCCAATTGCTGGACATATGCCTGGGTGCGCAAAATATGAAGGCCGGTTTCCGGGTCGCGGATTTCTGCCAAATGAGCCAACGCCCGGATGCTGACTTCCTGAGTCAGTTCGTTTTCGGCCATGCGCCGGGCGATTTCTGTTTCCAGCCAGGTGTTTTGACCGGATAGCCGGTCACGCGCTTGTTTGAGTTCCAGTTGAGTTCGGACGCGTGCCAGTACTATAGGCGCCACGATAGGTTTGGTGATGTAGTCCACAGCTCCTGCATCCAGGGCATGCAATTCGGCTTCTACGCTGTTCATAGCGGTAACGAAAATCACAGGGATGTTTCGGGTTGCCGGGTTGGCGCGCAGAATTTCAAATACCTGATAGCCATCCAGATCAGGCATCATCACGTCCAGCAATATCAAATCAGGATAAGTCGGCTGGTTGATGATGCGTAAGGCTTTTTGTCCAGAATTCGCCACCCGCACTTGGTACTGTGATAACAGCAAGTCGCTTAGCACCGTCAAATTCTCGGGCAGGTCGTCAACGATCAAGATGGTCGGTAAACCGGTTAAGGGCATGGATATTAAAACAACCTGATAAAAACACACCGGCAGTATATCGATAACTTTATCGAGTTGACAGGTTTGCATGATACCTAAGGCGTATTTTGGCGATTACCGGTGTGATCAGGATCTCGGTGATACGTTAAAATCTCTCAAACAGTTTTGATATTCATCAAATGACGCATATTTACGCGATTTACAAAGGTTTTTTTCATGAGCATTCTCGATCTCTCTCAGGAACCGCAACATATTCCCACTCTGGCAAGCTGGCATCATCGGGAATGGTTTCACCTGAATCCCGGCAGCACCCTGGAAACCCGAATTGATAAAATGCAGGCTTATTTAACGACCGAGTTGGTGCCAAGTACTTTTATCTATAAGCATGATCAGCAATTGGCCGGATCGGCAGCAATGGTTGCTTGCGATATGGATACCCATCCCGAAATGACGCCGTGGCTGGCCAGCGTGTTCGTCGCACCGCACTGGCGTCGACAAGGCATTGGTTCTCAACTGGTCAGGCATGTAATGTGGCAGGCAAGCCAGGCAGGAATTCCAACGCTCTATCTGTTTACCCCCGATCAAGCAAGCTTTTACCAGAAGCTCGGCTGGTCCATGCTGGCGAAAGAAGTTTATAGGGATTGTATGGTGAGTTTGATGCAGGTGCGGTTTCATCACTAGCGCGCTAGTTAAGTGAATCAGACCAGTACACATCTATGCATCGGCTACCTATGGCAGACGATTTAGCCTGCAAAACATTTCCCGGGTTTTCCGGCACCCAAAGTAGATTTTGGACGTCAGGTTCAATCTAAGTTTAAGCTGAACAAAACTTTATCCTCCCGATCATCAAGGTTTGGCAATCACCCCGGCAGATGAAAGGTAGTTTCGTGGGAACGACGGATAGTCGGGATAGTGACCTTTTAAATCGCGACTACGCATCGCTCCTACCATGACTTTCAGAGTAAATCAGCCCTGTCTTTAAAGCCCTTCCTTCAGCCCGATACTCAGAAGGGTTAGCAGGAGCAACGCCTATGCTACCCTTCAGGGTATCGTCGAGCGACGGCTGTGCTCCGGCCATGACCAGAATAGAATCATGGGGCGGGAATGAAACTCTTAGCCCACGCGCAGTTGACGGCGCTTTCCAGCCAATATTATCCCCAAGCCACTCAACATAAACCAGGCTGAAGCAGGCAAAGGTACAGCCGATACTTGTCCATTCATGACCAAACGAATATCGACGATATGGGCGTCATAGCCGCTGGCGTTGTAACCAAACAAGGACACGGTGGCCGTGTTCTGGAAAATACCCAGCGTAGCGGGTAAAAACTCGATCAACAAACCCTCCAGGGTTTGCCCGGCTTCAATGCCGCTAAAGCTGTTGAAACCCGTCAGGCTGAAGGCATTGACGCCACTGGTATCAAAGCTGCCGCGCAAGGCATCGGCTGGCCCGATTACCGAGTTAGCCAGGCTCAGCGAAATGGATACCGGTGTTGAACCTTGCTGCAGGTTACCGAAATCCAGCACGTATTCGCCACCGATAAAATTAAAGCCCACATTTCCGGAAGTCAGCAGTAACTCGGGATTGGCGTAGTTGTTGACTTGCGCGCTCAAGCCCAGCGTTTGGTCTGCCAGCGCCAGGTCAGCCATTTCAGCATTCCGGCTGACTAAGGATAATGTGGTATTGTTGCTGTAGATGCCTGCTGTCGATGTGTTCAGCGCGATATTCAGGTTCGCACTATTACCGGCAGCGATATTGTCGAGATTACCACTGAGATTGAAAGGCGCGGCCGTGTTGTTGTATTGGCCGGACAAATTGTCGGTGAGTGAGCCGCTGGCTGTGTTGCTCAAAGTAACGCTTTGATTGCTTACAGTATCGCCTACGTGCACGATTCCAAAATCAACTGCGGGTACGGATAGATTTGCCACCGCTGCGGCGTAGACGCGGCCACTCAGATTGACCTGACCGTCAGTCAAAGCGGTATTTTCAAGATTGCTGATAGTACCATTCGATGTCAGAGCAATGGTGGCCTGACCGGAATAGTTACCGGCCGTTGCTGCATTAAAGCTGACACCCAAAGCACCATCGGTAGCGGGACGCAAATCGGTAATAGAATTACCCGATGCGCTAAAGCCTACAGGAGTGCTGCTCAAAGCTGCATCGAGACCTTCATGCAACAAGTCGGCAGGCGCTTGGTTGGCTATGACGATAGAAGCGGTTGTCGCTGCATCGCCCACCCGACGTGCACCCAAATCCAGACTGGTTTGTTGTATGAACGGATTGGCGTAACCGTAAACCAGACCGCTGACGTTAACAAGTTGCCCACTCAACGCCAATGTATTCAGCCCGCTAGTACCGGTGCCATCAGAAGCCAGCGCGAAATTGACTTGGCCTGATTTCGCACCAACGCTGGAAGTGTCCATACCAATGTTAATAGAGCTGCCGTCAAAGCTTCCGGCGGCCAGTTGATTGATACTGCCGCTTGCCAATGCATCACCGGTTTGCGAGGCAATGGATACGTTCAATGCTTCCGAATAGCCATCGGCTAGGGCTTGGTTGGTGATAGTCAGTAATTGACTAACCGTATCGCCAACATGGCGATTGCCGAAGGCAACTGGCGTAAAACCTTCTGCTTCAGCCAGACGGTAAACATTCGCGGTCGCGCTGATGTTGGCGTCGCTGAGGGTGGTTTGACCCAACCCACTGGAAAGTGAGCCATCCGAAACCAGGGTCAGAGTAGCTTGCCCAGCACGCACACCAGCGACGCTGGTATCCAGGCTGATTGCCAGGCTGTTGGTATTGCTGGCATTGGGTCCCAACAAATTAACAGTGCCGCTGGCGCTCAGGTTGCCCGAGGTGGCCGAAAACCCGGCGTTCAGATGTTCGGAAAAGCCGTCCGCCGCTGCCAGATTCTGCAGGGTGATAGTTTGCGTGGTCGTATCGCCAACCCGCAGATTGCCCAGATTGAAATCACTTTGCTGCAAATTGGCGGCTGCCAGACGGTACACATTGCCGGTCAATTCCACTAATTGATCAGCCAGTGCGGTGATACCCAACCCGCTGGAACCGCTGCCGTCGGATTCAAGTTGCACAACCGCCGAACCGCTTCGCGCCCCGGCAGCACTGGTGTCCAGTGAAACGGCCATGTTGGTGGCGCTTTGCAGAGGCCCTAACAAGGTCACCGCTTGACCATTGGTCAATGTATTGCCGGTGACCGCGCCAAACGAGGCGTTCAAGGCTTCAGAAAAACCGTCGTTCACTGCGTTGTTGGCAAGTGTCAGGGATTGCGTGCGGGCATCACCGACATGAGCATTATTGAAACTGATATTCAGAGGCGACAAGCCAGGGTCGGCATAACGGTAAACCGCACCGCTGATGGACAACACTTGTTCCGCCACGTTATCGAAATTGTTGATGATAGCGACGCTTTGACTGCTGAGTGCCCCTGCTGTGGTGCCAGTCAAAGTGACGCCTAGATCGCCGGTATCGGTTCCTCTACCCACTGGCCCGAAATTGGCTGCAGTGACGCCGCTGCCGCTCAGACGACTATCGGTCAGATTGCCGCCATTGACTGTGGTTTGCACGGCCCCGCGTAAAGCAGCGCCATTTACGCCAGTGTTGGCGACCCGGTAATTACGCGTCACGCTATCGCCTTCATGAATATTACCGAAACTCATGCTGACAGAGGCTGCACCACCGTTAGTCACATCACCATTGAGTTGTTGAGCGGTATCGCCACCCGCCAGAATTTGCCCGCTGCCGATGACATTGGCACGGGCGTTAAAACTATTGCCACTGCCAAAGTTGGCGTTGGTGTAATCCTCATTGACCACGATATTCTGGTTGCCCAATTCCAGACTGCCGTTGTTGTTCAACGTACCGATTTGACTGGCTTGGGTGGCATTGGATAAATCGATGGTTGCGCTGTCGTTGGTGGTCAGGGATGAGTCAGAGCCCATATTGACGCCACGACTGATGATCAAGCGCCCAAAACTGGCGGCGATATCGCCGTTACCACTAACCGGGAGGTTGGTACTCAATGTACTGTTTCCGAAACTCTGCACAGTGCCATGGTTGACCAGGCTGTTGGCATTAAACTGGCTGTCGCTTAATTCAAGAATGCCGGTGTTGCTGAAATTGCCGCTATTGGCAATCGCGGTATAACTGCGTCCCTGTTGTAAGCGCAAAGCACCCTGATTGCTTTGCAGGGTTTGCTCCAGGCTTCGGGTTTGATTGCTGGCATTACGTGCTTGCAACAGCGAATTGGCACCGACCAGATAGATATCCGCCGCATTGGTGGTGATGGCGGAATTGCTTTGCTGGAAATCCAGGGTGGCCGTCTCCCCCGCATCGGCCTGGACACGCCACAAACCGCCACTCAGGCTGTTGCCACTCAGATTGGACATGGCACCCAGGAAGGCCAGAGTACCACTTTCTGCCTCGACGGTACCGGCGTTATTGAATGTAGCCAGAATATTCGAGCTATTAATGCCATCGGATTTACGGAACGTGCCGGTACTGGTATTGTCAATCACGCCAGTTCCGCCTATGCTGGTGTTCCAGGTTACGAATCCATCTCCCTGAAAGTCCAACACGCCATTGTTGACGATTCGGCCCGCTGCATTGGCATTATCGCCAACGTTGTTGGTATTCAAGATGATATTGACATTGCCGATTTTGGTGGCTGTGCCGTCGTTTTGCCAAACCGAGCCACCATCCAGGCTAAATCCGTTACGAATTTCCGTATTAGCTTGAGTGATCAGCCGACCGCCGCCTTCTAAGGCTCCCTGAAGTAAAGCCTGTCCGGTGACAATGAAATTGCCGGAGCCGGACAGGTTACCACCACTTTGGATCAAGCTGCCGGTACTGGCATCATCGTTCAATACCAGCCGACCGCCGGTCAATTCGGTTTGCCCGGCAATGGTGTAGGTGGTGTTGACGTTCAAGGTACCGCCGGATACCAGAATCCTGCCATCGGCAGTCATGCCGCCGCCATTCAAGTCATGGGTGCCGCCGCCGAATTGCAGTGTGGCGCCGCTGGCCACCTCGAAATCACCGGTGTGCGTGCCACCTGCCGACAAATTCAAGGTGCCGCTTTGCGCCTGTACCGTTCCGGCGTTATTGAATGTCGTTTGAATATTA
>SXGU01118264.1_pt1 | contig 14773 bp, 13 predicted proteins | sample 3174531 | NCBI WGS metagenome assembly SXGU01 (sample SAMN11356863, study PRJNA531348) | freshwater metagenome | isolation source: freshwater sample F1-140 | place: China: Fuxian Lake, Yuxi | collected 2017-12-25
GCTACACCCCGACGAGGCTGATTTTTTCAAACAGCGCAGTGATTCTATAAGATATATTGCTTGTTGTTAAGTCTTTTTTATATATTGGTAAGGTGGAGAAATTATATACACACATTTTGGATACTCCGATCTTTGAGGAAGATCATCTTCGGCCGATGACAACGGTCAAAGATTTGATTGTGGATCCGGATAGCGGGAAGGTTTTGGCGATTGTAGTGAATTTGAGTAAGAATCTGGTGATCACCCCGAATGATATGAGTTCATGGGGAGATGTTATCACAGTGAGTGGTCCCGATGTGATTATTGATGGAGCGGAAATTGTGAGAGTGGATCAGGTTTTGAAGGATGACGTGAAAATTTTTGGAAACAAAGTGGTGACAAAGAAAGGCGAAGAGTTGGGGCGAGTTTTTGATTTTGCGATTGATGGTTCAACTTTGGGTCTAAGAAAAATATTTGTAGCAAAAGGATTTTTGGGATTATTTCGATATGCGGCACGGATTATTCCGGCGAAGGATATTGTGGAGATTTTGCCGGATAAGATCGTGGTTAAAGCGAGTATGCAGGCGGTGAAAGAGGAGGAGAGAGAGGCGAAGATGGAGGAAGCGGTGGCGGGGTAAAGAGAGATTTTTTCCAAAATTAGTTAAAAGATCAGAAGAGATTAACATGTACATCTCTTCTGAAATTCAATGATCATGATCATTGAATTGTTTTAACAATAATTTCATCAAAAATCTCTCTTTACCCCTTATATTTAGCTCAGTTCGAATTCGCTCGGGCAAAGTAAAAGGGCCTTTTGAGGGGCCCTTTCACGGTCAACTTTTTGTTTATTTCTAGCCTTCAGTTCCTATACCGGCGCCAAGGATTGTATTGACGATCGCGAATGATAGAAGGATCACGATAATACCGATCAAAGAGTAAAGGATGATTTTTTTCGCGTTACCGATTGCGTCATCACTACCCGCGGCAGTTACGTAAGTTACACCTCCGTAAATTACCATGATTACAGCTACGATACCGAGGAATCCTAGGAAAAAGTTAATAATTCGTAGAACGAGTCGGCGGATCGAACCTTCACCACCGGTAGCTTCGGCGATTTGGCCTGGATTGTCTTCCGGACTGATTAAAGCTGCAGATGCCATAGGTAACATAGACGCTAGAGCAACAGCACCAACCATCAAACCGAAAACGATTAGAATTTGCTTAATTAACTGCTTATGAGATTGCATAGGAAATGAGTTATTTACTAAGTTTAATTATATCAAAAGGCTCAAATTTATGCAATATTGCCGTTTTCGAGTTTTATGGGCCCATTCTGATTAAGAATCTGGACTTCTTCTTCGAGTTCGAGGTCGAATTGGCTTTTTACTGCGGCTTTTGCAAGTTTTGCGAGCTCTATTAGATCACTGGCAGTGGCGCCACCGAGGTTGAGAAAAAAGTTTCCGTGTTTTTCGGAAATCTGGGCTTTCCCGATCGTTTTGCCTTTAAGTCCAGCCTGGTCAATGAGAAAGCCTGCCGGTTTATCCTGAACGGGATTTTTGAAAAAAGAACCGCTGGAAAGCCCAAAAGGTTGCGCAGAGAGGCGGAATTGAGTAATTTCAGCCATGATTTTCTTCTGTTCTTCAAGGCTAATCGTGCTTTTTTTGAGTTTAAAAGTGGCATTTAAAACAATTTCGTTGGTTTCCTTAAGTTTGCTGTATCTATAACTGTAATTGAAATAAGAGTTTTTAACTTCTTTAACTTCGCCGGTTTTGGGATCAAAAAGTGTTGCCGACTTAAGGATTTCCGAGGTTTCGAGCCCATTACAGCCAGCATTTCCCCTAACAGCGCCGCCAACAGTACCGGGAAGTCCTACCCATTTTTCGAGACCGGACAAGCGGTTTTCGAGGGTTTTTATAAGAAGTTTTGCCATGATGACCCCAGAATCTGCTGTCACGCTAGTACCTTTGATGGAAATTTGGGAGGCTTCGTTTTTAATTACCAGCCCGCGGAAGCCTTTGTCGTCAAAAAGAATGTTGCTGCCGCCGCCCATTATGAAATAATTTATTCCTTTTTTGTGGGCAAACTGGAGGATTTCGGAAAGTTCTTTGGTGGTTTTGGCTTTGTAAAAATAATCGGCCGGGCCGCCGATTAGAAAAGTGCAATATTTTCTCAGAGGTTCGTCCTGAAGTATTCCTGGAAATTTTTCTTGTATTTCTCGCATAATTTAGCGGTTAACGAGTCTTACAATAGCCTTAATTGGGCTCTGAATCAAGGCTATGGGATGCGGCGAAAAAGTGTTGTTGACACTGAATCTTTTTTTAAATAGAATTTCGCATGCTTTTCAAAACTTTGAATTGCACTTTGGGCCACCTTAGCTCAGCGGTAGAGCTACTGTTTTGTAAACAGTGGGTCGTCGGTTCAAATCCGACAGGTGGCTCCATTTAAAATAGAAAGAAGATCATTTTTTGATTAGGTATTCCACATTCGCTCAAAATAATTTTCTTTCTATTTTTTTGTTAAATACCTGGAATTAGTTTCGGACTTTCACCCTTTACTTTTTTTCGCGAATATGTTTTAATAGTTCACCATAATTTACTATTAATGACAAGTTTAGACGCAATCAGAGACAGGGCAGAGGCATACTATGAAACGCCGGCGCATGGGCTTCAAGTAGAAAGGCTCGCAGAGGAGCTGAGAGCTGTGACGAATATGGATATTGCCCTAGGCTTAAAGGGTGTTTTAACAAGTGAACAATTGTCTAGGTCTACATTTCAGCGGCCGAAAGATGATCCTCGTTCACTACCTTTTGTAAAAAGACCATTGGCTGATGAGCTTTTAAAAATTCTTGTTGCTAATAAAAACAAAGTCACTATCTGGACCACAAGTTCAAGACCGATTGCACGGGAGATTGAAGCAGATACCCGGCTTCAAATTCCAAAAGGAGTGGTGACTATTTGCCGCGAGGACTGTGAGAGGAAGCTGCGCGAAGCAAGTTTAGTGAGCGACGATAGGCATTCACAACAGATACGAGTGCGTCTTTTGGAAGGAAATGATCATTTTGAGCAGAGATTTAGCGAGGGAATGTTCAAAGATCCAGATCTTTATGACGTGCAGCTTTTACTTGATGATAAAGCGGAAGAACATAGAGAGGCATGTGAAAGAAAAAATCGTCCAGGAGCCAATAGAATCGTAGGGATAGACGGCTTTGAACCAGGAGGAGTAAAAAGGCTTTTAGGACTAATACCAGTGAGAAACATCCCTCTTAATAAACACCATTTGGAGAACGGGCTTTTGGGAGCGGCGAGGATTTTGAAAAGACATTCAGCGAGACGCCATAAATAAAAAGAGCCCCTTTTTTAGAGAGGCTCTTTTTTTGATGTAGAGAAAATTCTAGTTAAACCATGCTAGACCTGCAATAACTGGAGCGATGATTAGAGCGATTGTGTTTATAACTTTGATCAAAGCGTTTAGAGCTGGACCGGCTGTGTCTTTGAACGGATCACCGACAGTGTCGCCAACTACAGCGGCTTTGTGAGCATCAGAGCCTTTTCCACCGAAGTGGCCGTCTTCAACATACTTTTTACCGTTATCCCAAGCGGCACCACCAGTCCACATGAATAGGGCAAGAAGAAGACCCGAAACGATCAACCCTCCAAGAAGACCACCAAGAGCCTCTGGACCAAGAAGGAAACCAACAAGAACAGGAGCAAGAACTGCCATAAGACCTGGAATTACCATTTCTTTAAGAGCAGCTTTTGTTACTAGATCAACGCATTTTCCGTATTCTGGTTTTTCAGTGCCTTTCATGATTCCAGGCATGTCGCGGAATTGACGACGAACTTCTTCTACTACCGCGAAAGCGGCTTTACCTACAGACTTCATAAGAGAAGCGCTGAATAGGAATGGCAGAGCGCCACCAAGAAGAAGACCGATTAATACCATGTGGTTGTTAAGGTCGAAAACTGCGGTTGAACCAGTAGTTTTTGCAAGCTCTTCAGTGTAAGCCTGGAAAAGTACAAGAGCGGCAAGAGAGGCAGAACCAATTGCGTAACCTTTTGTAACAGCTTTTGTAGTGTTTCCTACAGCATCTAATTCATCAGTAATTTTGCGAACTTCTGATGGCAAGTGGCTCATTTCTGCGATACCACCGGCATTATCAGTGATTGGGCCGTATGAGTCAGTAGCGATTACAAGACCGCTTGTAGACAACATGGCAACAGCGGCGATCGCGATACCGTAAATACCATTTTCAAGACCGGAAGCTTCACCAAACCAGTAAGCTCCGAAGATAGAAGCTACAATAAGAAGAACAGGAACAAATGTACTTTCAAGACCAACGGCAAGACCAGTAATGATGTTTGTACCTGCACCTGTTTTTGAAGATTCTGCCACGCTTTTAACCGGGCGGAATTCTTTTGCTGTGTAGTATTCAGTGATTACATTAATCAAAATTGTAGCGGCAAGACCAACTAGAGAAGCGTAGAAAAGGTTTAGGTCGCCGTCGAACATGTATTTTGTTGCGAAGAAGAAACCGATTGCAGAGAAAATAGTTGCTGCGAACATGCCTTTATATAGTGCGCCCATAACGTTTTTCTTTTTACCAAGGCGAACAAACCAAGTTCCGGCAATTGAAGCAACAGCGGCAATCGCACCAAGAATAAGCGGGTAAGTAATGCTATTTTCAGTCGCGATTGTCGAAGCGGCAAGGATCATTGCAGCGATCAAAGTTACTGCGTAAGTTTCAAAAAGATCGGCACCCATACCAGCACAATCACCAACGTTGTCACCAACGTTATCGGCAATTACGGCTGGATTTCGAGGATCGTCTTCAGGAATTCCGGCTTCAACTTTACCTACTAAATCCGCACCTACGTCAGCAGCTTTTGTGAAGATACCGCCGCCAACACGAGCAAAAAGAGAGATAAGAGAAGCACCGAAACCGAAACCGATTAGAAGGTGGGGAACTTTTTCGAATGGAATATTTAGGATATCTGTGAACACATAGTAAAATCCGCTTACACCTAGAAGGGCGAGGCCAACTACAGCCATACCAGTTACGGCACCACCACGGAAAGCAACGTCCAAAGCTCCTTTCAAACCGTGTTTTGCAGCTTCAGTTGTTCGAACATTGGCGCGAACAGAGATGCTCATACCAATATATCCGGCAAGACCAGAGAACAGGGCACCAACCAAAAAGCCGATACCAATGTATATTGCACCGTTTTCAACGGTCTCGATTGGAAGCATGAAAGCGATAACAATGAAAAGAATTACCGCAAAAACCGCCATAGTTTTAGACTGGCGTTTAAGATAAGAAGAAGCACCTTCCTGGATCGACTTTGCAATATCCTGCATAGTTTGTGATCCGGTTGGCTGTTTGAGTACCCAAAGTACTAGTGCGAGACCATAGCCTAAGGCCAAGATGCTCGTAAGTATCGCAATTAATGCCATGTTGTTTTGATTAGTTAGTTAATATTTGTTGCGCCGTATTTTAGCCATTTATTGCCGGTTTTGGAACATTTAATAGTTGCTTTTGATGAAGTTTTGTTGCGAAATATATTTAGAGTGTATGATTGAGGGGTGTTTGGGGGTAAAAAGTAAAATAGTAAAATTTTTTTACTTTTTTACTTTTGCAACAACTCTGAGTGGCGAGGCGTCTGTTTCGAACTTCGGAGGAAGAGCGATAATTTCGAATTCTTTATTTTCGAGTTGTTCGAGATTTGTGAGATTTTCGATGATGAGAATATTATTGCCGAGGAGGATTTTGTGAATCTTGTAAGGTTCGCGATCAGGGCTTGGCGTATCCATGCCGACAATTTTTACTTTTAAATCTACTAATTTGAGAGCGAATTCTTCGGTGATTTCTGGATAGTTTTCGAAATATTCGGGCTGACGGAAGTGGGTTGAAAAACCGGTGTGAATTAGGATGATGTCGCCGGGGTGGATGGTGTGATTTTCGAGGAGGCCTGCGGTTATTGGCTTGTTGCGGGCGTCGATCAAATGACCTTTGCCAAAGAAGTGATCGACTGGGATATCGGAAAGAGAGGTGCCGTTTTTAATCATGTGAAGAGGCGCGTCGATGTGGGTGCCGACGTGCATGCCGGTTTTAACATGAAAATTTGTATGATTTTCGTGATCGGTTTTTGTGAGCTCGGGAAGAGAGTCGCCGGGGTAGACGGGCATCTGAGCGGTGAAGGTGTGAGAGAGGTCGATGTAATGGGTCATTTTTTTTCGTAATCGATAGAAATAACCGGAATTAATCTTCCAACTTTTTTTATCACTGTTTCCATTTCCGCTTTTTTGCTTTCCATTTCCATTTTTATTTCTGAGAAATTTTCTTCGGTGTCGATGGGTTCGATGTGAAGAGAGCGGATGTTGACCTGAAATTTTCTTAGAAGGACCGTGATGCGGGCGAGAACGCCGACATCGTTTTGGACTCTAAGTGTGACCTTGTAATAGTGCATCATCGTCATATTTGTTAATTTTATCTTGGAGGAGATCCTCGTCTCTTAGCGCCTGATCGCCGAGAGCGGTATTTGGCGGGACCATTGGGTAAACGTGTTCGTCGGGGTCGACCATGAAGGTGATTAAGGCAGGGCCTTTTGTGTCGCGTGCCGCTTTGATCGCTTTTTCGGCTTCTTCGTATGTATGTGCGCGCCAGGCGGGGATGCCGAAGGCGTTGGCGAGTTTTACGAAGTCGGGGTTTTTGAATTCGGAGTGAGAAATATTTCCTTTAAAAAGTAAATTCTGCCATTGGCGGACCATGCCGAGGGCGCAGTCTTCCATGATGATAATTTTTACCGGAATGTCGTATTCGGAGAGAGTGGCGAGTTCCTGGACGTTCATCATGAAGCCGCCGTCGCCGTTGATGGTCCAGACTTCGCGGTCGGGTTTTCCGAGGGCGGCGCCCATTGCGGCCGGGAGGCCGTAGCCCATGGAGCCGAGGCCGCCGGAGGAGAGGTGAGAATTGCTGTATTTGAAGCGGTAAAAACGGGCAAGCCACATCTGATGGCGGCCGACATCGGCAGAGACGATTGCTTCGCCGTTTGTAATGTCGGAGAGCATTTTGACGATGCGCGGCTGACTTAAAAACTTTGTATCGTGTTCGGGATTTACGGTGAAGTCGAGGAAGCCGTATTTTGCTTTCCACATTTCGATTTGCGACCACCAATTTGGAAATTTATGGCCGTTGAGGAGTTCGTTAGCTCTTATAAGAATATCTTTGATGTCGCCGGGTAGTCCAAGTTCGGTTGGGACGATTTTCCCGATTTCGGAGGGGTCGATTTCGATATGGACAAAAGTTTTGTCTTGTTTGAAAACATCAAGTTTGCCGGTGATGCGGTCGTCGAAGCGGCAGCCGATGCCGATAATGAGATTGGCATTGTGAACAGCATAGTTTGCTACGGCGTCACCGTGCATGCCGATCATTCCGGCCCAAAGGGGGTGGCCCTGAGGAAAATTACTTAGTCCGAGTAAAGTGTTGATTACTGGGATATTATGTTTTTCTGCGAATTCGACTAGTTGCTGTTGGGCACGGGAAATTTCGACGCCATGGCCGGCGAGGATGATTGGTTTTAGGTTATCGCGGTCGAGAATTGCGTCGAGTTTTTTGATTTGGGAGTCACTGGCAGTTTCAGGAATCGGGTTATAGCCTGGTAGATCCATTTCGTTTGCGGGTTTATTTTCGACTTCGTGGAACCAGACATCCTTCACCAAATCGATGTGGACTGGGCCGGGTCTGCCTGTATTGGCAATGTAAAACGCCTCTTTGACTACTCGCGGAATGTCCTCGGCGCGGTTTACAAAATAGCTGTGTTTGACGACGGGAAGGGTCATACCGATTACGTCGGTTTCCTGGAAGGCGTCGGTGCCAATGAAGTCCTCAACCACCTGGCCGGTAATGTAAATTGTCGGAACGGAGTCCATCATCGAATTTACAATTGAGGTCATGAGGTTGGTGGCGCCCGGGCCGGAAGTGCCCAGGGCTACGCCGGTTTTGCCGGTGGCCCGGGCGTAGCCGTCGGCGGCGAAGCCGCCGCCCTGTTCGTGGCGGGGAAGTATGTGGCGGATGCGGTGGCCGTATTTATTTATTTTGTCGTATAAAGGCAGAACTACGCCGCCGGGAATTCCAAACATTAGATCAACGCCTGCGTCCGCTAACGCTTCGCAGAATAAGTCGGCACCTGAGATTTTTTGATTATCAGACATTTTTTGATTAGTTATTTTCTGGACGAAGTGATCTGACGGTCTTGCCGGCCTGCCAGATTTCTTCGTTGGATAAATCTTCCAATTCTTTTTCGAGTTTTTTGCGGTAGTCCGGATCACTGTTCGCATCTAAAACAATCTGGGTTTCAGTTCCGTTTTTCACGCTAGCATAAAGTTCTTCGAAAACTGGTTCGACGGCTTTGCGGAATTTGTGACGCCAGTCGAGGGCGCCGCGCTGGGCAGTAGTTGAACAATTTGAAAACATCCAATCCATGCCGTTTTCGCCGATTAGCGGATACAAACTTTGAGTTGCTTCTTCGACGGTTTCGTTGAAGGCTTCTGAAGGGCTGTGGCCCATCTTTCTAAGCAGGTTGTACTGTGCTTCCATTAGTCCGGCGATTGCTCCCATCAAAACGCCGCGTTCTCCTGTTAAGTCGCTTAAAACTTCTTTTTCAAAAGTAGTTGGGAATAAAAATCCGGAACCGATGGCAATTGCCATAGCGATTGCTTTGTCGCGGGCGCGGCCGCTGGCATCCTGGAATACGGCGAAACTGGAATTTAGACCGCTACCTTTAAGAAAATTTCTGCGGAGAGAAGTTCCGGAACCTTTTGGCGCGGCTAAAATTACATCAATATTTTCTGGTGGGATGACGCCGGTTTGTTCTTTGTAGACAATAGAAAATCCGTGTGAAAAATAGAGCGTTTTTCCTGGAGTTAGAAATGGTTTAATTGTTGGCCAGAACATTTTTTGGCCAGCATCGGAAAGGAGATACATCAAGATTGTACCTTTTTCTGCGGCTTCTTCTAAAGAGAAAAGTGTTTCGCCTGGGACGAATCCGTCTTCGATTGCTTTGTCCCAAGACGCCGATGGATGGCGCTGACCGACAATTACTTTAATTCCGTTATCACGCATATTTAAGGCTTGTCCTGGACCTTGAACGCCGTAACCGAGCACTGCCACAACTTCATCTTTCAAGACTTCCTGGGCTTTTGCCAGCGGAAATTCTTCACGAGTTACAATTTCTTCTTCGGTATTTCCAAATTTTAAGTGAGCCATGATTTTTCAATTAAGAATTAAATTTGTCGGTAACGGCGCCGTACATTGCGGACGAGACCGTTTCTAAATATTTGCGGAGGACGCCTGATTTGTAGCGTGGACCAGGGCAAACGAAATTGCGTTTGCGTTCTGCGAGTTCTTCATCAGACAATTTAACTTCGAGGAGTTTCGCTTTGGAATCGATTTTGATAATGTCGCCATCTTTTAAAAGTCCGATCGGGCCGCCAACATAAGCTTCTGGCGCAACGTGACCAATAACCAGTCCGTGAGTGCCGCCGGAAAATCTGCCATCTGTAATCAACGCAACATTGTGGCCTAAACCTTTGCCGACCAACGCTGATGTGACAGAGAGCATTTCACGCATTCCCGGGCCGCCTTTTGGACCTTCGTATCTGATTACAATTGTGTCGCCGGGCTGAATTTTATCTTCTTCGATTGCTTTAAATGTTTCTTCTTCGCTGTTGAAAACTTTTGCCGGACCTTCGTGATCGAAAACTTTTAAACCTTTCACTTTTGCTACAGCGCCTTCGGGAGCGAGATTTCCTTTCAAAACAACTAATGGACCTGTAGCCATGACCGGATCATCCAAATGATGAAGAACATCCTGCGCTTTGGAAGGAAGTTTCACGTCTTTCAAATTTTCAGCGACGGTTTTTCCGGTAACAGTCATGCAATCTCCATGGATCATTCCGGCATCAAATAACATTTTCATCATTGACGGAAGTCCGCCAACGCGATGGAGATCCACAGTGAGATATTTGCCTCCCGGTTTCATATCGGTTAATTGCGGAGTTTTGTCGCCGATGCGGTTGAAATCATCAATTGTTAACTCCACATTCATCGCGTGGGCCATTGCAAGCAGATGGAGAATTGCGTTTGTAGAGCCGCCTAAAGCCATGACAACAACGATCGCGTTTTCAAAAGCTTTCCTGGTCATGATATCGCTGGGACGGATGTTTTTTTTCAATAATTCGATAACTTGTTTGCCCGCGGCTTTGCATTCATCAATTTTTTCAGTGGAGATTCCCGGCGAAGTGGAGCCATATGGAAGCGACATTCCTAATGCTTCGATCGCAGAGGACATGGTATTTGCGGTGTACATTCCGCCGCAGGAGCCAGCCGTTGGACAGGCATGGCATTCGATATCTTTTAACTCTTCTGCGGTGATTTTGCCGGCCTGATATTTGCCGACCGCCTCAAAAATACTGACGATATCAATATCTTCATCGTGATGTTTTCCCGGTAAAATTGTGCCGCCGTAAACGAAAATACTTGGCGTGTTGATGCGAGAAATGGCAATCATACTGCCGGGCATATTTTTATCGCAGCCGCCAATACTGATTAGTCCGTCAAAGCGCTGGGCGCCGGCAACAATTTCAATTCCGTCCGCAATCACTTCGCGGCTGGCAAGCGAATACTTCATCCCTTCGTGACCCATAGAAATACCATCACTGACTGTCGGGACGCCGAAAATTTGAGAGACTCCCTCATTTTGAGTGACGCCTTCCTGGCTATGAAGCGCGAGTTTATCGAGGTGCATGTTGCATGGCGTGATCGTGCTCCAGGCGCTAGAAATTCCGATAATCGGCTTATTAAAATCTTCATCGGTGAAGCCGGTTGCACGGAGCATCGCGCGGTTTGGGGCGCGTTTGTCGCCGTCGGTCATTATGTCGCTGCGGATTTTTAAATTGTGCATTAGTAAACTTTAGTTAACCATTTATTATATTCGGGCAGGCGGTTTGAAGAAATTTTATCGAAAACTTTTTGGAGTTTTTCGGTAAGTTTGCCAAGTTTTCCAGAGCCGATTATGCGCTTATCCACTGAGCGAATCGGCGAAACTTTTGCGGCGGTGCCGGTGAAAAACAGTTCGTCAAAAGTGTAAAGCATCGAGCGGTCAAAGTTTTCTTCGCGAACTTCAGTCCCTAATTCGTTGCGGAAAAGTTCGATCACGGTTCTTCTAGTGATCCCATTGAGATTGTTGGCGGAAAGCGGCGGAGTGAAAACAATTCCATCCTTTATTCCGAAAATATTGGCGCCGGACGCCTCACATACTTTGCCGTCGCGATTTAAGAAAAGTGCTTCATCGTAGCCGTTCATGACCGCTTCGGTTTTGGCGAGGGCGGAATTTACATATGAGCCGTTGATTTTTGCTTTGGTGGAAATGCTGTCGTCGTCGAAACGGCGGAAACTGGAAACACAAACGTTTAAACCGTCGGCCTTGGCAAAATAATTTCCGAGAGAGATCATATAGAGGGCGAGATCGTCGTCTTTTGGATTGTCGAAACGCGGAGTTAAAGCGATCGAGCCGCAATAAAGAGTGGGCCGGATGTAGATATCTTCGCGGGCTTTGTTCTTTTTGATCAATTCAATAATGATGCTTTTGTATTTTTCAAAAGTGTAATCAAATTTCATGCCAGTGATTTTTGCGGATTCGCGCATTCTTTTGAAATGTTCATCAAGGCGGAAAAGATAAATGTTTTTGTCGTCTTTGTTGTAGTAACCGCGGATTCCCGTAAATACACCGATTCCGTACTGCACCGCTTTTGACTGAATACTAACCACTGCTTGCTCGGTTTTGCAGAATTTTTTGCGGATGTAGGCGAAGGGAAATTGATTGCTCATAGGTTTTTGGTTACTTTTGTGACTTATGATAAAGGAAGTTGTAGCACTTCTCAAAAGCATTTACGGAAGCCACAATAACATCGGGCGAGGTGGCCTGGGCGATAATCGTGTTTCCATGTTTGTCGATCGCGGACATGGAAACTTTTACGGAGGCATCGACACCACCGGTAAAAATTTCTACGTTGTAATCAGTGAGCTTAATTTCTAGGGGATCACGACCTTCTATACAGTTGCGTACTGCGGTGATTATCGCATCTACAATACCTACACCAGTCGCTTTGCCGGTGAGAGTTTTTCCGCCATATTTCAATGTAACGTGACCTTCCGCTTGGGAATGTTTGGAAGTTTTGGTTTCAAAATCAACGATTTCTAAATATTTGGATTTGAGATTGTACTCGTCTAATTCCTCCTCAATAATATTTTGAAAATCCTGTTTGGTAATGGTTTTTCCTTTCTGCTCGAAGGCCTGGATCTGTTTAATTGTACTTTCGAGAATCGGTTTTGCGAGGTCGATGGAAAATTCGTCGTGGATGATTTTTTTGATCTGGGCGATGTTTGGAGTCTTGGTCCAAAGTACTTTTTTGCGATTCTTCATGCCTTCGGACTGGATATGGTAGAGCTTGTATTTGAGATAATTATCAACTTCTTTCATGTCCGGATCGATCGTTGGCGGATCAGGGATGATTTTTGTGGCGGATTTAGGATCCTTTAGGCCATTTCCGGTAGCGACACAAACTATTGTGTCATCGGGTTTGAAAAAGTTTTTGGCGGTGAGTTGTTTAACGGCAGCGATGCTTAAAGCGCCTGAAGGTTCGACAAACATTGCTTCTGCCTTTGCCAACTCCTGTTCCATTTCGAGCACGGTATTGTCATCGATCTGAACGGCTGTACCTTGGGATTTTTCGAGAGCATCAAGCACTTTTGGCGCATCAAACGGATTGTTTACCGCGACAGCGGAACAGATCGTATTCACTTTTTCCAGTGGAGTAATTTTTTTCTTTTTGTTGAGAAAAGCCTGGACAACAGCATTGCTGCCTTCCGGCTGAACGGCAATTAATTTTGGTAATTTTTCTATGAGATCAAATCTTTTTAGTTCGAGAAATCCTTTCCAGATTGCAGCGAGATTTGTGCCGACACCGACGGGACAAACAAGATAATCTGGCGCTTTCCATCCAAGTTGTTCGGCGATTTCGTAGGCCTGGGATTTTTGACCTTCAGCGCGAAAAGCGTAATCGCCGGCAAGGTAAAAACCATGTTTGTGAGCCATTTTTTCAGCGAGGGCAGCACAATCGGAGTAGGTTCCTCTTACTTGAATGACGCGGGCGCCGTAAGAGAGAGTTTGGGCAAGTTTTCCGATTGGTGTGCCTTCGGGAACGAGTACGTAACATGGAAGTTTGGCGATTGTGCAATAAGCGGCGACAGAGGCAGCCATGTTTCCGGTGGAGGCAAAACAGACAGCTTTTGCTCCCATTTCTAAGGCTTTTGTTATTTCAACGAGCGTGCCGCGGTCTTTGAAAACGCCGGTTGGATTTGCACCTTCATTTTTGATGTAAAGATTTTTGAGATTTAATTTTTTGGAAAGATTGCGACATTGGTGGAGAGGAGTGCCGCCTTCATTTAAGCTGATGATTTTTTCGAGATTGATGATCGGATAAAAAGTAAGATATTTGAGCGCGGAGATTGGCGAATTTTTGAGCGCGTAAAGGTTTAATCGCTGGCGGATGAAATCATAATTGTAAACTACATCAAGCGGGCTTGAGCATTTTGTACAGACAGTGCATGTTTCATGTTCATCGAATTCGGCTTTGCAGCTGATGCATTTCAGAGTGTAAAAATTTTCGTTTAGAGTGACCATTTGTTTTTTTAAGTTATAAAAAAAATTCCTCTTGGGTGGGCCAGAGAGGATTCTTGTTACATGAAAGTTTCTCTCTAGCGCTTAGAGGATAATAATAATCACAATTACGAGTAGGGCGAGACGTTTCATATGTGTCGATTATAGGCTGGGTTTTTGGAAATGCAAGTTTTTTATAAGTTTTAGGTGGGTGTTTTGACGGGTGTTCGGTTAATTCTATTAGGCTGGGGATTGTGCGAACTTTTTGTTCGTTATTTGAGAAAAGTTGAAGAATTTGCCTTGAGGCCTTTGTTTTAATGGTGAGATAAAAAATTTCGTAGATTGCCTACAAATCTTCGTCCAAATAGAAGAGATGCTTCTTTTTGCGTTCTTCGAAAAATTCGACGATTGTGCCGAGGACGATTCCTGCGCTGGCAAAAACGGTGAGGTAGAGGCCTGAGCCGATTGCCCCGGCGATTTTTGTGACGGCGAGAGACATATTGTAAAAATCAACGGCGCCTATGCCAAGGCCGATTAAGCCGAGGATGAGCGAAACCCAGAGGTGGAGGCGTTTTATAAATAGTAATACGAAGGCGAGAATGCCGATTGCGACTGTGATCAAGCCGTCGCCGCCTTTGCCGGCGAATCCGGTAACGAGGACGTAATCAGTGTAGCCCCATGGGAGAAAGGCGCTGATGGCGAGAATAATCGCAGAAACTAGAGCGATGGAGCGGCCGACTGTGAAGATTTCTTCGTGAATTGGTTTTGGAGTGGATTTTTTGACAGTTTTAGGCGCTGACTTAGGGGCAGATTTTGGCTTAATGGCCTTCTTTTTAGAAGTCTTTTTCATAGGAAAATGGGTGAGGGATTCTTAAAGTTATTTTAACAAGAAAAAAGCTTCTGAGAAAGAAGTTTTCGATATTTGTGTTCAATAGGGGCCGGCTAAACTTTCTACGGAAAATTTTCTCCTGACCGTCGGAATTTTCCTTGAAAGTTTTCCTTCGCTACGACAAAGCTCGCGGAGCTCGCAGTGTCTCCACTTCGGACAGCCGTCCTCGCTACTGTTTGGTGGGCAGAGA
>SXGU01058633.1_pt1 | contig 14769 bp, 19 predicted proteins | sample 3174531 | NCBI WGS metagenome assembly SXGU01 (sample SAMN11356863, study PRJNA531348) | freshwater metagenome | isolation source: freshwater sample F1-140 | place: China: Fuxian Lake, Yuxi | collected 2017-12-25
CCCACACCAGGTAGCTGTCACTTGTCCGATCTTGCTGAACCAGTTGCAGAGTCTGGTACGGAGTTTTACCCGCAGGGGTTGATGTAAGCGGGCCGTCAAGGCGATAGATGGTGACGAAGTTTGTACCTTCAGCCAGCAGATCATAAAACGTCAACACTGGAAGACCATCCAGATACGTTACTTGCGATATAATCGCTTCCACGGACAGGTTAGTTCTAACTTTGTCACCAGGCATGATCCCCGCGAGCTTGGCACGCAGAGACAATTCTCTGGACGCAATCTCCAACTCAGACGTGTCACTTGACCCCACAACCCAGTCTACTGACTGCCCCAGTGCCATGCGCCAGTTACGAGCAGAAAACTCTCGAAACACAAACTGAATCGTAGCCAGTTGCCGCACGACGTTCCGGTCGATCAGGGAGGATGTGCCGTTCAGCACATCCACCTGAGTCAACTCAAAACCTAACGTCACCCCATCCACCACACCTACAGAATGGCTACTGGTTAAATTTCCTGCTTGGCTTAAATCCGCTGCACGCACCTCAAAACTACCCAACAGGAACTGATTAGTGACAGCATAGCCCAGTAAGGCCATCAGAGACCTACAGGCAAGGACGAGTATCGCCAGGTAGGCGACTGAGCTATTTCATCGGCCACGTGCGACAAAACACCGCGAGTATCAGTCAAGGTCGGCTTCAGAACCTTGACCTGAAACTGCGTCGAGGAGAACTGAGTGACATCCACAGACAAGTCCATGCCAGATTCCAAAGAACATTTCCAGAACTCGTAGACCAGCGGGATTTTTCCGCCTCTGTCCAGGTGAATAAGGCTGGCAGTGAAAAACCGCTTATTGGTGTCCAGGTTGCCAGCACCCACCGTCTCGCATTTGGAGATCGTGAAAACCGTGTTAGTCGGTATACTTCGCCCTGCATTCCTGACTGTCAGTCCGGGATTATTTGGTGCCGTAGCTGAATTAAACGACACGACTTCGGTAATTATTGGGTTGGCAGGATTACCCGCGTCAACCAGGCTCAAAGTGTCACCCGGTTGCACAACAACACCGGGCCGGTCAAGTGCAACAGCAACGCTCCCCACGTAACCCTTAGGTGGGCGGATAACAAAAGAGGCCATGTCTGCCTTCGCCTTAAAATAGACTTCAATCTCTGCAGACGTAGCAGCCGTTACATCCTTTGGAACCACAAAAGAAACTGCTTGAGCTGCGTTATTAACAGAGTAAGAACTTGCATTAACTACCAAAAAAGACTCGACCTTTTCTCTTTCATAATAAACAGTAAACGTCTTAGCAGTAGTCTTTTTTGGTATCGTCAAAGTTAATTTGTATACCTTATTTACAGAAAAATCAGGGGAAGTAAGACGCACACCGGAGTCCGTGTTAGAGGCCAAGATAAAAGCCTTACCTGTAGTTGAGATACTAATAGCGGTATCTTCACTTGATTCCTTATCAAGATCAAAGCCTAACGGAATACTTGCGTAGCTGTCTGACCCTAGTGACGGAAAAGCTATTTTCTCGCTGCCGACAAAAACCGTAGAACCTACAGCAGCAGTAGCGGTAAAACCGCCAGCATCAGAGTACTCAGACACACCTTCGCCCATCAACATTCTAAGGTTTCGTGCTGAGTATTCTCGCAGCGTAACACCAAAACTGGAAAGAGAGGATGTTACTGCGCTGTCAACGACTCTGCGCGGGTAAGACGCACTGAGCGTTGTCGTATTTATTTGAGAATTGAGATTGAACGCTTCGGCAAGCCCGACAGACTGCGCGGAGGATAGTCTCCCTGCCTGGGATAGCGGCCCAATCCGAAGTTCAAAAGTGCCAATTAAAAAGTGGTTTGTTACTGCGTTTCCAAGTGAGTATGCCATGACAAAAACTCTCTGCGTAAAATTAAATGCGGCTTAAGCGTCGGGAGTAGACGAATAACGGTACAACGGGTGTTTGCTTATTGTTGATGCCAAAGCAGGGTAAATGTCTGTTTTGTCAGACTCAGTTGGCTCAAGCACATCCAACACTAAATCTACTGACGAAAAGTCTGTAGCATTCAGCGACAAATTTAGCCCTGACGAAACAGCTACTTTCCAGAAGTCAAAAACAATCGGAGCCTCGATGGCCCTGTCCTTCATAATCAGGCTTGCTGAGAGGTAACTAACGCCCGTCTGATTTCCCATTGAAACCGGGTCAACCAAGGCGATCCCGTAGTCGCCGTGATACCCAACATGAGCGTCAAAAGCCAGACCAGGAGTAAAGTGTATCGTTCTGTATTCGTCATCAGTTTGGTTAGCAGGAACTGAATCATCAGTTACAGTGACAAGCTGAACTTCATCGTGGTTTGACTTATCCCAAAGCAGCAAGCGTGTGCCTTTCAAGATAGTTGTGTTTGTGTACCTGGCATCGTCTGCAGCAAGAAGCATCGTCACGCCTTTTTTATAGTTGGTAGCGTTTAACTCTATTGTGTCGCCTTCCGCAAGTGACGAGACAAACGACGACGAGCTATCAGAGTCAAACGACACTGTGGCTATCCCTTCATCAACAAGTGAATCAGCGACGGTTGCGTAATACGCCAAGCCCCCCGTTGTCCTAATTGTTGCGGTATAATCCGTAAAAGACGTGTTTTCTTTGTGGGCAAAAGATACAGTTTTTGATTCTAAGTCAATAGCAGTAATGGGTGTGGAAGCAACAGAGCTAGCACCTGCATCGTTTGCAAAAAAGCCTGAATATGCTTCAGTAATTGTAGTAATTTTTGCGTGTGCGTTTACAGCAATAGTTTTAGGTGTGGCTCCTGTTGTTGATGGCCAAGAGGTACTTTCGTTTGGGCCTATGTACTCAACTTTTGCCGTCCTTATCCCACCAGCTACACTGTAGTCTTTAATAACAAACTGAAGATTAGAAACAGTTAGCTTCATATTGTTGTACGCACCAATAACACCAGAAAACTCAGAGGACAACTGTACAGTGTTTCCGGTTGTTGTAGTCGGAGCAACGTAAGCCGCACTGCTGGTTACGGCACCAAAAAAGTTCATCCTCAAGTCTTGATTGGCCCCACGTAGCCGATAATGCGTTGCACCTGAAGGCGGAGCTTTTTCAAGCGTTATTTGGACTAGACTCCCAGATGCTGCCGCTGCGGTTATCTTTATAAATCTCTCCGAAACTCCACCCAATGTTACGGTTGTTCCTGATCCAGTCCCTGTTGCAGTGCAAAACTCTACATATTTGCCGACTAGCATAGATATGCCGTCTGCCACATTAACGGCAGCAGTAGCTTTAGCTGCAGTACTGGCAAACACTTCAAGTTTGGTAACGGCTGCTGCTCCTGTTCCTGTTGTTGTTATTTTCCCTGTGTACGCTGCAATTAGTGCAGCAGGAACAATCTTACCGACAAACAACGGAAGGTATGCGATATTATCCTTATCCGCAGCACCGTATGTGGAGATCATATAGTATGCTAAGGTGCTTGTGCCCCAAGGAGTGCTGGTGGAAGAAAAAGTTATTTTGCCGGTTGTTGAATCATAAGTAGTCCCAGAGTTGACCTGAGTAAATTTGCCCGTGTCGTCGATAACCCATACTTTTCTGTTCAAATTTGAGAGATTAACAGTACCTCCTGATGTCAAAGCAAGATTTGACACTGTAATTGACGGCTTTTCCCTGGTACTTATAACAGTCGCAGAAGTTAACTGAGATGTTGTATTACCTACTACAATGCCACTCTCTTCTGTTAACCCGTTACCAAGCAGCATGTTCATGTTGCGAGGGGAGAACTCCCGCAGAGTCGCGGTAAGTTGGGTGGTCTGACTGACAATATCGGTATCAATCAATTCTTGAGGGAACAAACCCATCAGGTCAGCAGACTGCTGCTGACTTCTGACAGCAAACCGGTCAATAACACCCACTGAGTGGGCGGATGTCAGCTTTCCTGCCATGTTCTGCGGCCCTACCCGCAGTTCAAAGTTTCCGATTACAAACTTGTTGGTGACTGCACCGCCTAAGATCGCCATAAATCCCTCCCTGGTCGGGTGTGTTGGTTGAAAATATCTGTCTGCATTATAACGTAGTTTGGCACAATATCGTTAGCCAGACGACCGCATACGCAGCTTTAGTCTTTGCAGCCAGACTTTACCGGCTTCGGCTGCAAAGCCGCCCATCAAGGGGCGTGAGTATTCTGCGTTGCCAAAACGCCACTGCCAACCCAAACTGTCTTTGCGAAGGTGTATGTCCGGCGTTTGCCAACTGCCTTTACGCGGCAAGGTCGCGTACATAAACGAGTTCCTGACAACAGTGTCCAGTGGGTCTGGCATCCGGGGCAGGGCAATAACAAACTTCCCTCCCTCAAACCGCTTTTGCCCTGGCTCAAGTGCTTTGTAGTTCTTCAGAAACTGGCTGCTGATGAACTTACTGGCCCCGTACCCGTTCGCCGAGGCAGGCGGTCGCCATGCCCAATCACGCTTGATTCCGCTCGCATACTGAGAAAACCCGGCGCGAGTTTGGCCTGATTTGGTCTTAAAGACCTCGGATTTAGGCAGACCCTTCCAGGCTTTTCTTGAATCTACATAGTCCGAAGCAAGGAAAGACCATTTGCTGGGTCTAACCTTTATGTTCATGGGTTTCTTGAAATCCTCGGGAACAACTCTCCTGAGCGGCGGGTTGTCCCGCACCCAGGCTTGCCTGCTCAAAGGTACAAAATCGTCAGGATTAGCCGTGAAATGCTGTTTCAGTTGACTTAGCTCAATCGGAATGTCCGGTATCTCGGGATAAAAAGTTGGCACATCCGCAGCTTCCGCATCCGTGTCGTCTATGTCGTCTATGTCGTCTATGTCAAACACACCCGCAGCTTTTCTATTATATGCGCGACCCAACACAGGCACGGCCCACGGCCCATTGCCCAACAGCTTCTCAATGCCGTCCAGCAAGCCAAAAAAGTAGCCTTCTGTCAGCAACGCTGCCTGCCTCTGTTTGTTGTACAGTGCCCCTGTGGCAACCCTTGCCGCGATCCCGTTGGCCAGAATGTCCAGTTCCACCTGGATGCCCGGACTGTATTTCGGGCCGTAGCGGTTGCCGTGTTTGGCTTGCAAACCCTTCTTGGGGTTATCTAGCGTGTCAGCGGTCAGCGTGGTCTTGGTGCCCCATGTAAGCACTGACGACTTCCCGACCAACTGGGGATAGTTAACCTTGGCCTTGAACCGTCTGGATTCTACTGTGCGTGTCATTATACACCCGCAACATTTAACTCAGCATCAAACCGTTGCACACGGGCCAACACACTGACCAGTCGCAACCCGGCATTGCGATCATACTGTGCAGGCATAACTCCAGCAGCAACAATGTAAATGGTACCCAGTGTTGTAACTGGAGGTACCCCTTTGGTGTAATTCATGACCGGCATGGATACATGCTCACTGAAGATTGTTCGTACCAACGACACGATGTCAATGCTGACAAACTGCGCCGGGTCTTTGGATGTTTTTCCACCAATATCAAACTCCAGCGTGTACAAGGGATCGACCGGATACGGAATAAAAGACCCCATCGACCAGGCCAGTGCAATCTCATCAGACTGCAACAAATCGCCTACTGTAGCCGCACCGTCCAAATCAAAGTATTGCAAACCGTGAGAAGTCGCTAGTCTGGATGCGTGGTGATCGAGCGTTGACTTAACGTACAAGGGGAAGCGAGACGCACCATCAAGACTCATTGTTTCTTCCTCATGGCTTTCACGACAGTAAATCCGTTGGCTTTGTACGTTTCCCTAACGGCATAGAACGCATCCGTCACCCTCAGTTCGTGCTTGACAGTCAGAGCGCTTACCCCGGCCACGTCCGGCAGAATGATGGTCGCTTCCGTAAATCGCACCTCATCAAACAAGGACGACGTGACCGTGCCGCTTCTGTCCAGACCGCACGGGTACGCAACGGTGTCAGTGCTGCTCCGGGTTGCCGGTCTTGCCAGGCTGTCAGACTCAATGACAGGAGCCGACGTTTGCTCATAAACCCATGCAAAAGTGTCCGCCCTGTAAACGGGGTAAGCCAAACTGTAGCGGCTGCTGTCGTAGTTCGTGTCCGGATTTCCGACCAGATACACTTGCCCGGTTATTCCGCCCACACGGATAGCCTTGGCCCTTAGCGGTGTCTGAACCAACAAGGTACGCCAACGTGGCGAGGTAGAGTATGCCTGCTCACGATCCGAGGCCAGCAGCCGTCCACTGGGACGGTTGCTGGTGACCCACGGGTCACCCGTGAGCGTAGAATCCCACACGTCCAGCAACAGCGTGTTGAAGTAGTTGGCCGCGTGGCTGATGTCCATCAGGCGTTGGTCACCGGGTTGTAACTGGCAGCCACACCCATGAAAGGGTTGAACTGCGCCGCGCTGGTTACAGTCGCGGCAAAGCTGTTCGCTTCCAGATATGTCCGTGCCATACGCATGTCCTCGCGTAACGTAACAGCCAGCAACGTGAAATCTACCGGCTGCCGTTCCATCTCCGACTTCCCGTCCGACACCCGTTGAGATGACAGCAAAGCCAATCGCTTGCAGACCTCAAGCGCACAGAATGCCGTGCAGTACAAGGAAAAATAACGCACGGCCTGCTGGTCAGGGCTGAACATTACCTGGTTGTGCAGAGGTATCCATGCGGTCAGATCAGCTTCAAGGCGCACCGCCAGATCGAGGTTATCCATCTGGCTGTCCGTGACCTCCCGATCAGTCAAGCCCAGCGCACCGCGCACCTTGTCGGTTGTGGTGTAGGACAGGATGGTACTCATGGCTTACAACCCGATCCGGGCCTTCTCCGCCCGTCCCCAGTCCCGGCACTCCTCTACGTAGGCATGGTACGCATCGAAGTCCGCCGACGGCTGAGTACGCAGTAGCTTGACTTCATCGTGAAGCTGGTAGCGATCAGCAATCTTGCCCCGCACCATGTCGTTGATGTGCCGCACATGCACACTGTTCTTTCTGAGCGTCTCCCGCAATTCATCCGTCAATTCAACGGGTTCAAGGATGATCTGCTCGGGCTGTTCGGGTAGCTCCATCTCATCAGGAACATGAACGTAGGTGTAGCCGTCGTCCAGTTGGGCGAGTACGGTTACACGCGGCGCGTCAATGTCCGCAAAAACGGACACAGGGGATAGCAGGTGGTAGGTGGTGAACTCATCTGCAACAGGTATGTAGCGAATAATAGAGGACATGATTTATCACCTTAGTTGTGTTGAGAGTTGTGTTTACGCTATCGCTGCAACGCTGTTAGAAAGAACCAGCCGACACGAACCGAACTGGCTTTTCTTTATGCTTGTGCCGACCGCAACGGCTTATGCAGGCCAATCAACTTTTGGCAACCATTCGATGAAATCCTCTACCGAAGGGGCTTCAACTCCATCACGCAAACCATCCACTAGGGTATAGTACACTTTCCAAGCAGCATCCCGCGCATTAACGGCGGCGCGAGCTTCAGCAGCCCAGAAAGAGTCACTGCTTAAAGCGTAACTTATGGCATCCTCTATAGAAAAGAAATCTCTTTCCTTAGCCATAGAGTCTAAATGTATCTGGACAGCTTTAGCAAAGGTAAGAATCTCTTGAGCCTTAACTTCTTCCAGTTCGTCCTTAGTTAATGGAGACACTTGTACAGAGATAACATTATCACCACTAATGTAGGGGGCAACTGGAACCAATTTTTGAGTTTTTGCGTCATAGGGGATAGTGTCTAGGACAGGTTTGACGCTGTTCTCACTTAACCAAGTTTCTTCTGGCCCTGAATTTGGAAAAGACATATTGGGAAATAGATTAGTTAATTCACCAAGCTGAACAATTAAAAGATTGCCTTGTATAGAGGCTAGTTGAGCGAAAAGCATAAAGTAACTCCTAGATTAGAGTTAAGGGGGTTAAGTCTAATGCAGTAAACGGTAGTACTACAAACTCATCGAGATAGCCTGTGAAAGAATCACCAAAGTATGTAGTATAGAATCCATTGCCCCCAATAAGAGGTCTAGTTGAGTCGGCAGGAGCTAAGTAAGCAGTCATAGCGTATGTTCCTTGGCTTACACCGTTAATATACATAGTTATAACTCCACTGTTGCGGATTAGGGCTACATGTGTCCACTCATTTACTGGAACAGGTGAAATAGACCCTATTCTATATCCGTGATCTATGTAGAGCGTTACGTAGCCAGAAGAACGAAAGAGGGTGATATTATTAGAATACTCTGTACCCTTCTTTCTAAAGTCCATCAAGATTCCGGAGAGGGTAGTAGGGTATATCCAAAAAAGAATAGAAAAGTCACCAGGAAATGTAAAACTTGATGCTGTTTGTGAAGACAACCAGGCATTTCCCCCCGGAAAACTTAATGACCTACTTCCAGTCTTATATTTAGTCGCTGACGTAGTGACATTGCCGTAGGTGTTCAGCGTGGTTTTTGATGTGGTATCCGTGAAGGAACTAGGCAAAGGGTCGTCTTCTCCAAGAAGCAAACAAGACACTTGCCCACTCTTGAGAGAGTGCGATAAATAGTCATCTGCAGTTACACTAGCCGCAGCCATAATAATCCTATTAACACTCATACAGACTCCTATTACCTCTTACTTACTTACTTACTTACTATCTTTTGCAAGAACAAGCCCACGCCACGTAACCCCACCGTCATGCGTATAGAATCCAAGAATATCTACACCAGAAGCGGTTAAAGTAGGTGCAGTACCGCCTGCCCACTTTATATCTTCATTTGTCTTGCCTTTCCACCAAGTCGTAGTAAACGCACCACCATTAGTTAGTTCAAGAATAAAACTAGCTACAATTCCGGAAGCAGGAATGTTACTAACTGTTAAAGTCGTAGCAGCAGTGATTGGCTTTGTGAAGACACTACCGAGACTCAGGTCGATAGCATTAGCTACCATAGCAACAGAGGCTAGACTAGAGGTGTCAACCCCGCTTGTTCCTGTGCCTATGCCATAAAACGTCTTACCAGGGGCCAGCACCACGTTAGACTGTATGAGGAGCGTATCCCCACTAACGGCCTTGAGCGAATCTACATTAAGCAAAGACACTAGATAGTCCTCCAGATTGCACTAGATTCCACAGTAGCACTGATTGCGTAAGCGATAAAAATGGGGCCAATAGACACACCATTGTTGTTCGCGCTAACAACAATGTCTTGTGATAAAGTTTTTGGTTGGTAGCTACCAACCATGCGTTAAAGTTTGCAGCATTGACCTGCTGAATCGTCGCCAGATACTGATTGTTGACTCTAACCCCGCTGGAATCAATAACAAATTCCCCATTACCACCTGCCCGAATGTTGCTGGCTTTTACTTCAGGAACATTGAGTTAGTCAAGGGCTACCACTACGCAGGTGCCCGTAGCCAGTGCGGTGAAGTGCAGGTAAAAGCTGTCGTTGTTAATGTCAGTCTTACTGACGATGGTGATATTGCCGTTCTGATCCTTTACCTGGTACCAGATGTTGGTGGTTCCAAGGTTATGGTTGACCGTCCAGGTGGTATTTGCCAGACCTTGCGTATGCACATAAAAGTTTGTGCTGCTGGCAAACGGATACCAAGTCTCAAGGTCACCAATCTGCAGGTAGCCAAACAAGCATGTGTCTTTGAGAATAAACTCTCCAACACGCGGGTTAGCAGGGAAATCATTGACCGGCTTGGCAAACACCAATGCGCCAAACAACTCCAGGTCACTTAAACATCTCACAGCGTTTGTCATAGTGTTAAGCCGTGTTTGGCAAAAAGTTAATCGTCATGAATCACCGGGGCACCTACAAACACAACCGTGCCGTCCAGAACCTGTGATAACAAGGATAGCAAGAAATACTGTTCAGATAAGAAGGATAAAGGGTCAGAGTGGGCTTCAAGCTGGCTGAGGTTGCCTTTAAGCCGGGTAATCCATTCACTGGCCTGTACGTTGCTGATACTCATGAAAAACGCGCTCCAGGGCTTCATAGTACCGTTTGATGAATGTGATGTTGGCCTTGTACTGAGCGATCTCATGCTCGTCACTGAAGTCTGCCGTAAGCGTCATATCGTGCAGTTCGGCAAGTGCATCATCCAAACAGGCAATGCACTCGTCCCGCGACAATGTGGACAGTTCGACAGACTTCAGTGGCCAAGTCATCCAGATTACAGGCTGGCCATGCTGGTGACGGTCAGTCTGATGTTGCCAGCAGCAGTCAGATAGACATCCATCGAGTTGGCACTGGTGGCCTTCACGCTGGCTACGTCATTGCGCCATTCGCCATTGTCACGCTGCACCCACAGGCTGAAATCCACAAACTGGCTGTTCAGGTTATGGGCAAACGTATGTTGGGTGGCAGCAGACGCAGAGGCAAACGTGGCACGACGGGCGTTGTAGTCCGTGCGTACCAGATTGATCGCAGCCGTGCTGGCACTGTTCAAAGCAACAAGGTCAGCATCCAACTCATTGATGGCACCAACCAGCGTATCTTTTTCAGTGGTGGTCAGGCTCGTCAGAGTACCGATCTTGCCATTGACCTGGCTCTCAACCGTGGTAACACGAGTATCCAGAGCAGAATCAGCAGACTGGCGTTCAGCTACTTCAGTGGAGAGACCAGACTCAAGGGTGGAGACACGGGCTTTGAATGCCGCATCAACGTCAACCACAAAGCCGCTGTCAGAAGAGCCAGAGACGGAGATGTAGCTGGCAGTACCATTGACCTGTGAATTGGTGTTGTCAATGATGTCAACACCGCCGACCAGGTTCCAAACCAGGCCGTCATTCAGGTTGGCCTGAAACGGAGCAGATGCCGCAGTCTCCTTAAACCAGCCAGACGTGGAGACCTTGTAGTAATCGCCGGGGTCTTTCTGGGCAATCGCTGACAAGTCAACCGCAGAGGCTGCATCGGCACCGCCTGACAGTGGGCCTACATAATTAAACGCAGAACCCAGTGCGTCGATGCGCAGGTCTAAGGCTTGTTCAGCCGCAGTGGCGCGAGTAACTTCAGCCGCCAGATCGGTGGTCAGAGTGGCTTCAGCCGCAGTGGCGCGGGTGATCTCAGCCACCAGATCGGTGGTCAGAGTGGCTTCAGCAGCGGTTGCACGAGTGACCTCATTGGCCAGGTTAGTGGTCAGCGTGTTTTCGGCGGTGGTCGCACGGCTGACTTCGTTGGCCAGGCTGGTAGACAGGGCATTTTCCGCATTGGTCGCACGAGTGGCTTCAGCGGAAATGGTGGAGTTGAGGGCTGCAACCGCAGCAGTCAACTCTTCTACAGTGGCAAAGGTACGGACAACGACAGCACCGGTCGCATCCAGAGTAGACTGCTTCCAAACCTTGTCGGTCAGGTTATACCAGGCGCGACCGGCTTCGACGGGAACCGGGTCAGAGACAAGCTTTTCGACTACGAAGTTTTCAACGTAGGCGTTCTGTGCAAGCGTAATACCGTGATAGATGGGAAAATCAGACATTTTTTGAATCCTTCAAGAATTTTCGGAGAGTGATGAGTTCGTTATCCACGCCACGGCAGCATGAATTGCTGTGCCGGACTCGCCACTCGGCCTCGTCCTTGTCACTTAAAAACAAGAACCGGCCACTCCTGAAACCCGTGAAGGTTGCTCCATTATACTTCATGAAGGCAGCAAGATGTAATTCCTTAATGACAATCTGCCTTTCAAGCCCCGTCTGCGCTGCCATGCCATCCCTATTAGTCAACATGAGTCGTCTCATACAATGTTTTAGTAGCAAACAAGACATCTACATGCCCAGTCCCCGCTTCTGTCAGATGTATCGTAATCTGATTTAATGTGTCTTTTGTTACTCTTGCCATAATTTGACGCCCGTTAGCATCAAATGCCGTGCAAACAACAAAATCTGTTCCCCGATTATGCGCTACCACCCATTTCAGTGTGGGACTGCTAAAAATGAATCGGGCGGCTGTGACAGGGAATACTGTGGGATTTGGATCAACCGTGACATTAAGGACAGAACTCGGATAGTCAACAATGACTGGCTCTTTGTCATAAGCCTCAACCACCAACTGTATGTTGGAAGGTTGTACCTCTACAGCGTAATCGGTCACGGCGGAACCATGCGGACAGGTTTCATGCTCCCATAGATCGGACTATCCATCTGTCCAGACGGCCACGCAATAACAACACCCCACGATAGCTGCATCATCGGCAGCACTGATGTCGCATCCGCAGACAGACTGATTGAAAACCGATTTACATCCGTCTTTTCAACCTGCATATCAACCACCTTATCCCCCATCAGCCCCTGCTGAACCCATGCCCGGATCGTAGCTCCCGTCAAATCGACCGGCAACCCGTCCCGAGTCCTCAACACATACGAAATCGGCCCCAACGTAACGCCCTTGACGTACTCCAGGTTCAGTTCACTGCCTGACGTTGAGAGCGTGGTAAACACAACGGATTACCCAAGGTGCATCAAGTTCGCGTCTACTTGCGACTGAATCCATCCGTCCAAATGCTCCACTTCTACAGGCACACCCGGCTGAAAAAGCTGATGCGTGTAAGGATGAATAAGGTAGTATCTTGAAGTAACTTTGTGCAGAACGACTGCCCTGGTGGCGGACAGAATATCTCCCTGGTATTCATCAATACCCTGAAGACCTTGAATAACTTGAACATCGTCAAGATCACGCGATTTTACTGCCATGTGACAATCCTTTGTGGTTTAGGGTGAAGCCAATGACAAGTTAATGCCATTGAACAACGAGATCAGAGGGTCAACCCCCATTTATCCAGACCGCAATTATACAGCCGGTATATCTTCGCATTATAGCAATTTTCGTACTCTGATAAGGTCTCATCGAATCTATCCCCCAGTTTGACCCGTAAATTGGCCCTCCGGAATGCACTCTTGTGTACCCGTACCCCATTGACCGTATAGCAGTAGTCGGGGTCAGAAGTACCCTCATGCTCGAATCCAAGTGCCCGGTACAGACCGCCCTGACTGAATCGACGATCCGAGTAGCTGACTATCTTCCTGCAAGGAAAATTACGCAGGTAGGCCTTCAGCAGTTTTGATGCGCCCCCTACTACATGACAACTGAATCCGACCCTGGATAGCTCAACAACCCCTTCGGCCCCGGAGCCTCTGTGTGAGAGCCGCGCTGCGAATACGGCACAAGCTACCAAAGCATCTTCGTAGACCAGACCGTAAGCCGTACCGGCGACACCGGCACCTTGCAGGTGATACTTATCAAGAAAGTCAGATGCAGTTTTCCAGTCGAGATGCACAGCCGTGGTTTTTCTTGCAGGGATCGTGGTGTCCTTATGCTGCATGGCCAGCAAAATCATGTTCCGTACCGCATCCCATCGGTCTTTCACCTCATCATCGTAGAACTGGAACAAGCGCAGGCTCTTACGAATGCACGCAGCCTGCTTTTCAGCCTGATGCCATTTGATCCAGTGAGTGCCACGACGTTCTACGTTGAGCGGCATCCCAGAGTGCCAGTACGTGCCATTCAACTCCACCCCAAGCGATAACTCAGGTATGACTATATCCAGTTCCTTTCCATCCAGTAGTTTTCTGTCATTCATCCGTATGGAACAGCCTGACGGGACATAACTCATCATCAGTGTGTACAAATTTTCCTGCTGCTTTGACGTGGCACACTTAGGGCACCCCGTCCCACGCAAATGATTACCAACGCCCTGCTTAAACCAGCCATGCAATGAACAACCGATCCACAAGCTACCACTGGCACCTGCGTAGCCCCTTGTCGAATAGGTATACCGACCTGCGTGTACACTGTGTGCTTCAGCAGTAACGGATTCCCAAGGTCGTCTGGGCTGGCCTGGCGCACGGATCCACCCACAAGCAGGGCAACCGTGACCCTCTGCATGGTCTGCTGGAGCCTGGCTGAATGCACCATGCGTTTTGCAAATGATCGTTACAGGGACATGGCTGGATACATATACAGCTTGGCTGTAATCGTATGAACCTCCGTGTGCGGATACAAACCTGTCCATGAAGTTGTCGAGAGACCCTCGGCATTTATTTGCAGCAGAGCGTCTCGCACACTTTGGGCAGGTACTGGTACTGTGCAGGAAGTTTCCCGCATTACTGACAAAGCTGCCGTGTTCCCTGCAAATAACCTCTATCTTTCGCGCACACCCAGTATAAACCACTTTCGAGTAGTCATAGTCCTTGTCTTTGTGTACCTCACGTACCTTGGCGAGGTAAACATCCTGATCTGTCACTTGTCGAGCGGTGTTCCAAGCAATGAAACAAGCAGGGCATTTTGATTCTGCCTTAGCCTGCCCGGACACCCTTAAATGCGTATGAGGTGTTTGCTCGAACACCCCGTGCTGTCGGCAAACGATGCGGACAGCGGTGAACATGCCAACATAATCAACCTGGCTGTAATCAAACCGCGAACCATATAGCTGTGTCGCCCTGGTTACGAAGTCTGCTGTTGTCATCTTTTTTGCCATAAGCCCTCTGGATAATCTCTAGCTATTAGCTGGAGCTTACTACGAACCTATGTCAAAGACAACCCCGCACGAGAGCGGCAACCGGGTATTACCTTGCCCCCGTGCAAAGTCTGTGACTGCTTACACGGTCAACGTCATCGGGTAGAATGCATCGTCATAGATACGGGTGTAGGCTTCAGACACGTCAAACCGCATAGCCGTACTACGCCTGAGGGCGTACTCTTCGACAGCTTCGTAAGAGGCTCCCGCCCAAGTAAACTTCTGAATGGCATACCGACTGTCCAGACCGACCAGAGTATTCGCTCCCAGAATGCTACTGGGCACATCAAGGAAGTTCACCGTCATCGGAATGCCCG
>SXGU01379788.1_pt1 | contig 14769 bp, 10 predicted proteins | sample 3174531 | NCBI WGS metagenome assembly SXGU01 (sample SAMN11356863, study PRJNA531348) | freshwater metagenome | isolation source: freshwater sample F1-140 | place: China: Fuxian Lake, Yuxi | collected 2017-12-25
CCAATGCCTTTGCCTTTGCGAGCCACCATGCTGCACAGTCCTCTGCTGATTCCGCCATCTGCCGCTTTCTGGTCCGAGGTCGCGCACGCTTTGCTCGAGAATGGACTGTTGTTTGACGCCGATCCGGATCGGCGCGATTTCTCCGGCGTGCGGGTGGTGGTGCCTGGTTTCAGCCACGCACAGCACTTGAAAGCGGCATTGGCGGCACAGTTGCGCCAGCCGTTCATTCCACCTCGGATTACCACTTTACCCACCTGGCTTTCGATGCTGCCGCCGGATGCGATCGAGGCCGTGGCCGCATCCAACAGCGAGCGCATGATGACACTGTATGCGGAGTTGCGGCAGCATGCATGGCTGAAAAAATTGTTCTCGGCACGACGCAATACCGATTTGCTGCCGCTGGCGCAGATGCTGCTGACCTTGTTCGATGAATTGACCGTAGCCTTGCTTCCCTCTATGCAATTGTCTCCTGATGCCGCGGAAGAACGTTGGCAAGCCGCGCTGGAGCAACTGCCACTTCCTGCGCGCAACATGCTGTCGGATGAAGCGCAACTGGTGTGGTCGCTGTGGAAAAGCCAGCTCGACGGCAACGATGCGACGGCGATATGTTTCGCGCGCATGATGCACTTGGCAGCCGACGCGGATGCGCCTCTGATCTGGATTCATCCAGAGGCGCCGGATAGCTTGCAGGGCGCGTTCCTGAAGGCGTATGGCGACAAGCAGACAGTATTGCCGATTTTGCTGGATTGGCATGCCGATGCGGTGCCCGGTGTGCTTGCATGCGCGTGGACCGAGGTACTGGAAGAAAATGGTCGCGATTCGTTCCTCGCACATGCCATGCCGAACATCTTGAGGCCACCCGGTTTGTCGTTGGCCGAAGTCGGCAGCCTGGAAGAGGAGGCGCAACGTGGCGCGCAAACAGTGATCGACTGGCTGCAGGCTGGCAAGGCACGGATTGCGATCATCGCGCAGGACCGCGTGGTCGCGCGTCGTATCCGCGCGTTGCTCGAGCGAGCACAAATATTCGTTGCCGATGAAACCGGCTGGAAATTATCCACCACGCGCACCGCGGCGGCGATCGCGGCCTTGCTCGATGTGGTCAGTACACGTGCGGAAACCATCGCCTTGCTGGACTTGTTGAAGTCGCCTTTCCTGTGTCCGGATATGACCGACAAGGCAGCGCGCGTGATGGAGATCGAACAGGCGCTGCGCCGCTTTAATGTCTTGGGCGGCTGGGACGCAGCGGCCGGCGTATTGAAAAACGCTCCGCTGGCGAAGGACTTGCTGTTGCGGGTTGCTGCGCAGGCCGACCTGTTTGCAGGACGCAAAAAACTCGCTGAATGGAGCGTGGTGACCAGCCGCGCGCTGGAGGCGCTCGGCATGCGGTCGGCACTGGAGGCGGACTCGGCAGGTTGTCAAGTCATTGCGCTGCTCGATATGCTGATGCAGGACTGCGAGACGCTATCGCATCCGTTTTCATTTTCGGAGTGGCGCGCATTCCTTAGCCTGCAGCTTGAATCCACGCCATTCGTGCCGCCCGAGGCAGACCGGCGCGTGGTGATCTTGCAGTTGAACGGGGCGCGGCTACGCACATTCGATGCAGTGTTGATGGTTGGCGCCGACGCCGATCATTTGCCATCGAAGTCGACTGAGACGCTGTTCTTTGCGAACGCGGTACGCCGCGAACTCGGATTGGTTACACGTGAAATGCGGCAGCGCATGCAACTGCGCGACCTGACCGAATTATTGAGCGCCAATCCGGAAGTGGTGCTGTCCTGGCAATCGCACAAAAACGGCGAGCCGAATGCGATCAGTCGCTGGATCGAGCGACTGCAATTGATGCTGGAGCGCGCTGGCGCGGAAAAACTGCCGATGCACCACAGCGAGATCGCACCGCAAAATCTGCGAATGATGCTGCCGACCATGCCAGCCCCGGTCGCACCGCAACTATTGCCGCGCAAGTTATCCGCCAGCGGCTATAACAGCCTGGTCGCTTGCCCATATCAGTTCTTTGCCACACGTATGCTTGGACTGAACGGCCTCGACGAATTGTCCGATATGCCGGAAAAGCGTGATTACGGCGACTGGCTGCATGAGATATTGAAGATCTACCACGAGACTCTGCGCGACCGGTCGATCGCGCTGCCGGAACGCGAGAACTTGTTGCGCGAGATATCGGAAAATATTTTTGGACAGGCGCTTGCGCAAAGCGCTGCCGCACTTGGTTATTACTCACGCTGGCAGAAAGTGATTCCGGCTTATCTGGCGTGGGCTAACGAACGCGAAAGCCAGGGCTGGCGCTTCATGGTGGGAGAACAGCGCTTCGATAAAATACTGACCTGGTCGGAAGGTCAGATCGGCTTGCATGGATATATCGACCGCATCGATGAGAATGCGGATGGCGAGCGTGCCGTGCTGGATTACAAGACCAAGCCTCTGCAAGCCTTGCGTGACAAAATCAAGGAAGCCGAAGACCATCAGTTAGCTTTCTATGGTGTCCTGTCCGATCTGCCGGTGACGGCCGCGCACTTCGTTGCACTGGAAATCACCAAGGATAAAACCGGCGATGCGGCGGCGACGAATTACGCCGATTGGCAGCGGTTGCTGGAAATGCAAATCGTGGCCAATATTAGTGCAATCGCGCAAGGCGCGGCGCTGCGCGCGTCCGGCATCGAGTATGTCTGCGTATATTGCGAAGTGCGCGGATTGTGCCGCAAGGGAGCATGGTGATGTCATCGCAAACCGTTGCCCCGCGTGCTTATGAAGCGAACGGCCACGCAGTCGATGCGATGCGGTTCACGCAACTGGCGTGCGACCCGGAACGCTCGGTCGTGGTCGAGGCTTGTGCCGGCAGCGGTAAAACATGGCTGCTGGTGGCGCGCATGCTGCGTTTGCTGCTTGCCGGGACCGAACCGTCCGAACTGCTGGCGATTACCTTCACCCGCAAGGCGGCGCAGGAAATGCGTGAGCGCCTGCTGCAATTGCTGCACGATCTGGCGCTGCAACCTGAGCAGGAGGTGCGCTCCCTGTTGCTGGAGCGCGGCGTGCAGGCACAAGACCTGCCGCGTGTGCTGCCAGCCGCGCGCGCCTTGTACGAACGCGTGCTGGCCAGTCCGCAGAGCCTGTCGATCGATACTTTCCATAGCTGGTTTGGACGTCTGGTTCAGATTGCGCCGCTCGCGTCCGGCGTGCCGCATGGCTACTCGCTGATGGAAGCAACCGGCGAGCTGATGACGGACGCCTATAGCCGGTTCATGCAGTCGCTCAATGACGATGACAATCGTGAAGTCCGGCAAGCGCTGATGTCGCTCTACGAAATGGTTGGCGACTGGAACGCCAGGCGGCTGCTGGACGCTTATATCGACAAGCGGGCGGAGTGGCTGGCGGTTGCGCAGAACGGTGATGGCACGCCTTTGGAATGGCTGCGGGAATTGTGCGGCGAGGACGGCAAAACGGACGCAAGACTCGCTCTATGGAATGATGAAAAGCTGCAGGCGAGCATAAAAAATATCGCATGGCTGCTAGGTCGTGGAACAGCGGTAAACCAAAAGCGCGCAACTGCGATCGAAAAAGCCTTGAGCGCAGGGGCCAGCATCGAGAGCTTTGATTCTCTATGCCATGAATTCTTCAGCGCTGACGGTGAAGCGCGTAAAAATCAAAAGACCAAGGACTTGACCAAGGCGATTGAACAGAATCTGGGAAGTGACGGCGCTGCTGTTTTCGATCGGGAATTCGAAGCGATTGGCGAACAGCTCAAGCAACTTCGACGGCGCAGTTTCGAATGTCAGGTGCTGGCGCTGAACCAAGCCCTGTTTACAGTCGGCCCGGCTTTTCTTGCGAAATACCAGGCGGTGAAGGCCGAGCAGCGCGTGTTCGATTTCAGCGATCTCGAATGGTATGCATACCGTCTGCTGATCGACGAAGGTCATGCCGCTTATCTGTTGAGCCGGCTTGATGCACGCTATCGGCATATTCTCCTCGATGAATTCCAGGATACCAATCCATTGCAGTGGAGCATCGTGCGCGCCTGGCTCGCGGCCTATGGAGACGATGCGCAGAAGCCGAGCGTGTTCGTGGTGGGCGATCCGAAACAGTCGATTTACCGTTTCCGCCGGGCCGAGCCGCGTGTATTCTCTGCCGCATGCGAAATGCTGGCGCAGCTTGGTGCTGAAGTATTGCGCACCAACCAGACGCGACGCAATGCCACTGCAATTGTCGATGCGCTCAATGCCGGCTTCACGCAAAATCCGATCTTCGCGCCCCAGACGACGCTTGGCGACCGAGGTGGGATAGTGTGGCGCTTGCCGCTGATCCAGCTTGCGGAAGACGAACCGGTTGCGCCAGCCACATTCGCATTGCGCGATCCATTGCATTCGCCGCGCAAGGAAGAACAGGATGAACGCCGCGTTGACGAAGGCAGGGCGGTGGCACAGGCGATTCTGAACGCCATGCGTGAGCTGTCGGCACACCAGGATGGTGATGCGAAATGGTCGGACGTCATGCTGCTGGTGAAGAAGCGCACGTATCTCGTTGCATATGAAAGCGCATTGCGTGAAGCAGGCATTCCATTTGTTTCGGACAAGCGCGGTGGCTTGCTGGAATCGCTGGAAGTAGGCGACCTGATTGCGCTATTGAGATTCTTGATCACGCCAGGCGATAACCAGGCGCTCGCACATGTGTTGAAATCGCCGATCTTCAGCGCAAGCGATGATGACCTGATTGAACTGGCGCTGCGCACCGAAGAGACCTGGTGGTTGCGCATGCAGGGCTGGACGGATGGCGCATCGCCGGCGATAAGGCGTGCGGCCGCGCTGTTGCAGCATTGGCTGGCCGCAGCGCCGCATCTGCCGGTGCATGACTTGATTGACGTGATACTCCATCAAGGGCAACTGCTTGCGCGCTATGCGCAGGCTGCACAGCCGGTGGCGCGCGCCCAGGTGCTCGGCAATATCGAGGCGTTCACCGAACTTGCGTTAAATCTTGATTCCGGCCGCTATCCGAGTTTGCCGAAATTTATTGATGCATTGCGTTTGCTGAAAAAAGGCGCGGACAGTGATGCACCGGACGAAGCGGCAGTCGACGCCACGGTAGATGCGGTACGCATTCTCACCATCCACAGCGCAAAAGGTTTGGAGGCATCGATCGTGGTGATAGTCGATTCAAACCATAGCGAGCCGGCGCGCGATGATTGCGGCATTCTGTGCGACTGGCCGCAGGATGCGGACGCGCCGACGCATTTCTCTTGCTTCGGACGCAAGCAGGAACGCGGTGCCGCACGCGATGCGTTGTTCGAAGCGGAAGAGGCATTCAAGCAGCAGGAAGACTGGAACCTGCTGTACGTCGGCGTCACCCGCGCAAAGCAGATCCTGATTATCAGCGGCGTTGCCGGAGCGCGCGGCGCGCTTGAAGACGGCGTGATGGAGAAAAGCTGGTACCACCGTTTGCAAAACGTGCCGCAAATTGTATTTGGCCAGACATCGGAGAATGTTCCGGAAGCGGTTGCCGCCAACGACATCGAGTTCAGCATTCCTATTTTTAATCCGCCGCTTCTGGGTGAGCAGGCCAGTGCAACGCCAGTGCATAGCGATGCGATTGATGAAGGCATTGCCTTGCATGCGCTGCTGGAACGCTTGACCTATGCGCCGAGGTGGCCGATCAGCGTGCCTTACGCTGAACAGATTGCGCGCTGGTTGCGCTGTACCGCGGCGATGGCCAGCATCATTCGCGAACATGCCCTGCTGATCCTGTCGCAGCCGGAACTTGAGCGCTTCTTTAATCCGCGCCATTTCCATTTTGCCCGCAACGAGATGGAAGTTCTGGCTGGAGGCGAGTTATTGCGCTTTGATCGCACCGTGGTGTACCACGACGAAGTATGGATTCTGGATTACAAGCGCGATCTGCTGGAGAGCGAGCGCTCCGATTATCGTGAGCAGTTGGCGCGTTACCGGTCCGTTGCGCAGCAGGTGTTTTCAGGAAAAACACTCAGGACAGCATTGATTACCGCGGATGGCAAGCTGTGGGAAATGATTTGACGCCATCAAGTCAAGACGTTTGCCGCAGCTTAATGCCCAGAATAGCGCGTGCCTCGTCCGGCGTGGCGACAGGGCGATCCATTTCACGGCTGATGCGGGCGATGCGTTCCACCAACTGCGCGTTGCTGCTGGCCAGTTCGCCCTTGCGGTAATAAATGTTGTCTTCAAAGCCGACGCGCACATGTCCGCCGAGGATAATCGCCATGACGCCCAGCGGCAGTTGCGCGGCGCCGATGCCGGCCACGGTCCAGGTTGAACCTGTCGGCAGTTGCGATTTCAAGTACATCAGCGCTTCCGGCGTGCCCGCCATGGCACCCGGAATGCCGAGCACGAAGTCCACATGCAGCGGCCCGTCCAGCAAATCTTTTTGCAGCCAGCGCGCGGCGGTGGTGAGCATGCCGGTGTCGAAAATTTCGAGTTCCGGTTTGACGCCGTGTTCGCGCATCGCCCGCGCGAAGACTTCCATGTCGGCCGGGTGGTTCATGAATACGTCGCCGCCGAAGTTGATCGAGCCCATCGATAGGGTTGCCATTTCAGGCGCCAGCATCACCGGCGCGAGGCGTTCTTCCGGCGTCATGCCGACCGCGCCACCGGTCGATACCTGAATGATCACGTCGCAACGCTCGCGCACGGCGGCGATGATCTGCCGGTAGATTTCCTTGTCTTGCGTCGGGCTGCCATCAGGGTTGCGGGCGTGCAGATGCACGATCGATGCGCCGGCCTTCACGCATTCCTCCGCGGCGCACGCGATCTCATCCGGCGTGATCGGCAGCGCCGGTTGCTGCGCGCGGGTGACTTCGGCGCCGGTCAAGGCGGCGGTGATGATGAGCTTATCCATGTTCGCGAGTCTCATTCCATTCAATTATCGTAGGGTGGGCACGGTCTTTTGTGCCCACGCTGTCGATCCGCGTGGGCACGATAAGGCTGTGCCCACCCTACAGGTTCAACGCTGGATGCGCTGGCAGCTTGCCGGCACCACGCAAGTGCCCGACGCCTTGCACACCACGATCGGTTCGGCTAGCACGTCGGCGGCCGACACTTGTCCCGCGATCCCGGCCGGCACGATCACCTTGCGCGCTTCGAACTCCATCTTGCGCGAAGTCCTGCCCATCGATACGATGCGGCCGGTGGCTTCGATGTAGTCGCCGGCATGCACCGGCGCCAGGAACTGGATGTTGTCGTAAGCGACGAACAAGCCTTCATCGCCATCGCTGCGGATCAAGAGTTCGGTGGCGACGTCGCCGAACAGGTGCAGCATCCTGGCGCCGTCGACCAGGCCGCCGGCGTAATGCGCGTCGTGCGCGCTCATGCGCAGACGGATGAGACTGGTGAAATTTTCCATTTATGCGGCCTTTCGGTTGATCCATTCGTGAATGGCAAAGGATGCGACATCCTCTGCGTAAGTCTTGCTGCCGAAGCCGGCATCGTAGCCCAGCTCCTTGGCCAGTTCGTGGCTGATGCGCGGGCCGCCGACGACCAGGATGACCTTGTCGCGCAGCCGTTCCGCTTCCAGCAGGTCGGACAGTTTGGTGAGATTGTCGAGGTGGATATTTTTTTGCGTCACCACTTGCGACACCAGGATGACATCGGCTTTCTCTTCGATGGCCCTGGCTACCAGGTCTTCCGAGTCGACCTGCGCGCCGAGGTTGATGGCGCGGATTTCGTGGTAACTCTCCAGACCCTTGTGCCCGTTGAAGCCCTTCATGTTCATGATGGCGTCGATGCCGACAGTGTGCGCGTCGGTTTCGATGCAAGCGCCGATGACCACCATGCGGCGTCCCATCTTCTCGGCGATCAGCGCATTGATGCCTTCCTTGTCGAGCACTTCGTATTCGGGCTTGGCAACTTTCAGGCTGGACAGATCGACCTGATGCTTGCATTGTCCATAGACGACGTAGAAGCTGAAGCCTTGGCCCATGTCTTCGGCATGCACCACCGCCGGTTCATCCAATCCCATCATCGCCGCAAGGTGCTTGGCGCCTTCCTTGGCAGTGTCGTCCAACCTCACCGGCAGCGTGAACGAGACTTGCACGCGGCCGTCATTCAACGTATCGCCGTAGGGCTTAACCCATTGTTCGGTCATGTTAGTGTCCTCGATTGAGCATTAGTTGCGGGAAGGGGTTGTAGTAGTCGCCTGCTTTCTGGATTACGCCGTCGAGTCCTTTGCCGCCTTCCGCCGTGCGCGAGATTTCGGCAAACGTACCTTTGGCGATTGCCGCCGGCAATCCGATCTTTTCGATATCGGCCAGGATCTGTTCGGTTTCCGCCAGCACGGCCTGCGCCCGCTGCTCGATCTTGCCGCCGCTCTTAAAGCCGATTTCACTATGCAAATCCTTCATCGTGCTGAACACGTACTTGGCGTTCTGGATGGCGAGGAAGCGGTCCTGGATGAACGGCGTATGGATGGCTTCGGTCATCATGCCCAGCAGGTGGATGTTCTGCTGCGTGACAACGCTGGCCATGTTGAACAGCGCATCCTGGATATGCCCCTTGAAGACGTTGCCGGTCATGTACTTGGTCGGCGGCATGTACTTGAGCGTGGCATCGGGGAATACCTGGCGCACCAGTTGCGCGTGCGCCAGCTCCCATAGAAAGCCGTTTTCCATTTCCGGGTTGATCTCGAACGCGTGGCCCAGGCCCATCTGTTCCGGCTTCAAGCCCGACAGCACGGCGAACTGTTCGTTGATCAGTTGCGAGGCCAGCACCGTGTGGGCCGCCTCGTAGGCGTCGGCGGTGGTCAGGTAGTTGTCTTCGCCGGTATTGATGATGATGCCGGCATACGCATTGACCATGCGCGAGAAGAACTGATCGATGAAAGTCCGCTTCATGTTGATGTCGCGAAAGATGATGCCGTACATCGAGTCGTTCAACATCATGTCGAGCCGTTCCATCGCGCCCATGGCGGCGATTTCCGGCATGCACAGGCCTGAGCAGTAATTGGTCAGGCGGATGTAGCGTCCGACTTTCTCGCCGACTTCGTCGAGCGCGGCGCGCATCAGACGGAAATTCTCTTGTGTCGCGTAAGTGCCGCCGAAGCCTTCGGTGGTCGCGCCGTAAGGCACATAGTCGAGCAGGCTTTGCCCGGTCGAACGGATGACGGCGATGATGTCGGCGCCTTGCTCGGCGGCGGCGCGCGCCTGCACCACGTCCTCATGAATGTTGCCGGTGGCGACAATCAGGTATAGCCAGGGGAATTTTCCTTCACCCAGCGATTCGACTTTGCCGTCTCGATGCGCGCGCTGGCGGGCGATGTGCTCGCACATGGCGCCTGCGAGCGCGTCCGCCGTGTCGCGCGCAGCCTTTTCGTTTTTCGGGCGGGTCAGCGTCAGCGTGCCAGCCGCTACCGCCTCGGCTACTTGCTGCGCGGTCCATCCGTGTTCCTCCATCGCGCCCACCACGGCGGTGGTCGCGCCGTGCTGCAGCAGCTTCTGCTCCTGCAGATGGCTGACCACGCGGTTGGGTAGCGGAACGAAGTTCTCGTCCACGCCATCAATGCCGAGCAGGCGCAGCGTCGCGCGCTCCACCGTGGTGGTGGTGAACTGGTTCATTTCGTCGTAGACGCGATGCGCGATGCGTCGTGCCGAGTCGCGCGCGCGGTCGATCTGTGCCTGATCCAAATGCAACTGAGTCATCAAACCTCTCCTGTTTTGTTCATTTTTTCTTCCCACATCACATCGCTGACTTCGTATCCTGAAAACGCCTCGCGCGCCGCCTCAAAAAATTCCTGCGCCGCGAAGTGTCCGCCCAGCGGGGAAAACGGGTTCAGCGTGATGCCGGCGATTTTGATGCCGCGATAGCCGAGCAGTGCGGCGCCGCGCTTTTGAAACGCCGTCAGGTCGGCATTCTCGATAAATAGTTTGGTGCCGTCGGCGACCACCACTTTCAGTCCGGGATGGCGCGCGGCCATGGTGTTGAGAGCTTGCCAAAGCGAGCGGCCTACCGCGCCGGCCAATGCGATGGTGGCGACGTCCGACTCTATATGCCGCAGCAACGCCGCCCCCGCATTGAGCGTGGAGATATCTTCCTGAAACAGAACCGCGCCGGTACTGTTCCAAATGCCCACGCCGCCATGCAGGAACACCGGCTCGCAGCACGTCCGCGTCGCATCGTCCGCCTGCGCAATGCCCAGGATGGCAAGCCGGTCGCGCGTCTTGCGAATCACGTCCTGGATGCCGCCGCCGATGGCGGCGCCGGTGGCGAGCACCACGCCGTCCGCAATCGCCGGCGACGCGTGGTGGCTGCGCCCGAGCGCGCCGTCCAGAATCACCAGCGCCGCGCCGCACTGCTGCAACCGGCCGATGACGGTGAGTTGGTCGCTGCTGCGCGAGGCGCCGGCAATTTCCATTTCGCCATAATCAAGCGCCTTGACGATCAGGATCTCACCCATCGGACTCTCGATATCGGTCGAGCCGAGCAGCTTCCAACGCACTTTCAAACGCTGTAGCGTGGCGCGCGCGGTGGCGACGATCGTGCCGGGCCAGACCAGCACCGGTGGCTTGGGAAAGAAGAACACCTGATCGCGGTCTTCACCGTCACGCCCGATCGAGGTGACGCCAATGTCCACGTGCGCTGCCGCCGCCTGCGCCAGGATATGATTCAGCGCCACGGTCTTGCCCGTGTTCTTGGTCATCCCCATGACTGCGAGAGTGCGCATCCCGGTGGACTGGATTCGGCGCCACAGCGCGCTTGCCATCATGATCCCGGCTTGTTCAGATGTACTGTTCTTCGAACAGCCGTCGCAGTTGCGCGCTCTCGCGCAGCAAGGCCAACGAGAAGTCCGCGTGGTCCTTGGCATAGCCGTTACCGACGATCATTTCGACGTCCTTGCCGGCACCTTCCGCCCCCAGCGCGGCGGCCGTGAAGCTGGTCGCCATCGAGAAAAAATAGATTTTGCCACGCTCGCGGGTCGCCAGGATGCTGCCCATTTCCGTATGAGGAATGTTCACGCAGTTGATCACCACATCGGCCATTTTGCCCTTGGTCACGGCGGCAACAGCATCCATCAAGGCGACGGCATTAGTGGCGTCAACCTGCAAGGTGTGATCAACCCAGCCCAACTCCTTCATGCGCTCGCAATCTTTTTCAAACGGCGAGACGCCGATCACGCAGCCGGTCGAACCGGCGCGCTTTTTCGCTTCATACACGCACAGTGTGCCGGACTTGCCGCCGCCGCCGATGACCACGACGGTGTCGCCCGCCTGCACCAGGCGCGCGGTTTGCGCCGGCGCGCCGGCGACGTCGAGAATGGCCAGCGCCATCTTCTCGGGAATGTCGCTAGGCAGTTTGGCGTACAGGCCGGTTTCAAACAGGACCGCCTTGCCGTCGATTTCGATCTGGTCCTTTTGCAGATGGATTTTTTTGATCTGGTCGATGCGCAGCGGCGTGAGTGAAAGCGACACCAGAGTGGCGATCTTGTCGCCGACTCGGAGGTCGATCTTGTCGGCCAGCGCCGGACCGATCTCCAGCACCGTGCCGATCAGCATGCCGCCGGAACCGGTCACCGGATTGTGATGCTTGCCGCGCTGCGCGACGATGCCGCGCACGATGTCGGCGACCTTGGCCTCGTCCCCATCCGCCTCTTTTTTAATCTGCGTGAAGCTGGCGGCATCAATGTTCAGGGCCGATACGTCGATCAGAATCTCGTTGTCGAAGATTTCCATCGTGTTGTCGATTTTCCAGGCGCCTTGCGGCAGCACGCCCTGCGGCTCGAGCACGCGATGCGTGCCGTATGGTGTGCCTTTTTTCATGTTGGCCTCGTTTGCATTTTGTAGGGTGGGCACTGCATTTTGTGCCCACGCGGATATCAACAGCGTGGGCACAAAATTCAGTGCCCACCCAACGAATTAGGGTTAGTTGCTTTGGCTCGGCAAACTGAAGTCCTGCCCCAGGCCCGGCATCTCGACCGTCATGCCTTTGTAATTGCGGCATTTCACGGTGGTGCCGCTGCCGTCCGGCAGGCCTTCTTCGCGCACATAGGTAGGGATGATCGGCAGTTTGCCTAGGCCGCCCAAGCCGTCGACGATAAACGTCGGAACCGCCGGCCCGCTGATCCAGCCGCGCAAGCCTTCGTACAATTCAATCATGCGCCGGTGCGGCACGATGAAGTGATGCGCGCCTTCCACCATGTCGGTCGAATAGACGTAGTACGGACGCACGCCCATCTCGATGCACTGCATGAACAGTTCGCGCAGGACGGCGACGTCGTCGTTGATGCCTTTCAGGCAAACCGTTTGCAGGCCCATCATGATGCCGGCCTTTTGAATCATCTTGACGCGCGCGCGCAGCAGCGGGGTGATTTCCTTCGGGTGTTCAATATGGATGTTGACCATTTGCACGCGGTGCTTTTCCAGCACGGCGCACAGTTCCGGCGTCACGCGGGTCGGCAGTTGCACCACCATGCGTGAACCGATGCGCAGGAAGCGCACGTGCGGCGCGCGGCGGCGCAGCTCGCTCAGGATATAGTCGAGGCGCTCGTCGGTGAAGGTCAAGGGATCGCCGCCGGAGAGCAGCACGTCATCGATGTTCTTGTTGCCGGCGATGTAATCGATCGACGCCTCGATCTGGTCCTTGGCCACGGAACCAGCTGGTTGCGACACCATGCGCTTGCGGGTGCAGAAGCGGCACAGCGTGGCGCAGGTGTTGGAAACCAGGAACAGCACGCGGCGCGGATAACGATGCACGACGCTGGTGCCCGGAATCGTGTCGCCTTCCTCGCCCAGTTGGTCGAGCATGGTGGCGAAGCCGGGCTTGGTTTCTTCGGCAAACGAGGGCATGTACTGGCGGCGGATCGGGCAATTCGGATCGTCGCGGTCCATCAGCTTGGCCATGTACGGCGTGATGGATACGGCGAATTTGCTGTAGACGGTGTCATTGACATTCTCGACTTTATTGAGGATTCCGTTCAGCTCGGCATGGTGTGTGTAACGGCGGGAAAACTGCTTCTGCCAGGATTCGGATTCCGGATCGTAAGCGTCCAGCGCTTCGCGGGTCAGCAGCTTCTTCTCGGGATTGAATTCGACTTTCTGCAGCATTTGGATTTCCCTTTCGTCTATGAATGACGCCAATAACCCCAAGCGGGCAAGGCAATAACGGAAGCTAGTGTAGGGACGAGTGCTGCCAGCAAAAATTAGCAAATTGACTGAAATGCAGAGTCAATTTCAGTCATAATGTATTGGTTTAATGCAACTTGATAGATTGACTCATGTCTACCCCTTTAGATCCCCTTGATCGCCAGTTAATTGACCTTCTCCGGGTCAATGCCCGCTTACCTATCGTCAAATTGGCTAAAGCACTTGGCTGTGCACGCAGCACAGCACAACTGCGGCTGAAAGCGTTGGAAGATGCAGGGGTAATCACCGGCTATACCGTAGGGGTGAAAGTCGCGCGCTCATCTGCCAGCATCCATGCGATGGTGCTGATTTCGATTGAATCGAAAAGCGAGCCAACGGTGGTGCATGCGCTCTCCAAGCGGCATGAGATCGTCAAGCTTTATTCGGTCAGCGGCCGTTATGATCTGTGCGCCATGGTGTCGACCGAGTCGACCCAGGAACTCGATGGCGTGATCGACAAGATACGGGTGATCAAGGGTGTAGTCGATACGTTCTCGACCATCCTGCTATCGACCAAGCTGGATCGGCCGGAGTAAGGCCATTTCCGATGATGCAACCGAGTTAAGCGGGGCGCCGAGAGTTGGCACGGTCTGGTTGGACGCGAATTGGAATTCGTTAGGTGGGCTGTTGTCCCTGAACCCATAAGTTTGCCGCCTGATGGAACCGTATCTTTCCCGCTTTGCAAATATGTCGTCATGACGCATAAACAATTCTGGCTCGATCCTTATCAAACAAAGCACCGTACGCGCATCGTGTCGGTCAGCGGCGAGAACGTAACTCTCGAATCGACCATTTTCTTTGCGTTCTCCGGCGGCCAGGAGAGCGACCGGGGGGCGATTGGTGGCTGGCCGGTGCTGAATGCACAAAAGGACGGCGCACAGATCGTCTACTCACTAGCTGCAGGCCATGGGCTGAGGGTTGGGCAGGCGGTTGACGTAGAGATCGACTGGGCGCGACGCTACTGCCTGATGCGACTGCACTTCGCCGCCGAGCTGGTGCTGGAGTTGATCTACCATGCGCTGACCTCGGTCGACAAGGTCGGCGCCCACATTGCACAGGGGAAGGCGCGCATCGATTTCGCCTGGCCCGAGAGCATTTCACCTCTGCTGCCGCAGATCGCCGAGAAGGCCAATGCGTTGATCGCCTACGACCTGCCTATTCGCACGGGCTTCGAGGACGAGGCCAACGAGCGCCGCTACTGGGAGATCGACGGCTTCTCCCGCGTTCCCTGCGGGGGGACGCATGTAAAGAGCACGGGCGAGATAGGAACTATCCGTCTGAAGCGGAACAACATCGGCCGGGGCAAGGAGCGGGTCGAGATTTACCTCGACCCTTGAGAGGCGGCAGAAGAAAAAGGAGACGTATTTATCTTTCCGCGCCGATGAGCGGCCGTAGCGCGCCCTTGCGCAACGTTGAGCGTCCGCTTTGGGGAAAGCTGTACTTCCGGTTAGGGTAGCGCATCTTGTGATGTCAAAACGAAGCGCTATCTAGGATGATAACGGCTCTTCGCACAGACATTTTTTGTTGATTCGGGAGCAGTGGAAGCATATTTTTGCCGCAACCACTTTGGAAGCATAAGCTTGCCGGCCCGGCAAAGTTATCGTTCCAGCGACAGTGTCGCTAACCCC
>SXGU01453883.1_pt1 | contig 14768 bp, 9 predicted proteins | sample 3174531 | NCBI WGS metagenome assembly SXGU01 (sample SAMN11356863, study PRJNA531348) | freshwater metagenome | isolation source: freshwater sample F1-140 | place: China: Fuxian Lake, Yuxi | collected 2017-12-25
ATCAGCACCGTTGCCGTGCTCGCGGCGACACGGCGCAGGCTGTCGACCGCGGCGTGCATTGCAGCCGACCTGTAGACGAGCCGGGCTTGCGACAGCGCCTGGCGCAGCTCGCGCAACTCGCCTTCCAGGCGCTTGCGCTCGCTTACCTGGCCCTGCTGCCAGCGCGCGGCGAGCGTTGCACGATCGAGCGCGATGGCGAGCTGGGTGCACAGCGCGTTCAGGAACATCAGGTCGGACGAGTCCAGCTCGCCGCGCCGTGCGCCACCCTCCAGGTACAGGCAGCCCAGCGGCTGGCCGCGTGCAAGCAGGGGCACCGCATGGCGGATGCCCGTCGCACCATCCTCGCCGGCGTCCTCGCGCAGGCGCTCCACGCGGCCGGAGGCTCGGGCCTGCGCCATGAGCGTACTGGCGGCGGCATCCAGATCGACCACGGCAGCGGGCCGATGGCCGTCGGACACCTGCAGGTCGCGGACCTCGGCGGCCAGCAGCCGTGGCTCGTCACCGTCGCCATGCTCGTACAACGCGATGCGCGCGGGGCGGAAGGCCGTTGCGAGCCGATCCACGAACGCGCCGGCAATCGCCACCGGCGTCTCGTTGCCCGACACCACGCCCACCGTGTCCCACAGCAGCAGCATGTTGCGGAAGTCCTTCTCGGAATCCGCCGTGAAGATGCCGCCGAGGGGATCGAGGCGGCCCAGGGTCTGCGCGTCGTCGTCCACGCCGCCGAGCAGCAGCCGGGCACCGCCGCCGAGCTTCGCCATGTTCAGCGCCATGTCGGCACGGCGCACCAGCGCATCGAGCGTGGCATCGCCGGCGATGTCCTCGGCGCGCGCAACCACGCCGCCCATGCTGAAGGTCAGGTGGGCGGCGCCGTCGAGGTAGCCGTGCTGCGTGAGGGCTTGGCGCAGCTTCTCGGCCACGGCGCGGGTCTGCGCCAGGTCGGCCCCCGGAAGCACGATGCCGAACACCGCGCCGGCGTAACGAAACACGGCATCGGTGCTGCGCACGAGCGACAGCAGCTGGTCCGCGAGTTCGCGCACGGCCCGGTCGCCCACGTTCCGGCCGTAGCGGTGGTTGATGGTGCCGAAGTCGTCCGGGTTGAGCAGCAGCAGGCCGATGGCCTGAGCGCTGGCGGCAGACGCCGTGAGCGCACGCGCAAGGTAGGCCTGGAACTCCATCCGACCCGGCAGGCCACTCACGGGGTCGTGCAGCGAGCGGCTCAGCTGGTACACGGACCATGCGAGGGTGGCGGCCACGCGCAACGGGCCGTCCAGCCACGGGATCGCCTGCGCCGCCGCTGACCCGGGGCCGTGCCCATCCGGCGCGCGCGGCACGGCCACGGCTGCGCCCAGGTTGCCGGACAGACCGAGCCAGACGGCGCCATCGAAGGCTGGCGCCGTGGCCACGTTCGGACTGGCACGGCGCTCGTTGCCGTCGTGCCTGCGCGCGTTCGTGCGCGCCAGCACGTCGCGCAGTGACAGGCGCACGAGCAGCGCACCGGCCGCGCTGCTCGGCAGCCACGAGACGGCGTCCGCGCGCGTCGACCGGTGCGGTGCGCGCTGCAGCAGGTCCCAGGCAGACGCCTCGTCCTCGAGTTCCGGCACGGCCGGACCGCCGTCGTCGCCGTGCACCAGCGTCAGCGTGGTGCGCTCTGCGGGTTCCAGCTGCAGCAGGAGGCTCGCGCGCGCGGCGCCGCTCGCTGCCCGGGCCATGTCGAGGAAGTCCCGCAGCAGTTCGTGCGTGCGCACGCCGCTCATCGTGGCTGCGCCGAGCCGCGGGCCGCCGCGCGCACCGCCTGCCAACCCCCCTGCACGTGTGCGGCGATTTCCACGAGGCCCGCGGGCGCCAGCGATTCGTCATGCCCCCTGTCGTCGTGCTGCAGCCACTCGGCGGCCTGCACGGCCCGGCACACGAGCGCATCCAACGGCGGCACGCGGACGCCGTGGCTCTGGCGCACGGCCGCGATCACGTCGCGCGGCAGCATCCACAGCGTGAGCACGGCGGCCCCGAGTTCGTCATGGCTGACCCCGAAGGTCTCGCGCTCGAGTTGCACCAGCGCCCGCTCGTCGCCCGCAGAACGCCGCCACAGCGGCTGGTACCGCGCGGGCTCGTTGCGCAGCAGCACCAGCAGGCCGATGTCGTGCAGCAGGCCCGATGTCGCCGCGCTGGCCTGCTGGGCACGGGTGCCGCCGAGTGCGCGGGCGACCTCGCGCGCGCTGGCGGAGACATCCACTGCGTGCCGCCACAGCAGGTCCAGGTTGACGCCCGGGGGTGGGAGGCCGTCGTAGAGGTGAGTCGACAGCACCAGCGCCAGCAGGGCATCGCCTCCGATCAACGCGATCGCGCTCGCGATGTCCGGGACGTTGCGTGGCAGGCCGAAGAAGCCGCTGTTGGCGAGCCGGAGTACCCGCGCCACCAGCGCCGGGTCGCGGCCTGCGATCGCGCTCATGCCGGCCGTGGTGCCCGCGTGGCCTTCGAGCTGCTCGCGAATGTCGAAATAAAGCGCCGGCGGGGAGGGTAGCGCCTCGAGCCCGCACAGCAGGTGCTGCAGTGCGGGCGTTGTGCGGAGGGCCTGCGCCACCTCGGCCGCGGCACCCACGGCCGTGGCAAGCGCCGTTGGCGTCTGCACTGCGTCTTTCCCGGTGGATGGCACGGGCATTGGCAGGCACTGGTGCGCGAATGCGACATCGCGTGGCAGCGCACCCGTGGCCCCTGCGGCAGAGAGGAGCGCCAGGCGGACGGTGGCCGGCGCCGCAACCACGGCACGCTCGAACAGCCATGCGCACTCGGCCGCCGCTGCCTCGGTGCCCACGGTTGCGATCAGGACGTGCGGCCGCCGCTGCGCGAGCCGTTCCAGCGCCGGCCGGACGCCCTCGATGCGCGTGACCACGTACCCGTTGCCCAGGGATGCGAGTGCCCGCGCGGATGCGCCTGTGCTGCCATCCGGTTGTTCGACCAGCAGGATTTCTGTCACTCGTGGCTTCCCGGCAGCCGCACTCGTGTGCGGCGTGATTTCGACGCACGCGCGGAGGTGCCATCGCCCATCCGCCGCTATTGCTGCGCGCGCCGCGCTCTCGTCAGCATAGACAGCAAGTTCCAGGGCTGCCGATGCGCAGTGGGCGCAGCTGCGGGCGGCGAGGTGTTGCCCGCGGCCTCATCTCGGCGGGCGATGTCTGGCGCGGGTTCACGCTGCGCCGATCGATGGCGATGGCGATGGCGATGCCGCTGCTGCCGATGCGGCGCATCGATCCTGGGCTCGGGTAGCCTTTCGGCCAGGCTGCGTGCAGGTGGCGCCAGCGCGCATCGCCGGCCGCAAGCGACACCTGCCCGAGGTGGATCGGCTGGCCGACAGCCGCGAAGAAGGCGGCGACCCGGCGTGCGTCCTCTTGCTGGCCCTCGAGCACCAGTTGCGCAGGCCTCGCCGATCGCGCAGGCAGCGATCGTCTGCCCCGCGCCTGCGGCGTCGAGGCTGGCCAGGTTCGCACGGCAGGCACGGGCCTTGTGCCAGGTCGCCATCGCGTCGCCCATGCCGGCGGCCAGCAAGCGCGCCGGTGTGGCGGCGATGATCCCGGTGTCGACGATGACTAACAGCGCGATCAGCGGGTAGAACGCGACATCCGCGTACACACCGTCGGGCGTGTACAGCACCGAGAGCGCGGAGCAGGGTGCATCGTTCGATGCGAGCGTGGGCGCGACAACCGTCGGCACGCCGATGCGATGCGCCATCGCCGTGCCGGCGTCCACGCACTTGCCGCCGGCGAGGGCAATCAGGCGCTCGACGCCCGATCCGCGCAGGGCGCCGCCATGGCGCTCGATCTCCTGCAGCGAGGCCTCGCCCTGGAAGATGCGATGCGTGGCGCCGATGCCTGCGGTGTGGAGGCCGGAGATGAGCGTGCGCCCTTTGCCACGCGCGCCGCGCGCCGACATGAGGATGGCGGCGTGGCGGAGTCGGGTGATCGCGAGGTAGCGCCCGACCTCGCCCAGCACTCCGGGTCCCTGCACGTAGCGCTGCGGCGCTCATGGCATCTCGCTGCAAGGGTGACGCGCTACAGTGCTCGGGCCGGGCGTGGGTTGCAGGGAAGGCAGCGCGGCCGCGGCGGCGGTGCGAGGAGGGCAGCGGGTGGTCGATCGTGGGCACGGCCGTGCTGCCGCGCGGGCGTGGGTGCTGCTCATCTGGCTCGCGCTCGCGCTGTTCGTGCATGCGCGCTACGGCGATGCGCCCGCAGCAACCCGCCACGACGCGCGGTTCTGGAACGGCGAGGTGTCGCTGCACTTCCTGAACATCCTCGGCCGCTACGAGGCCGCGCCGATCGGCGTGCACTGGTTCGCGCCCTCCGCGCCATGTGTCGCCCCGCCGGCGCAGCCCTGTGTGCGCAGCGCGGTGGCCGGGCAGCCGGGCACTGCCATCCTCGCGTCCGCCCGTCTCGGCGGGCAGGTGATGTACACCTCGTTCCCGCCGGGCGCGATGATGCTCGCCTCCCCCGTGGTGCTGCCGCTCGCGCAGGCGACCGACCTGCCGCCACTCACGGTGTTGCGGCTGTGCAACCTGCTGCTGGCGCTGCTGACTGTGCTGCTGTGCCTGGGTGCCCTCGATCGGCTGCTCGCGCCCGCGCTGCCCGGGCGCGCACCGCTGCTTGTGGCGGGCTGCCTGCCGCTGCTGGCGTCGGTGGAGGTGCTGCACTCGCACCACCTGCCGATGTGGTCGCACCAGGTGCTGCAGCCCTTCCTGGCCGCGTTGCTGCTGCTTGCGCTTGGCGCGATGCACACGCGACGTGCCCTCTGCCTCGGCGTGCTCGCCGCGGTGGCGTGCTGGGTGGAGTGGGCCGCGTACATCGCCTGCATCGCCCTGCAGGCCATCGTCATCGTGCGCTCGCCGAGCGGCCAACGATGGCGCAATGGCGCGGCCTTCGCTGGGACGGCACTCTTCGGCGGGCTCTCGCTGCTGGCCTGGTACGCGTTCCTGCTCGGGTCGCCGGCGGATGGCGGATGGCGCGTCGGGCTCAGCCGCTACGGCACTGCGCTGCGGGAGCGCCTTGCAGCGCGCAGCGTGCTCGACGTGCGGCACGACGCGGCGGACTGGTTTCAGTCCCAGGCACAGTCCTGGCTTCCGTGGATGCTGGCCGCGCTGCTGCTGCTGGTCGCGGAGCTGTGGCGGCGGCGCGCGCAGTCGGTGGTGGCTGCCGCAGCGGCGGCTGCAGCGCGAGATCCGGCGCGCGCTGAGCGCTGGGCCGCCGCGTTCGCCTTGTGCCTGCTGCCGCTGTACGGAAACGTGCTGCTGTTCGAGCACGCCATCGTTTACACCTTCGACCGCCTGAAGTGGGGGTTCTTGTTCGCGCTGGTGCTCGCCTTTCTTGGCGAGCGCCTTGTGCGGGCCCTCGGGCCACGCGCCGCGCTGGCCGTGCTGGCGCTCGCGCTGTTGGCTGGCGGCGGCGCCGTGCTGCAGCTCGGCCTGCTCTACGTGCCCTACTGGTAGTCGCGCGATAGGCGCTACTTCAGCACGCCCTCGTCCTCCCGCCGCTGCACGTCCTCCGCGCTCATGCCCAGCCAGTCAGCGAGCACCGATGCGTTGTCCTCGCCTACCCGGCGCACGCGTCGATAGGTCTCGCACGGCGTCTTCTCGAAGCGCAGCGGCAGGCGATCCACCAGCATCGGGCCCATCGCCTCGTCGGGGTCGTCCACCGGGCGGATGAACCGCGCGTGCGCGAGCTGCGGGTCGCGCTCGAGGAGGTCCAGCCCGTCCTGCACCACGCCCGCTGGCACGCCCACGGCCTGGCAGCGCGCCATCACGGCCTCGGCTGCCTGGCTGCGTGTCCATTCGGCGATGCGTCCGTCGAGCTCACGGGCCGCCGCGACGCGGCCGGCTGCGGTTGCGAGCGCCGGGTCCTGCGCCCATGCCGGGTCGCCCAGCACGCCGCGCAACTGCTGCCACTGCGCGTCGGTCATGCAGGCAATGGCGACCCAGCGTTCGCCAGCCGTGCCTTCGCCGATGGGCAGACAGGGATAGACGCCGTGCGGTGCCGCGGCGTCGTAGGGCAGGTCGTTGCCGGTGGGCTCGGCTGCGCGGCCGTTGGCGAACAGGTCGAGCAGCGACGGCCCGAGGAAGTTCACCCCCACCTCGAACTGCGACATGTCCACGCGCTGGCCGCGGCCGGTGCGCGCGCGCGCGTCGATGGCCGCCAGGATCGCGACGAGGGAGTGCAGCCCTGCCTGGTGGTCGTTGTACGACACGCCGATGCCGATGTCCTCGCGCCCCGGCACGCTCGTCAGGCGCGTGAGGCCGGAGATGGCGTGGATGGTCGGCGCGTAGGTGACGAAGCCTGACCAGGGCCCGCCTTCGCCCATGCCGGACATCTGCACGTAGATGACCTTGGGGTTCACGGCGCTCACCTGATCGAAGCCGACGCCCCAGCGGTTCAGCACGCCGACCGCGAAGTTGTCGATCACGATGTCGGCCTGCTCGCACAGCTGCCGGCACAGCGCCTTCGCTTCCCTGTTGGTCATGTCCAGTGCGAGGGCGCGCTTGTTGCGGTTCCACATCACGTAGTAGGGATGGTCCGGGCTGTTGGTGCTGGTGGCGCGCACGTGCGAGTTCACCTTGACCACGTCGGCGCCCATGTCGCCGAGCGTGCGCGTGCAGAACGGGCCGGCAAGCACGTGGGTGAAGTCGAGCACGCGCAGGCCGTCGAGGGGGCGTCTGTTCATCGTGCTCTCCCTGCGCCGGGCTGCGACCAGCCGAGGTCCGCGAGCACGGTGGTGGCGTCTGTCGTGACGGGATCGCGCCGGTCCCAGGGCGTGTCGGAGAGGCGATAGGGCGTGCCCGGCCCGCGCACCTCGGCGTCATCGATGCGATAGGGCACCCACCAGTTGCGCGCCTCCAGTTGCGGGTTCTCGCGCAGGCGCTCGATCGGCAGCACCCAGCCATAGGGCGCGTGCCGCTCCTGGCCCTCGAAGAACAGCTGTTCCGGATCCTTCTGCGCCACCCACTTCGCGAGGATGTCCATGATCCGGTTGACGTACAGCATCGCGTTCTCGGGCTGCTGGTACTTCGCGTCCAGCAGGTCTTCCTCGATGCCCTCTTCCACGAGCCACACCACCTGGTTGTCGAAGTTCGGTGCGGGCGTGACCATGATCGCGCCAGTCTTCGCCGGCAGCAGCTTGTAGGCCATGGTCCAGTTGATCCCGCCCTGGCGCGGCAGCAGCCGGCCGCGCCCCATCTTCTCTCCGTACAGCGCGAACATCAGCACATGCTCCAGCGTGGCCGCGATGCACTCGTGCGCCGGCACGCCCACACGCTGGCCTTCGCCCGTGACGCGTGCGTGGCGTAGCGCCGACAGCGCGGCGATTGCCGTGTAGGAGCCCGAGGTCATGAAGTTCATCTCGCCGAAGGTCTTGAGCGGCGTGGTGTCCGGCGTGCCGGTGGTGGCGACGATGCCGCCGAGCGCGCCGGCCACGAGGTCGGGTGCGAGCATCCCGCGCCAGGGGCCGTCGTCGCCGAAGGACGACACAGCGACAACGACCTGGCTCGGGTGCGCGGCGCGCAGCGCCTCGAGGTCCAGGAGGTCGGCGCCGAACGCGCCGTCGCAGGTGAGAAGGATGTCTGCACGGGCAGCCAGTGCGCGCAGTTGCCCGACATCAGCGGGACTTGTCGGGTCGATCGTCACGAAGCGCCGGCTCGTGGCGAAGAACGCGTGCCACAGCGATGCGCCGCCGGCGGCTTGCGGGCCGCGCTGGCGCAAGGGATCGCCGCCAGGCGGCTCGGGACGGATCACATCGGCGCCGAGATCGGCGAGCAGCTTGGCGCCGTAGATGGCGCGCTCGTCGGTGAGGTCGACGATGCGCACGCCGGCGAGGGGTCCTTGGGGCACGTGGTGGCTCCTGCGAGGATGGAAAAGGCAAGAGGAGGCGACAGAGCCAGGGTCGAGGGTCCGTGGATTGCGTGGAGTGTGCGTTCGCATCGGTTCATCCTCGGGCAGATTGAGCCGCATTCGCGGCGGCGGCGGAAGCACCGTGACGATGGGGCTGGCGTGAACATGAACTCGGCGATGGCAGCGGCTCTCGCGGCGGCGGTGGCGATGGTCTCGTTCCTCGCTGCGGCCGAACAGACCGCAGGCACCCCGGCTGCGACCAGCGGGCAGGCCACGCCGACTGCCGTCGAGGATGGCCATCCGGCACCCGATACGCCGCGCGACGTCACGACGGCCACGCGCCTGGATTCGTTGCTGCGGTCGCGGCTCGAGGCGCCGGGGCAGGTGCTGTTCGAGGATGACTTCGAGCGCGTCGGTACTGCGCCGTCCGCTGCCACGCCAGCGGAGTCCCGCCCGGCACCGTCGTCCACCGACACGCCGGTCGCTGCCGCTGCCACGGGTGCCAACCCCCTCGCGCGCTACTTCGAGGTGCGAGGGGCACGTTCCGGCCTTGCGCGAATCGTCACGGATCGCGGACTCGCGCACGGGGGACAGGGCACCTTGCAGCTCACTTCCCACGCCGCGGGCGGGGGGGCCGGTGCTGGCGTGAGCGCCTGGCTTCCAGCGGCGCAGCAGACGCTCCACCTGCGCTACTACCTGAAGTACGCGGAGGACTACGACGCGGGGCCGCGCAATCACACGGGCGGATCGCTCGCCGGCATCGCGGGCGTGAATCGCTGGCTTGGCATGGGCGCGGCAGGAAGGCGCCCGCGTGGCGACGACTACTTCCTGGCAAGTCTCGAGACCGGGATGCGTGGCGCGGCAGCGCAGCCGGGTGGGTCGCAGGTGTACGCATACTGGCCAGGCATGCGCGCCGACGGCCGCGGCAACTTCTGGGGCAATATCCTTGCGCCGACGCCGCGGCGTGCGGCCCAGCCTGGTCGTTGGACCAGCCATGAGCTGATGGTTCGGGCGAACACGCCTGGCGTCGCAGATGGCGAGCTGGCGGTCTGGATCGATGGCTCGCTGTACCTGCATGTCGTCGACATCCGCTGGCGCGACAGCCCTGCCGTGCTGTTGCGGCGCTTCTCGCTCGACATCTACGTTCATGATGCACGGCGCGAGAATCGGGTGTGGTACGACGATGTGATCGTCTCCACCGGCTACGTCGGCCCTTGATCGCGTGACCGGACACCCAGGGCGGTGCGATGTTCGAACATCCTGAAGATCCCTGCTCAGGCGTGAAACCGGTCAGCGGCACGGCCAGCGATCCGCGGGCGCGAGAGGTAGGCAATCGGCATGCGGCAAGCGCGTCGCGCCGCCGATTTCTCGGCGCCGGTGCGGCGCTCGTGGCATGGCCCATGGTGGCCGCGGCGCGCGAGCGCGTCTTCAGCAATGGTGTTGACGGTGGTGAAGGTGGTGACGCTGGCAACGGACGGAGAGTCATGACGACAGCGATTGATGATCGGCTTTGCGAACTCACCGCCGTCGCTGCGGTGCTGGCAATGCAGCGGGGCGAGCTGACGGCGGAAGCCTATGCCACTTCGCTGCTGGCACGGTGTGCGCAGTGGCGGCACCTCAACGCCTTCATCGCGCTGGAGCTGGCACAGGTACTGGAATCCGCCCGTGCGGCCGACCTGCGACGCGCCTCGGGTGATCCGTTGGGTGCCTTGCACGGATTGCCGATCCCCGTGAAGGACAGCGTGAACACCAGGGACTACCCGACCACCGCGGGTACGAGTGCCCTGCGCGCGTTCCGCCCGGCGGAGGATGCGACAGCGGTAGCGCAACTGCGGGCGGCGGGCGCGATTGTGCTCGGCAAGACGAACCTGCACGAACTCTCCTTCGGCTGGACCAGCGAGAACCGCGCCTTCGGTGCGGTGCGCAACCCCTACGATCCCGCGCGCATTCCCGGCGGCAGCACGGGCGGCACGGCGGCAGCGATCGCTGCCCGCATGGCACCACTCGGCGTCGCGGAAGACACCCAGGGATCGATTCGCGTGCCCGCTGCGCGTTGCGGCATCTGCGGCTTCCGGCCAACGACGGGGCGCTACTCGACGGCCGGGGCGGCGCCGATCACACCGGTGTTCGACCAGATCGGCCCGCACGCGCGCAGCGTGGACGATCTCGCACTGTTCGACGCCGTGCTCACGGGCGACACGCGGCCCCTGCCGCTTGCCGCGCTCGCGGGTGTGCGCCTCGGCCTCGCGCGGCGACAGTATCTCGATGGCGTGGATCCCGAGGTCGCAGCGGTGACGGCAGCAGTGCTCGCGCGCCTTCGTGACGCCGGCGTCGTGCTGGTGGAGGTGGACCTGCCCGAGGTTCCCGAGCTTGTCGGCAGGATCACCGGCCCGCTGCAGCTGCACGACGTGCTGCCGTCGCTCGCGCGCTACCTGCGCGACTTCGGCGCGCCCGTGGACCTCGCTGGCCTGCTGGCACAGGTGAGCCCCGATGTGCGGGCCGTGTTCGAGCGCTTCGCGGTCGCCGGGGCACCGGAGGCGGTGCCCGAGGCCGTGTACACAGCGGCGCGTGACGTGCACAGGCCAGCGTTGCAGCGCATGTTCGTGGACTGCTTCTCCCGCCATGGCATCGCGGCGCTTGTCTTTCCCGCGACGCGGGTGCCGGCAACGCCGATCGGCATGACCGATAGCGTGATGATCGACGGCGTGGCCGTGCCGTTCATGGCAGCGATCGCTCGCAACATCGCGCCGGGCAGCACCGCGGGGCTGCCGGGGCTCGTGATCCCTGGTGGGCTCACCGCGCTCACGCGCTTGCCTGTGGGCATCGAGCTCGACGGCCCGGCAGGCAGCGATCGCGCAGTGCTTGCGCTCGGCCGTGCCATCGCGGGTCTGCTGGATCCGATGCCGGCACCGACCTTGCCATCGATTCCCTGAACGCGAACCCGGTCGCTGCTGGCACATCGGGTACGCGTGCAGCGGAACGCTCCACTGCACTCGCGAGTGCTCCGCTTCAGCGAGTGCGCTCTTCAGCCCGCTCCGCCCGCCACGCTGATCGCATACGCCAGCACGGCGGCGGCATCGACCCGCGTCTCGTACCCGAGCAGGAACTGCTTGCCGCGGATCACGCCTTGCGGATCGACCACGAATGCGCCGGGGTAGGGCAACCCATGGTTGTCGCTACCGGGCGGGTACTCCGCGTTCAGCACACCGAGTGCGCGAACCGACGCGGCATCGATGTCTGACAGCATCGGGATGGTGATGCCGGCCTTCGCGGCGAAGGCGCGCTGCACCTCCGGCGCGTCATAGGTCAGCAGCACCACGCCGAAGCCTGCGCGGTGAAAGTCGTCGAGCCTGCCCTGCAGCTGCACGAGCTGCTTGATGCAGTAGGGTCACCAGTCGACCGAGCGACTGACGACGAGCACGGTGCCGCGGTCGCGACGCAGTGCATCGATGCCCGTGATCACCGCGCCATCATGCAGCGCGCGCAGCGCGGGGAGCGGCGCCCCGATGGCGAGCCCCGGGTTGAACTCGTCGGTGTCTGCTGGCACGAACATGTCCGTGGTCAGTCTGTCTGCTGCCGCCGCAAGCAGCGGCTCCCGGAAAGCCCAGCCGGCCACGGCCAGCGGGATGCCTCCGGCGATCGCGATCGTCACGGTTCGTCTCATGCACCCATCCCTCGTGGTCGGTTGTTGAAAGGTACTGCGTTGCACAGGGTTACGGCCTGAACCCCAGCGCCCGCGGCACCAGCGTCGCCGGCTGCGACACCACGCGCCACGCGTTCTCCACCCAGTCGCACACGTATCGCCGTGTATCGCGCGGGTCGATCATCTCCTCGAGCTGGAAGCGGTTGAGCGGGCCAAGCGGGCCGCGAGCGCTCTCGATGCGGGCGTTGATCTCCGCGCGCAACGCGGCGGGATCTGCCGCCTCGGCGAGCTGGCGCTTGTACGCAGCTTCGATGCCGCCCTCGGGCGGGATGCCGCCGACATCAGCAGCAGGCCATGCGACACGCGCCGACGCGCGACCAAGCGGCGTGGCGTAGTTGTTGCCCGCCACGCCGAAGCTGCGCCGCATCAGCACGGTGAAGATCGGCACGTTCACCTGCGCGAATGCCACCATCCACTCGCCGCCCTTGCGGATGGTGCCGGCCATCTCGTGCTCGATGCCCACGGCAAAGCCCGGGTTGTCGACGAGGTTCAGCACGGGGATGTGGAAGAGGTCGCACAGGTCGAGGTGGCGCTTGAGCTTGTCGCAGCCGTCCGCGGTCAGCGCGCCGCCGTTCACGTGCCGCGAGTCGCTCGCAATCACGCCCATCGGGTAGCCGTTGAAGCGCACGAAGCCGGTGACCTGGTCGGTACCCCACAGGCTGCCGATCTCGAAGAACGAATCCTTGTCGGCCAGCAGCCGGATCGCGCGGCGCACGTCGAAGGTGGTGGTGCGCTTGCGCGGGATCAGCGTGAACAGTTCCTCGTCGCGGCGGTCTGGCGGATCGTCCGCGCGCGGCGGCAGCAACGGCGGCGCCTCGTACACGCTCGAGGGCAGGTAGGACAGGAAGCGGCGCGTCATCGCCACCGCCTCTTCCTCGCTCTCCGCGAGGTTGTCCACCGAACCGTTCGTGCAGTGGATGTGCCAGCCGCCGAGGTCTTCCTTCGTCACCTCATAGCCCATCGCGTGGCTCACGACGGGTGGGCCGGCGACGAACAGTTGTGCGATGTCGCGCACCATCACGGCGAAGTGCCCCAGCACCGCCTTCGCAGCGCCGATGCCGACCACGCTGCCCAGCAGCATGTTCACCACGGGGACGGTGGCGAGCTGTTCGGCGTACATCGCGCTGCCGAGATGGCCGGGCAGGAACGAGCCGCCGCCGCCGGTCACGCGCGGCCGGCCGGCCTTGATCGCCCCCGTGCTCTCCTTGGCGCTGCTCTGATGGGCGTTGCTCTCGCTTGCTTTCTGCTGCGGCACCATCGCCGCGACGCTGCCGCCACCGGAGGAGCCGTCGAGCATGCGAATGGACGGCGCGCGAAACTCCATCGACAGTCGGTCGAGGTGCGCGCTCTTGGCACCGATCGCGCCGTCGGCGTGACCACCGCGCGAGGTGAAGTCGTCCGCACACACGATGGCGGTGCGGCCGTCGAGCCTGCCCCAGCCGCCCACGTGGTTGGCGGGCGTGAAGTCGGCGATGTTGCCGTCGTCGTCGTAGGAAGCGAAGCCGGCGGCGCTGCCCACCTCGCGGAAGCTGCCGTCGTCCAGCAGCAGCGCGATGCGTTCGCGGCAGGTGAGCTTGCCGCGGTCGCGTTGCCGGAGCACGCCGGGATCGAGCGACCCTGGCGCAAGCCGGGCGTGCGCAAGGCGCTGCAGCGCGGCGACCTCGGCGAGCACGGGAGCCCAGGTGTCGGCACCGCTCTTGTGCTCGCTGGGCGTGCGTTCGCCTGTCGCTGTTGCTGCGTCGCCTGCCGTGATCACGGCCAGCACCTCGTCGTTGCCCACGGCATCGCCGGCGGCGATGTCCTGCACGCTGTCCACCACGCCCGTGCAGGGCGCGACGACCGCCGTCTCCATCTTCATCGCCGTCACGACGAACAGCGTGTCGCCCGCACTGACGAGCATCCCCGGGCGCGCGAGCACCTCGAGCACCGAGCCGGCCATCGGCGAGCGCACGCCCTGCTGGCCGTCGCCCAGGTCCAGGCCCGGCCGTTGCGGCGCGTTGCCCGCGGCGGCTGGCATGCGAGCGCCCTGGCGAACGAGGCTGGCCGCCTGGCGTTCGAGCAGTGCAAGGGTGTCCTCCACGCCGGCGATCGTTGCCCGCGTGGCGGTACCACCCTGGGCGAGCGCTGGAGCCTCCGCGAGCAGTGAGGTGCGGGCGTCGCCGGCACGAAACGCGGGGTGCTCGAGGATGGCCCGAAGTTGCGCAAGGTTGGTCGGCACGCCCGCGATGTGGAATTCATCGAGCGCGCGCAGCGAGCGTTCCACGGCGGAGGCGAAACTGCGGCTCGAGTTCGATGAACAGATCAGCTTGCCGAGCAACGGATCGAACTGTGGAGGTGGTGCGTAGCCGAGGTAGCCGCACGCGTCCACGCGCACGCCGGGCCCAGAGGGCTCGCGGTAGGCCGTGAGCGTGCCGGCACCCTGCACCACTACCCGGGCCTGGATCGCATAGCCACGCGGCGCGCCCACCGCGGCCTGGTCCGTGAGCCCGAGTGACGCCAGCGTGGCACCGGCGGCGATGTGGAACTGTGCCTCCACGAGGTCCACGCCCGTCACCTGCTCGGTGATGGTGTGCTCCACCTGGATGCGTGGGTTGCACTCGATGAAGTAGTGCGTGCCGTCCTCCGGGCTCACGAGGAATTCCACGGTGCCGGCATTCACGTAGCCGGCGGCGCGCGCGAGGATGAGCGCATCGCCGAGGATGCGCTCTCGCAAGCCGGCATCGAGTCCCGGTGCAGGCGCCACCTCCACTACTTTCTGGTTGCGCTGCTGCACCGAGCAGTCCCGCTCGTGCAGGTGCACCACGTTGCCATGGGCGTCGGCGAGCACCTGCACCTCGATGTGCCTGGGCCGCAGCACCAGCTTCTCCACGAACACGGCGCCGTCGCCGAAGGCCGCCTCGGCCTCGCTGCCGCAGCGTGCGAAGGCCTCGGCCATATCCTCGTCGCGCGCCACCGCGCGCATCCCGCGTCCACCACCGCCCGCCGCGGCCTTCAGCATCACGGGGTAGCCGAGCTCGCGTGCGACATGTGTGGCTTCCTCCGCGCTGCGCAGGGCCTGCGGGCTGCCAGGCACCACGGGAATGCCCAGCGACTGCGCGAAGGCGCGTGCCCTCACCTTGTCGCCGAACAGTGCGAGCGTCGCCGCCTGCGGACCGACGAAGGTGATGTCTTCGGCGTGCAGGCGCTGCGCGAAGGCCGCG
>SXGU01041148.1_pt1 | contig 14767 bp, 14 predicted proteins | sample 3174531 | NCBI WGS metagenome assembly SXGU01 (sample SAMN11356863, study PRJNA531348) | freshwater metagenome | isolation source: freshwater sample F1-140 | place: China: Fuxian Lake, Yuxi | collected 2017-12-25
CCATTCCAACAGTTGCCCACTGATGTACTCCGGACTATTGTCGACACGGATGGCAAGCGGTGTTCCTCGCCATTCAATGATCCGATCAAGGGCGCGTGTCATGCGTGCAACAGGCAGTGAGAAGTCCACCTCAATGCCAAGTGTGAAAACGCTTCGAACGATGACCCCACCCCTCGTCCTGCGTAACATGTTGTAGTTATGAGACAATAGTTCATTTTGGTTGGGTCAAGTTTCGCGTCCAACGATGACCCCCTTCAAAAGACGATAACCAATCAAAAACAATCAATTAGAACATTTCCCAGAGGGGTCACTCTTGGGCGCAATTTTACACCGACTACTAAATGGCGGCTGCCAGGAAGCCGAGCGTTTTTCGTTGTTGATGCCAGTCGAGAGGCAGGCTTTCGCACCGCGTCAGCCGTTTGACGGTGAGATCAACCGGTTGCCTGCCGGCCATGATGGCCTCGACAATGTCAGGAGCCAGGAATGCCAAGGGAAGCAGACGGCTGATCTCGTTGGCGGCAAGACCCCTTTCGAGGGCAATGTCATTGATGCTTGATGTTTGGCCGGAGGCTAGTTGCTGGAACCACGCATGCGCATTGGCGATGGTGGAGACCAGGATGGGATCGACCATCTTGGTTTGCTGATCATCACCAATGATCAACTTTGCTTCGACACCCCGCCGCCGGAGCGAGAAGGGGACAATGATCTCATGCGGATCCATGTTTGAATCTTCATGCGTCGCATCACCGTCCTGGCTGTCAAAGGATGCAGACCAGGGTGAAGTGATCGTCGGCGATGCATTCGCTGCTGGTCTTGTCGAGCCATTGTGCGGCGATCTCACGATGCCGAGGATGAGTATTGAACTTCTGAAGGTCGCGCAGATCTGCATGCGTCGACTCGACAACCAGTTGATAGAGATCATTGCCAGGATACATCGGATTGATGTTCGTCCCGATCCAAATGGTCATTGCAGCACGGGTAGCGTCTTTAAGTCCTTTGAATTGGGATACGAATTCTTCCACATCGTGGTCTATTGCTCGCACCTTCCTGCGAATGAGCTGTATGCGCTTGTACATGTAATCCTGTTCTCTTCGGCTACCCGCACCTGACATCTAAGTCTGGCTGCACGATGTAGTAGCCGGAGTGGAGCTCGCGGTAGATATGCTTCGGCGAAAGGTCGACGGCGAAATCATGAGTCTTAGCAAGATGATAGTCGCATGTGACATACACCTGCAGATCGGCAATGTTGTCGAAGGAAGTGTCCCAGCTGTGCTCGAAGGACGCAAGCGCCAGATCCGCTGCCCCGATTCTGTAGCCCAGCGCCCACGCCTTGATCTCGGGAATGGCTGCCGGCATCGATAGTAGCGCCGCGTCGCCATCGATCTTCATGCTATCGGTTGCGGTATCGGTGAAATTGGCAAGATGAAGTCGCCGGATGCGGCCAGGATAGAGAAGGTCACCGCGTGCGCTTTCCGCACTGACGGCATAGGTGATCGACGCGGCCCGGATCGGAGCTAGAGCTTGCCGGTAAAGTGCGTCGACAGCTAGTGATGAACGAAAGGTTTGCCACGCCTGAAGGTCATTGAACTCCGTTTCCCATATATGAGTGATCATCTGCAAGTCAGGTCGCATTGGATGAATGTTCCGGCCGAGTGCATACCGGGCGACGCTTTCGTGCTCTCGGCAAAGTCGGAGAATCCGTGTCTCGATGTCGCCTTCCCGCGCACTCGGTAGGTCTGATGCATCAAAGATAACGATCGTTCTGATCATTGTGGGTTTTCTCTTATCGTCGGTGCACGGTCCAGGAAATGTAGTGCTAAGCCTGGCCGGGGCCAGTCCAGCGTGACCACGCGTCCGCTGCCCGACAGCGTCACATAGGCTGTGAGGCGATCTTTTCCTCCGAAACAAATGTTTGTGGTGAGAATATCGGGAAGCGCGACGTGATCAAGTTGCTTTCCCTCGGGCGAGATGATGTTGATCCCGCCATTGTTTAACGTCGCAATGCAGATGTTGCCGCACTCCTCGATCGCAAGCGAGTCAAAACGCTGGTATCCCGGGACAGAAGCAACCAATGAGCCGCCATGCGGTGAAGGCCAACTCTCCTTCGCCAGCTTTCCCGGCGACAACACGGGCCAGGCCCAGAGCCGGGCAGTCTCAGTCTCGGCGACATAGACCAAGCTGCCATCCGGAGAGAGGCCAACTCCGTTTGGCGTCATAATTGGAAAAGCAACTTCCTCAATGGCGCTGCCGTCTGGAAGCGCATAGTAGAGAGCGCCACGATCAAGGTCGCGCTCGCGACCCTTGCCTAGGTCGGTGAAGTAAAAACCGCCATGCTTGTCGAAGACTAGGTCATTGGGGCCCTTGAGCGGGCGACCACTGCAGTGCGAATACAGGATTTCGACGCAACTTGATAACAGATCGACTCGCTCGATGCGGCCACAAGAATAGTCCTCTGCCTGCCGTAACGGGCGAGTGTAGCCGTCCAGATGTTTGGCCCACTTAAAGCCTCCATTGTTGCATACATAGCAACACCCGTCCGGCCCAATAGCCGCGCCATTTGGCCCGCCGCCCAGGTGCGCAACTATCGTTCTACGACCCTTGCAAATCCGGGTGAGGTATCCCCCCTCGATCTCCACCACCAGAAGCGTTCCATCCGGCAAGGCTACTGGACCTTCTGGGTATAGCAGTCCGCCTATAAGCAACGTCGGTGCATCCATATATTTTTCGGCCTTAGCTCAACGTCATGCGTACTATGTTTCACACATCAATGCGAGATTTCTGCATTCACCTTTGGCGGCTTCCAGGCAAGGGGAGCCATCGCATCGATGTCGGTCACGATGTCGATAACTGCAGGACGACTTGCGGCCATTGCAGTCAAGAGCGCCGGTCCGATCTCGTCGGGATGCTCGACACGAATCCCCAACGCGCCCATCTCTTCGGCGATCTTGGCGAAGTTCACCTTGCTGAGTTGCCACATTTCGGCCGAATTGCCAGGTCCCTTGTCGCCATAGGGGCGCAGGAATCCGTTTCGCATCTGATTTCCTGAGTGGTTGTTGTTGATGATGGTAACGGTGTTGATCCGCCATCGGACCGCAGTCTCGACTTCGGCAATATGAAACCAGAAACCTGAATCACCAATAAAGGCAAACACCGGCCGATCGGGCTGGGCACACTTGGCGCCAATGCTGGCAGGCAAGGCCCAACCAAGGTGCCCCGCGCTACGAATGTAGCTTTGCCCAGGACTACGTTGGTCGTAGAGGCCGCCCATCCACATGCCTGAGTGCCCCGTATCTACGACGACCAGGGCATTGTCAGGCAGGTTTCGACTCAGCTCTCGACATATCCGCTCAGGCCTAACCGGAACAGCCTCTGATGCAAGGAGTGACTCAAACTCGCGATACCAACTCCTGGTCGCCGCACCAACCCGCCGAAGCCACTGCGTCCGCAATCCGATGTCATCGAGTTTCACAGCCTCCAGCAATTGCCTCACAGCCGTGCGAACGTCTCCTAGAATAGCTTCCGAAACTGGGTAGTTTCGGCCAAGCGCTTCTGGATCGATGTCGATCTGAATGATCGGCGTTCCGGGCAAGGGCAACTGCCAGAAATGCGTCGTCATTCCTCCCATAGCTGAGCCAATGACCAGCACAAGATCTGCTTCGCTCATGAGCATGTTGGCACAGCTACGGGAGTATGTACCGACAACACCCACGGCGAGCGGATTTCCCGCAGGGATGCATGATTTCCCATTTAGGCTGCAGGCCACCGGAATGGACAAGCGCTCGGCCAACTGGACGACATCATGTGATGCATCCGAAACGACAACTCCGCCGCCGGCCAATATGATTGGTCTGTGTGCCCTCTCCAATAGGCGTGCTGCCCGTTCGATCGCATCACTATTCGCAGCCGGTCGATAGGGAGGAACCGCAGCAAACTGTGGTGCAGTGACGACTTGGATGTCCGCGACATCAAGTTCAATCTGCGCTTCGTTACCTCGAAACTCGATATGTACGGGCCCAGGGCATCCAGTCGTGGCCACGCGGAACGCCTGACACATCATGTCAGCAATGCGCGTGACGTCATCTATTCGCGCATTCCATTTCGTCACGCAATCATAGGCAGAAAAGTCTTCTACATCCTGATATGCAGTGCGATGCCGCATGGACGGAAAATGTCCGCCACTGAGCGCGATGACAGGAGAATGGGCCAAAAAAGCCTCACGCAGACCTGCTGCAAGATTCATTGCTCCAACCGACTGAGCGATGCACAGTCCGGGACGGGCACCCGCTCGGGCATAACCGTCAGCCATGTATACGGCAGCAATTTCGCCATGCGTCTGTATTCGCGCTATTGTTCCAGAGACGGCTTCCAGTTCGAACAAGGTACTTCTTAACACCGCCGGAACCATAAAGATATGCGTGGTTCCATGGGCGAAAAGCATCTCGGCCAAAGCCTTTGCACCAGACATCATCGTCATAGTCTTAGCTCCTTGGACCGGTCGTCACGCACAAGATTCATGATGCGAGAGTCAACGAAACAATGATTCAGGCGCTTCAATGACAGAGCGGAATTTTGCGAGGAATTTCGCTGATGTCGAGCCGTCGAGAAATCTATGATTGAATGACAAGATCGCGCTTGCCATGTTCCTGATCACAATCTCATCTCCTATCGGCATGGCTCTACTGGCAATCCGGCCGATACCAAGGATTGCCACTTGCGGTGAGTTGATGAGAGGCGTGAACATGTCGATGCCGAAAACACCCAAGTTACTGACCGTGAACGTTCCACCGACCATATCGTCTGGTACAAGAGCCCCGGCGTGGGCCCTTCGAATCAGCTCACTTGTGATACGAGAGACCTCGAAAACTGACATTGATGCTACATCTCTCACCACTGGAACAAGAAGTCCGTCTTTCGTATCAACCGCGACGCTTAGATTGACTGACGCGTGTTTTTTGATGACTCCGGCCTCAACCGTGACATTGAGATCGGGATGCGACCCAACTGCGACTGCAACAGCCTTAAGGACAATGTCGTTAATCGTCGGAAACGGAGCTTTATTGTCTCCCCATTCGACTTTCCTCATCCGCCGTAGATGCGCGAGTTCCGTGAAGTCAGTTTCAACGACGAGCGATACCTGCGGTGTTTCAGACCAGCTTCTTGCTAGTTTCTCGCCAGAACGGCGGCGCACAAGCGACATGTCAGTCAACTTGAAGGTGGCCGCGCTGCAGTTCGTGCTATCACATGTGCCTCTTTTTGTTGCATCTTCGAAGTGCCGCACAATATCCTGTTTGGTGACGCTCCCTCCCGGACCAGTGCCTGTTACGAGAGCAGGATCGATCCCATAACGCTCCGCCACCTTCGCCGCGACAGGCGTAACATGCTTTGAAGGGACGCCGCGAACGTCGAAGGCGGCTTTCTCATGCTCGGGGGGGGCCTCTCCGGCCTCACCAATCCATGCGAGAAGATCGCCGACTTGGTAGTCTTCGTTCTCCAGGGCCACCGGCGACAGCAGAACTCCTTCGACAGGGGCTTCGATTTCCACGACCGACTTATCGGTTTCTACCGACAACAGTGGTGCACCCTTGGTTACTCTGTCCCCAGGACGGACATGCCATTGCACGAGCTTTCCCGTCTGCATTGTCTGGCTCAAAGCGGCCATTAAGATCTTCAATGCCATACGACCTCTTTATGCCCCCTTCAGTTTTAGCAAACGGCTGGCAGCAGCCACGATATCGTGAGGCCCTGGAACGATCTCTTCAACTAGCGCTTGGCTGAATGGCATGGGCACATGAGAGTGCCCAATTCGGACCACGGGAGCCAAAAGCTGCTCGAAACAGTTTTCATGAATGGTCGATGCTATCTCGGCGCTCGCGCCAGCCACAAGAGATCCCTCAGCGCAAACGATCACGTGCCGGGTCTTTCGGGCCGACCCGCAGATCGTCTCTTGGTCGAGCGGGAACAGCGTTCTGGGATCAACCACTTCGGCATCAATCCCAAAATCCTCCAGAACTATGGCCGCTTCCAGGGCCTTCTGCACCATGGAACCGATCGCAACAATCGAAATGTGTTCGCCTTCCCGTTTCACGTCCGCTTGCCCGAACGCAATGCAATGGTCGTCGTCCGAAACCAAACCCTTGCTGCCGTAGAGAGCCTTGTATTCAAAGAACATGACCGGATCGGGAGACCGAATCGCCGTCTTTAGTAGACCCTTTGCATCTTGCGGCGTCGACGGGACCACGACGATAAGACCTGGGACATGCATGAACCAAGCCTCCATGGTTTGTGAATGCTGTGCGCCAAGATTCCGTCCGGGACCACATGGGAGTCGTACTACTAGCGGCACCGAAGCCTGACCGCCCGTCATGTATCGCAGCTTCGCAGCTTGATTGACGATTTCATCCATCGCGCACATCGCAAAGTCCATGTACATCATCTCGACGACTGGCCTTAGTCCCGTTAGAGCTGCGCCGATGCCTATTGCCACGATGCCTGCTTCCGCGATTGGTGTTTCAAGGACACGGCCAGGATACAATTCAGCAAGTCCCTGCGTCACTTTGAAGGACCCACCATTGGCGATGATGTCCTCGCCAATAATGATGACGCTCTGATCTCTGGCCATTTCTTCAGCCAAGGCCTCGCGAATGGCCTGATTAAACTGCAGTTGCGTCACGGGTCCAACCCCATGTGTTGGACAGCACATTTTCGTGTGCGGCTTGCGGTTCTGGATTGGAGCTATCGCTTGCAAACTTGATCGCTGCACGAATTTCCTGTTCGATTGCGTCGCGAATCTGTACCTCTTCGTTATCAGTCATATGTCCCGACTCAAACAGTTCCTGTCTAAAAAGCAGGATGGGGTCCCTGTTGCTCTTCCAGTGATCGACTTCTGTGCGCTTGCGGTAGGTTTCTTCGTCATTGAAGCTATGGCCATCGAAACGGTAGGTCAGAGCCTCCAGAAGAAACGGCCCTCGACCGCTTCGAGCATGTTCGATTGCCGTTGCTGCAGCAGCGGCAACAGCCGCTACCGACTGTCCGTCCACGCTCATTCCGGGGATAGCGTAGGAGGCGGAAAGCGCACTGAGAGGTTGTTTTGGTGCTACGGCAGCCAATGCCGTCCACTGCTGGTACTGGTTGTTCTCGCATACGAAAACGACGGGCAGTTTCCATAGGGAGGCAATCGTCAACACCTCGTGGAATGGTCCACGCGATACTGCGCCATCTCCAAAGAAGCTAACCGCAACAGTGTTGCGGCCTTGAAGTTTCATCGAAAGTGCGGCTCCACTGGCAATACCAATGCCTGCCGATACAATACCGTTTGCACCGAGGATCCCGTTTGAAATGTCGGCTAGATGCATCGAGCCGCCTTTTCCACCACAGACGCCGGTAGACTTACCATAGAGTTCAGCCATCAGTTTATCGAAACGAGCACCTTTGGCGATGCAGTGGCCGTGGCTTCGGTGGTTGCCGACGATGCAATCGTCCTTTAAGAGATTTGAGCAGACGCCGACTGCTACCGCTTCTTGCCCACGGCAGAGGTGAAGCGCTCCATAAACTATCCCAAGACCTCGCTGAACAGCAACTTCGTTCTCGAAGGCGCGAATCCTGCACATCTCGGAGTAGAGTCGCTGGCTCTCTGTCCGCGTCACTATCATAACCCTTCAAAACCGCGCGGGGCTGGACACGAGCATTTCCGCAGAAGATTGATAGCCATCATGACAAGTGTCTCGATATGCCGGATACCGGCTCTACATTTTGCGCAACTGCATCGAGCGAGCGAAGGAATCGGCGGAAGATCTCGTCCAGATCGCCGGACGTGGTGATGAACGGTGGCGCCATGGCGATTCGGTCGCCCATAGCCCTGACGACCAACCCCTCGCGCTTCGCGCTGTTCTCAATCGCCCTGGTAACTTCACGAGCAGAGCCGAGTCTTGCTACCGCTGTTGCATCCGGAGCGATACCAAAGCCGGCCGCCAATCCGATGCCAGAAATGTCGCGCACCAGCGAATGCATACCCAGCTGTGCAAAACGGGACTGAAACTCTGCCCCGAGTGCTTTGACGTGCTGGACGAGTCCCATTTCATCGTAGATGTCCAGCGCTTCCAGTGCCACGGCAATTGCCACGGGGTGGGTGCCGTGGGTGAAACCGTGGGCGAACACGTCGCCCCCAACGGTACGGGCACGTAGCACATCGTATACAGCGTCGGAGATCAAGAGCGCTGATAGCGGCATGTACGATGCCGTGAGCGCCTTTGCGCAGACTAACATGTCGGGTCGAATTCCATAAATTTCCGATCCCCACATCGCTCCGGTCCTGCCAAACCCGGTAGCAACCTCATCCGCAATCAAAAGCATCCCATGACGCTTCAAAACGGCCTGGATCTTTTCGTGGTAAGTCGCAGGCGGCAATATCACCCCGGCCGAAATCTGGACGGGATCGATCACCATCGCGGCGCAACTTTCAGGACCCTCCCGGAGAATCTGAGTTTCAAGTTCCTCAGCCATGCGCGAGGCAAATGCCGCCTCATTCTCAGTTGGCCGCCCCATGCGAATGAAGTTTGGTGAGTTCGCGTGCCGAAAGCGTTCAAGCGGAAGGTTGAAACTCTGGTGTGTTTCGTGCTGGCCAGAAAGTGCCGCCGCGGCGACCGTGGCCCCGTGATAGGATCCCCAACGGCTGAAAATCTTAATCTTCTTGGGCATGCCCTTCCCAATGAAGTACTGCCAGACAAGCTTGCACGCTGTTTCAATGGCTTCGGAACCAGAGCTTTGAAAGAGAACTCTCGCCATTGGAACAGGTGCAATCTGAATGAGCCGTTCTGAGAGTTCAATAGCCTTCGGGTGGGACTTGTGGTTGAAGGCATGATAAAAGGGAAGTTGGAGAAACTGCCGGTGGGCTGCATCGGCGAGGCGCTGGTTGCTGAATCCGAGACTTGCGCTCCATAGGCCGGAAACGGTGTCGATATAGGAATTGCCCGAGTCATCGATTATACGAATTCCGTCGCCTCTTACGATAATCATCGGCCCTATCTGCTCATGCCTCGCCATGTTCGTATGGAAGTGGATGAGATTCTTAATGTCGCGCTCACGCAGGGATTTCATGGCAACCCTTTCAAGGAAACCGGCATACCACGGCCGCTCTATAGGCCTCGAGTTGTTGCTGCGGGGCATTTCCTGCCGCCAAATTGATTGTGTTAGGAACTGCCCTTGCAGGTCCAACATTTTCCAACACTCTTCTGCACGCCCAGTCCTTGGCTAAGCGCTTGCCGCTCGCCTTGGCTCCGGAATCACTGTCCAAACTCTTCGGAGGACTATCCGCGAGGAATACGCGAAAGAGATCGCCGTTCGTTCCGTCACCGATTGCGACGTTCCGACTGATAGATTCTGACATGTGGCCAATTCTCTAGTTGTTCGACCTGGAGAGAATGGTTGATGAGCTATCCTGCGTAAAACGAATATTTCTTGAGCAATCGACAATCAATGTTTGATGGAGATAGCTTGACTTGGTTAGTGCTTGAACCAAACTGATACCGTCGCTAGACATGTTTTTGGTAACTGCGAAGATGGGAAATGGTTGTTCAGTGTCACCTCACATGTTGGTTTCGGGCCGGGGGTCATTTGCGCGCAGCAGCGTCCCAACCAATTCGCCTTCGCATGAATGACGCCAGATTGACCAATGACGTGTCCCGGCTCCATGATCAAGTAGTATGGCAGGAAGAATGGTAGACTTGAGCGGAAAGGCAGCACTAGTAACCGGCGGAGCTACCGGAATTGGATATGCAACCGTTGTTCAGCTGCTGATGTCTGGTGCAACAGTCGCAGTCAACTACATGGGAGCCGACGAAAAAGCACATCAAGCCATTTGCGAACTGCAGTCGAGGCAACCGAATGTGATCGGCGCTCCGGGCGATGTGTCAATTCCGGAGGAGGCGAGCACTATGGTGCAACGCGCCGTTTCCGATATGGGGCGGTTGGACATCCTGGTCAACAATGCGGGAACAGCCGGTACTTCAATGCCAATTCCGTTTGACGACCTTGAAGCGATGACAGTGCCGTTCTGGGATCGGATATTGGACACGAACCTTAAGGGGACATTCTGGTGCGCCAGAGCGGCGGCGCACCATCTGAAGAACGCCGAGGGTTCTATTGTCAATGTTGCCTCAATTGCGGGCCTTGGTCATCCTGGAAGCAGCATCGCCTATGGTGCCAGCAAGGCGGGCGTCATTAACTTGACCAGAAGTCTTGCGCGTGCCCTTGCTCCTAGCGTCCGTGTCAATGCCGTCGCTCCTGGTCACGTTCGAACGCCTTGGACGAATGCGTGGCCCGAAGCATGGCGTGATCGGTTTCAGGAGAACGCCTTGCTGCATCGTCTGGTTGATGCTGCCGATGTGGCGCAGGCAATTGTCTTCCTTGCGTCTAACAGGTCCGTGACGGCCCAGACGATTGTCGTTGATTGCGGTCGTACCGCATAACCGTACTGGACGACGAAGAGTTTTTCCCACGCCCAGCTTGCCAGCGTTGCCTAGCGCACAAGATGAGAGACTTGGATGTTCGTAAGCGCTTTTTGGTTCCCCTATGCGGCACCAGCGGAAACTAACACGCTCCCCCACTACCTCACGAATATCGCCAGGCTCGGCGGCTATCTTGCCCGCGCCAGCAATCCACCGCCCAGCAACATGGTCATGTGAAGAGGTTTGCCACGTCTCATGGACATAGAATTGGACGCAACCATGGGAGTCAAGTTTGTGAGTAGTCGAAAGCAAGGCCAGACGCTTACCTTCGATCACACACCCAACCGTTTCAAGTTATCTGACGGCGGGCACCGCGGCGGTCATCGACCATCCCTAGAAGGCGGCAGTTGTCAAATCCGTATTTGCAACTTGTTCTCTTGTACCGCTCTGAACCGGGACAGAACCGAAAGTCGGTGATAACGAAATTCTCCGTTCAACAAATCAAGCATTCTGTCCAGTTGGCTCAGAACCCGAACAGAAATCCTGCTCTACGATTTCGATGATTGTCGCCGTCTTTCTGGTCGCCGCCGCGCGCAGCTGCCCGGGAAGGTCGGGGAGTCGCGCAACTTTCACCGCCTCGCAACCAAAGCCTTTGGCCAAAATCTGAAAATCCGGCGTGTAGATGTCGACGCCGATTGGATGGATCTGGTTCGACGTCATGTACAACTTGATTTCCCCATAGCCATAATTGTTCCAGAGCAGAACGATTACCGGCAACTCGAGCTCGCGGGCGGAGGCGAGTTCCTGGATCGAGAACTGTAGCCCACCATCGCCCACAACACAGACGACCGGCCGTGCCGGTACACCAAGCTTAGCGCCGATAGCAGCCGGCAAGCCATAGCCTAGTGCACCATAGCCAGTCGCCGAGCAGAACCAAGAGCGCGACCGAGGCGCCTCATAGGCGACGCAAGCGGCATAAACCGGTTGGGCGCAATCGCCGACCATGACTGCGCCTGGCAGTGTGTCCCGCACGCAGGCAAGGACATCGATGCAGGCCCGGTAAAGCGGGCTCAGTCCGCGTTGCATCTCGTCGCGTGCATGCGCGGCGCGGGCGGCACCGCCCCGGTTGCGTGCCGCGATGCGCGGCATCATAGCGGACAGCGCTTCGCCAACGTCGGAGACGATCGGCAGGTCCACAAGTTGCGCCCGGGCCATTTGAGTTGGATCGATGTCGATGCGGATGCTCTTGCCACGGAACTTGGCCGGCCCTCGGAGATTCCAGTTGAACTCGGACGGCCCCAGCTCAGTGCCAAGGGCCAGAACCAGATCCGCGCCCTCGATCAAGTCGATTGCCGCATCAGACGAGGCGCCGCAGGATACCCCGAGTGGATGACCGACCGGCAGCAGGCCCCGACCATTGTTCGTCATTATGGCCGGCGAATCGAGTTTCTCTGCCAGCTCCCGCACCACGGGTCCACTGTCCTGAGCACCGCCGCCTAGCAGCAACACCGGTTTCGATGCACTATTGATCATTGCGACAGCGGAAGCCAAGGGCTCCGCAGCGGCGCAAGGCCGGTTCGGCAATGTTACGGATCTGATCGGCGGCAATTTGTCGGCCGATGCCGCGATGATGTTCAACGGCAGTTCGATATGAACCGGCCTTGGCCTGCTGCTGCTGAAGATCGAGAAGGCCCGCGCGACGACCAGCGGCACCTCGTCCGGAGATGTAACGGTATGACTGAAGGCCGCTACTTGCTTGATTAATTGCCGCTGATCTTGGAGTTCATGAGACCAGCCGTCGCCGGAGCCGATCTCGCCAAACGCATTGACCGCCGAGATCACTAGCATTGGGACGGAGTCACCGTAAGCCTGCGCCATCGCAGTGGCGATATTGGTCATTCCGGGGCCGGTGATGATGTAGCAGGCGGCTGGCTTGCCGGTCGCCCGCGCGTAGCCGTCGGCCATGAAGCCGGCGCCTTGCTCGTGGCGGGGCGTCACATGCCGCAGCTTGGTCTGGGGTATGCCGCGATAGAGCTCTAACGTGTGGATTCCGGGAATCCCGAAGACGACCGAAATGCCATATGCGTCGAGAAGTCGAGCTAGGTACATTCCGATGGTGTTCATTTGCCTATACCCATGCAAATAATTCGATGAATAGCGCATCTGTAGTGATAATTCTGCGACCCTCAGCCGAGGTCATGATCGGGTCCACATCGCTTGACACAGGGCCCCTTGTTATCACCGCGCCAGACGGCGCATGACGTACCGCGACCCTGAAAGTGACTTGATCACAATTCAGTTGCATGTGTTGCTGGGATCTTTTTGTGGCCTTTGGCGACAAACAGTCGTGATCCATCTATTTGTCAGAAAGAGGCCGGTCACCCCATGAGGTGACCGGCAGCGATGCCACCGCAATTCACACCCGCTTTTCAACAGTCTACTTGGGCGCTTTTCTCGACAGACGACTAGGCGCAACGGGTTTTTCACGGGCCATTTCTACTGCCCAGCCCATGCGTTCCAGCGTTCGGAGATGGTATCGAGATTCTCTAGCCAGAACTGCGTACCTTTGGGACTTCCTGTGTTGACGCCCAGCTTCCTGCACGCCTCCGTCGGAACAAAAGGAGCGGCCTCACTAGGAAGTTTATCATAGACAGATTTGAGACTAGGCCCCAATTGCCCTAGCGAACTTTGTGCAAAAGCAATCTGCGGCTCGGGAGTAGCGTAGTATGCCAGGAAAGCGTAAGCTGCATCGATGTTCTTGGTCTTGGCCATTACTGCCCAATTGTCGAGACCATTGACGTTACCATCGCAGAGAAAGCCTTCTGGTTTTCCCGCGGTTATTTCCGCGCCGATCCGATTGTTGTACCCCATAGACATCACAACATCGCCCGCTATCACCATTTCCCCGGGTTGGACGCCTGCTTTCCACCAAATGATCTGATCCTTAATTTTGTCGAGTTTGGCAAAAGCGCGATCCACTCCGCCTGTTGCCGTCAAGACTTCATAGACCTGATCAGGGGCAACACCATCGGCCAACAGCGCGAATTCCAAATTGAATGTCGGTCCTGCTCTGAGACCCCGTTTTCCCGGCCATTTCTCCAGATCCCAGAAATCAGCAACCTTGGTCGGGGGGGTGCCTATTGTACCAGTATTATATGTGATGACCGTCATCCACGTTGTCTGGCCGACACCGCATGGATGTAACGCATTCTCTATGAAATCTTCTTTTTTGCCGATCCGAGAAAAATCAAGCTTCAGGAGCACGCCCTCATCACAGCCTTTCGCCAATTCTGCGGCTTCGATCTGGACCACGTCAAAGGGAAGGACGCCAGTCTGTACAGCTGCTTGGAACTGCCCCCATCCTCCTTGATATACCACATCTGTGACCTTGGTTCCAGATTTCTTCGCAAACGGCTCGAACAATGTCGCGCGTTGAATGTCCGAATAAGTCCCGCCCCAAGAGCCAATCGCTAGCTCCTGTTCTGCCTGCGCCGATACGCTCATTGAAGCAAAGATGCTCAGAAGTGTCGAAGTCAAAAAAAATGTCGTTTTTAGCTTGTTCATGACAGTTCCTCCCGTGTCTTTTTGCATTTGGCACTCAATTCACGCGGACGAAGTAGCTTGGTGTCCGAGCTATTATCCTTAGTGGAACAGCAGACCTCTTAACCGAAGCTATGTCAGCTCACTCCCAGAGACATCGCCTATAACTGCGTAGCGCCACGAACCAGCAGGGTTGCATGGTCGCAATATCGTGTAAAACAAAGAAATTTCGCTGGACCGTCAAATAGAGTTTGAGAGCAATCAGCATGTTGATGAGGGGGCAACGTCAAGAACCCCGGTCTGCCTTAGATGAGAAGGAGATAGAGTCGTCGTGGGCAATGTGTGATGCTGGCGCCTGGGAGAGCTGATCGCAAACTCGTTGGCTTTCTCCATCCCGCGGTGTCCTAAGTATTGCGCCTTGGCATAGGCGTAGTTTCCAAGTGGCCCGCTACTGCGCTACTTCGCGATCCCGTCGGTTAGCGGTCTATACGCCATGGTTGCAGGGAAACTGCTATCGCACTGGTATCCGATTCAGATTGCTTGGCGGCAAATCACGCTCTGAAATTGGGGAGATACGCCGGGAGGCCTTCGATGCGCGAGTACCTCGAGCTGCCACAACGGCTCTTGAGCTGGACAGCTCGAAAATCCTGTGTTTCAGCATGCAATTTTGACCCACTAGGCGGGTGAATCGGCATCCAAAACTGACCCACCGCGCTGCTGTTAGACTGCCTGCTTGTGGATTGAGCAGGCGGGGTGGGGATGAAGGGCGTGGATACGATTGCACG
>SXGU01568369.1_pt1 | contig 14765 bp, 14 predicted proteins | sample 3174531 | NCBI WGS metagenome assembly SXGU01 (sample SAMN11356863, study PRJNA531348) | freshwater metagenome | isolation source: freshwater sample F1-140 | place: China: Fuxian Lake, Yuxi | collected 2017-12-25
TAGCCCGTGAAACAGAAATTGCCTTGCCCAATGTGCAGTTAGAGCAAGTGTCCAATGACGGCACACGCAAGTGGTTAATTGGCACCGACAGCACCAACAGCATAGAAACCGTCTTCATTCCAGAAGACGACAGAGGCACGCTGTGCATTTCCTCGCAAGTGGGTTGCGCACTGGAATGCACGTTTTGCAGCACCGGCCGCCAAGGCTTCAATCGTAATTTAAGTGTGGCCGAAATTATCGGCCAGTTGGCCATTGCCAACCGCTCATTGCGTCAAGAACCCGGCTACGATTTATTGCCAGCCAATGAGCGCATTATCAGCAATGTGGTGATGATGGGCATGGGTGAGCCTTTGGCCAATTACGATAACGTCGTGACAGCCATGCAAATCATGTTGGATGACAATGCCTATGGGTTAAGTCGCCGCCGCGTTACCTTGTCCACCAGTGGCATGGTGCCGGCCATGGATAGGTTAAAAGAAGATTGCCCGGTCGCCTTGGCCGTGAGCTTGCATGCCCCCAATGACGCGTTGCGCGATGTTATCGTGCCTATCAATAAAAAATACCCATTGAAAGACTTGATGGCTGCTTGCCAGCGCTATCTAGAAAAAGCCCCACGGGATTTTGTTACCTTTGAATACGTCATGTTAGACGGCGTCAACGATACCGTCGAGCATGCTCAGCAATTAATCAGCTTGGTTAAGCAGGTGCCGTGTAAATTTAATTTGATTCCGTTTAATCCCTTCCCTAATAGCGGCTATGGCACCTCCAAGCCCAGCCAAGTGCGGGTGTTTAGAGACCTGTTAATGCAAGCAGGCTATGTGGTGACGGTACGTAAAACCCGAGGGGAAGACATCGATGCCGCCTGCGGTCAGTTGGCTGGCAAGGTTTTGGACAAAACCAAGCGCACTGCTAAGCACATAGCGATAGAGGCCATTTTATGATGCGCCTACTTAGCTTGACGGCCTTGCTGGTGCTGTGCTGGAGTTTGGCGGCGTGCACCACGCAACCAGAAAATGTTAATGACAAACCCAAAGAGCGGGCGCAAGCCCACGCCGATTTGGGTGCCGTGTATTTGCAGCAGGGTAGGTTGGATGTGGCATTAGAAGAGTTTAATTTGGCCAGTAAGATTGAACCTACGTATGCCGCGGCCTACAATGGCTTAGGTTTGGTGCATGCGGCTTTGGGCCAAGATGCGGTGGCCGAACAAAATTTCAAAAAAGCCGTGCAATTGGAGCCGCTTAATGCCGAAGCGCACAACAATTACGGCAGCTTTTTGTGCGCGCGAAATCGCTTGGATGATTCGATAGTGGAATTCATGGCGGCACTGAAAAATCCACTGTATGCTACCCCGGCCATGGCTTACACCAATGCCGCGGTTTGCAGCCTACGTAAAAACGACAGCCTGCAGGCGGAAGGCTATTTGCAAAAGGCCTTGCAGTTAGACCCTAGCGCCAGTGTGGCGGCGTATCAGTTGGCGGCTATCCAATTCAAGCGCCACGATACCCTAGCCGCTAAAAAAACCTTGCAAGCAGCCTTGTCGCCGCAAGCCAGTGCCGACGCACTGTGGTTGGCGGTGCAAATAGCGCGTGCGTTGGCTGATGCCGACCTTGAGGCCAGTTATGCGTTAGAATTGAGTCATCGTTATCCAGAATCCGCGCAAGCTCAGTTATTACAGGGTGTAAAACCATGACCAACGACATCAGCCAAAACGGCGATTTTCCACCATTAGGTGCGGTCTTGGCCGCCGCTAGGCAGGCTAAAAGCTTGAGTTTGCAAGCGGTATCCGATACCTTGCGTTTAAGTCTAAAACAAATCGGCGCTTTAGAAAGCGACGATTTTTCCGCCTTACCGCAGCCCATGGCCACCCGAGGGTTTATCCGTAATTACGCCCGCTTATTGGAGTTGGATGCCGAGCCTTTGCTCAATAGCTACCGCTTGCGTGTGCCGGATAACACGCCCACCAGTTTGAATGTGCAAACCTCTATTCCCCATGTGCAGCTGGTTAAAAAAAATCGCCCCTGGCTTGCATGGCTATTGCTGTTCGGTTTGTTGGCCGTGCTTGTTTGGTATTATCAAGCCGAGCCGTCTGCCACCGTGCCGAGTAATGCGTCTGCGGTGAATGAGGTGGTAAGCAACGTGGCTTTACCTGAAAACCCTGCGCCAACAGCGGTTGTGCCGCCAGTTGAGGCGGGCAATCAGGTGTATGCTGAGGCACAAAACAGCTATTCCAATAATGCCGAGCCAGCCTATGCCGCTAGCCCTTTGCCGACTGAAGCGGCGCCGCTTAAAGACAAGCCCAGCGTCGCACCAGCGTCGACTAACCTTGCCTTGCAATTAAGGCCGTCAGTTGACATGGCTAGGCAAATTGAGGCAAAAACCAACGCCCTTGCTAATCGCGCCGTGCTAACTTTGACCGCGACGGATAAAGCCTGGGTGCAGGTGAAAGATAAATCCGGCGCCGTGGTCTTTGAAAAAATGCTGGCTGCCAACAGCAGTGATAGCTTTGAAGCCACGCCCCCATTGTATTTGTGGTTAGGTAACGCCAATGCCACTGCCTTAACCTACATGGGCAAGCCGATCGACGTGGCCAGCAAAACCTTTAACAATACCGCTCGCCTGACCCTAGAGTAAGTGATAACGCCTATGATGAATACCCTGCAATTGCATGCGCCACGGCCCACCCGGCAAGTTATGGTAGCCCATGTGCCAGTAGGCGGTGGGCTAAACGGTAGTGTAGCCAGCCCAGTGGTAGTGCAAAGCATGACCAACACCGACACCGCGGATGCCAAGGCGACCATAGCGCAAGTGTTTGAGTTGTGGCAAGCCGGTAGCGAACTGGTGCGCATCACGGTTAATTCGCCGGAAGCGGCGGCGCAAGTGGCCAACATACGAAAAGGCTTGGATGCCTTGGGTTGTGATGTGCCCTTGGTTGGGGATTTTCACTACAACGGCCATAAGTTGTTGGCGCAGTACCCAGACTGTGCCATGGCTTTGGCTAAATACCGCATCAACCCAGGCAATGTTGGTAAAGGCTCTAAGCGCGACGAGCAGTTTGCCGCCATGATAGAAGCGGCCATCACCTATCAAAAAGCCGTGCGTATAGGCGTTAATTGGGGCAGTTTAGATCAGGTGAAGATGGCGCAAATGATGGACGATAATGCCAAATTAGCCACGCCATTGGCCGCCGATGCGCTCATGCGGGAAGCCTTAATTCAGTCTGCCATAGAAAGCGCTGAGCAAGCTGTGGCACTGGGCTTGTCAGCGAATCAAATCATTATTTCGTGCAAGGTTAGCCATGTACAAGATTTGGTCACTGTTTACAGCGATTTAGCCGGACGATGCGATTACCCTTTGCATTTGGGTTTAACCGAAGCGGGCATGGGCTCCAAGGGTATCGTTGCCTCCACGGCCGCGCTGGCCTTGCTTTTACAACGCGGTATCGGCAATACCATACGCGTTTCGTTGACGCCTGAACCCAAGGAATCGCGCAGTAAGGAGGTGATTGTTGCGCAGGAAATATTGCAAACCATGGGCATACGCTCATTTACCCCGTTGGTCACCGCTTGCCCAGGCTGCGGGCGGACTACCTCCACGTATTTCCAAGAATTGGCCATGCAAATTCAGGCCTATTTACGCCAGCAAATGCCACTTTGGCGTGGCCGTTATGCCGGCGTGGAAAATTTGAATGTGGCGGTCATGGGTTGCGTGGTCAATGGCCCGGGTGAATCTAAATTGGCCAATATTGGCATTAGTTTGCCGGGTACCGGTGAAACACCGGTAGCGCCGGTGTTTGTCGACGGTGAAAAAACCGTTACCTTAAAAGGCGATCGCATCGCCGAAGAGTTTCAAGCCATAGTAGAAGACTACGTGCAAACGCATTATGCCAAAGGCGGCAAATTGCATCAGTCTGGCGCCAGCGCTGTCAGCCCAAAAACCATCGCCATTAAAGCCATTTAAGCATGCCGGATAACACGACCAAACATAAGCCCAGTAAATTTCAAAGTATCAAAGGTTTTTACGATATTTTGCCCGAGCACACGCCGCTCTGGTTTCATTTAGAGGACACCGCCCGCCGAGTGCTGGCCCAATACGGCTATAAAAATATACGCATGCCTTTGGTGGAAAACACCGATTTGTTCGTGCGTTCGGTTGGTGAGCACACCGACATTGTTGAAAAAGAAATGTACGCTTGGCAAGACGCGCTCAACGGCGACAAATTAACCTTGCGTCCGGACGGCACGGCTGGCTGCGTCCGCGCCGTGGTAGAGAGCAACCTTACCTACAACGGGCCTGTGCGTTTATGGTACAGCGGCGCCATGTTTAGGCATGAGAACGTGCAAAAAGGCCGTCAACGCCAATTTCATCAGATAGGGGTGGAAGCCTTTGGCTTTGCTAGCCCGCAAGTGGATGCCGAGCAAATTGTTCTGCTTGCCCGATTGTGGCGTGAGCTGGGCATCACCGACGTGGAATTGCAAATAAACAGCATAGGCGATGCGCATGAGCGTGCTGCCTACCGTGAGGGATTGATTGCTTACTTTGAGCAGCACCAAGACCTGCTGGACGAGGACGCCAAGCGCCGTTTACACAGCAACCCATTGCGTATTCTGGACAGCAAAAATCCTCGCATGCAAGCCATCTGTGAAGCCGCACCTAAATTAATTGATTGCTTGGGCGATGAAACCCGCGCGCATTTTGATGGTCTGTGTGCCTTGTTAAGGCAAGCCGGTGTGGCCTATACCATCAATGCTCGATTGGTACGGGGCTTGGATTATTACAACCGCACCGTGTTTGAATGGGTGACCACTAAGTTGGGTGCCCAAGGCACCATAGCCGGTGGTGGGCGTTACGACAGCTTGGTTGAGCGATTGGGCGGTGAGGCCACCCCAGCCTGCGGTTTCGGCATAGGCCTAGAGCGGGTATTTTTATTGATGCAAGAATACGGCGTGGCCGTAAATGATGCGCCAGACGTGTATTTGGTGAACGTCGGCGAGTTGGCTGAGCAAGCCGCTTTTGCCTTAGCTGAAAACTTACGCCAAGCAGGCTTGCAGGTTATTTTGCACGCAGGCGGCGGTAGCTTTAAATCGCAAATGAAAAAAGCCGACAGAAGTCTGGCGCGCTACGCGCTGATACTAGGTGACGATGAAGTGAACACACAACAAGTAAGTTTAAAACCCATGCGCGCCGATGCGCCGGATCAACAGCAGCAACTCGGCCTAGCAGCGGCCATCGCTTACCTGTTGGCCAATCGAGCTGGTTAAATTTAAATGCCTGGTATGCCTACGGTGACACCTTTATTGCAGCTGCAGGACATCAGCATTGCTTCGCTAAAAACACCAGAGCGATTGTTGGTGAAGCAGGTGAGCTTTAGCATACTGCCAGGTAAAACCACCTGCGTGGTGGGCGAATCCGGCAGTGGCAAAAGCCTAACCGCCCTGTCTATTATGGGTTTGTTGTCTAAGCAGTTGCGCTTAACTAGCGGCAAGGTCTTGTTTAACGATGGGCAAGCCGCTGAGCAAGATTTGACGGGGCTGGATGCCGCTAGCCTGCGTAAAATTCGTGGGGCTAAAATCGCCATGATCTTTCAAGAGCCGAAGACTACGCTCAACCCGGTGTTGACGGTCGGCTACCAAATAGGCGAGAGCTTGACCACCCATTTAGGCCTTAAAGGACCGGCTCTGCAAAGCAAAATTGCCAGCTTGCTAAGTAGGGTAGGCATACCGGAAAACCGCGCCGGCAGTTACCCGGATGAGTTGTCCGGTGGGCAGCGACAACGTGTGATGATAGCCATGAGCATTGCTTGTGAACCGCGTTTGCTGATAGCAGACGAACCGACCACGGCGCTTGATGTAACGGTGCAAGCGCAAATTTTAAGCTTATTAGATGACCTTAAAACCCGCATGAACATGGGCATGTTGTTCATTACCCACGATTTTGGTGTGGTGGCTGATATCGCCGACCAAGTGGTGGTGATGTTCCGCGGTGAAATTGTCGAAGCCGGTAGCAAGCAACAAGTCTTGCACAACCCACAACACCCTTACACCAAAGCCTTACTCGCTTGTGTGCCGGACGCCGAAGGCAAGCGCGCATTAAAGCCGATTGATTACGCATGGTTAGCGGACAAGCAGGAGCCGGCATGACGGATACCTTATTGCAAGCTCGGCATTTGGTCAAAACTTACCGCCAACGCAGCGGCAAATTTGGTTTTTCTAGCACGGTGATTCGGGCCTTAGACGACGTCAGCATTGAATTAAAAGCCGGCAGAACCTTGGCGGTAGTAGGCGAATCCGGCAGTGGAAAATCCACCTTGGCGCGTTGTCTGTTACAATTGCAAGCCTTAGACAGTGGCGAGGTATTGTTTGCCGGCCAAGATTTGGCAAAGTTAGACAGCGTGGCACTGCGGCGAGTGCGCAAAGATTTGCAAATGGTCTTTCAAGACCCGTTTGCTTCACTTAATCCACGCATGCGTATCGGTGAAATAGTCGGTGAAGGCCTCATTATTCATGGTTTAGGCAACGCTGCCACCCAACAAGCAAAAGTCATTGCCATGTTGAAGCGCGTGGGCTTGAGCGAGGCCGACATGCAAAAATACCCGCACGAATTTTCCGGTGGGCAACGGCATCGCATAGGCAGTGCCCGTGCTTTGGTGTTAGCGCCCAAGGTCGTGGTCTGCGATGAGCCGGTCTCGGCCTTGGATGTGTCCATACAAGCGCAAATACTGCTGCTGTTAAAAGAATTGCAGGCGGAAATGGCCTTGAGTTATGTGTTTATTAGCCATGATTTGCGTGTGGTGCGCCATATTGCTGACGACATGGTGGTCATGCACCAGGGTCGCGTGGTAGAGCAAGGCCAGGTTGAGGCGGTATACCAACAGCCGCAGCACGCTTACACAGAAAATTTGCTGGCGGCCATTCCTGGCAAAAAAGCATGGAATGCCTGATGGTGGGCAAACGAATTGAATGAATGTAGATTAAATAAACTTGGATTAAATTAGCTTAGGAAAAAGTATGGCATACGATTTGGAAGAGCAAGAACAATTAGATGAATTTAAAGCTTGGTGGAAACAGCACGGCAAATTAATCAGCCGTGCATGCCTAGCTTTATTGCTAGGCTATGCCGCCTACCAAGCCTGGCATTACTACCAAAACAAACAAGCTTTAGCGGGTTCCAGCTTGTACCAAGAATTGGTGGTAACCGATCCCAAAGACTTGAAAACCCTATTGGCCAAATCGGCGACATTGATGGATGATTACAGCGGTACCCCGTATGCCGGTCGTGCCGCTTTATTGGCAGCTAAAGCCAATTACCAAGCGCAGCAAGTTAAAAGTGCAAAAGCGCAATTGGATTGGGCCGCCAGCCATGCCAGTGAGACCAGCGTAGCGTCTTTAGCCAATTTGCAATTGGCCAGCATCCTGTTTGAAGAAAAAGATTTAAACGGGGCCTTGGCCTTGCTTAATAACTCACACGATACCGGTTTTGATGGCTTGTTTGCTGATTTAAAAGGCGACGTATTGGCCGCCTTAGGCAAAAATGCCGAAGCCAAAGCGGCTTACCAAGAAGCACTGCAAAAATTAGACCCAGCTGGGAAAATGCGGGCGTTAACGCAAAAGAAACTGGAATCGCTGGCTTAAATTAAGCTGCTACCGTATTAATTAGAAAAGCTGGGGTATGGCCTTGTTCTTACGATCATCAAAAAAATTCACCTGGGTAGCCGTATTAAGTTTGCTCTTGCTTAGCGCTTGCAGTGTGATAGGCGAAGTCAAAGACAATTTGTCTGACACCTTGTTTGGACGGGTGCCGGTCGATGCGCCTGATCCCTTGGTGGAGTTTAAGTCGCTTTATGCCAGTAAATTGCTGTGGCAAGCTAAGCTGAGCGCGGCACAAGACTTTGATTTTGTGCCTGTGGTGGACGCCGGCTATGCCTATGCCGCCAGTAGCGATGGTGAGATTGCTAAGTTTGATGCCCTTACTGGCAAACAAGAGTGGCGTGTTAAAGCCGGTGAAGTGTTATCCGGTGGCGTCGGCGTCGGCGGCAGTTTGGTGTTGGTCGGTACGCAAAAAGGCTGGGTGCTTGCTTACGATATAGCCGGTAAATTTCAATGGAAAGCCAAGCTAAGCAGCGAGGTTTTGAGTGCGCCTAAGTATTTTGATGGTTTGGTCATCGTTCGCAGTGGGGATAACCATATTTACGGTTTGAATGCCAACGACGGTACGCGTAAATGGGTGTACGACCGCATTGGACCGGCTTTAACTTTACGCAGTTCGGTTGGCGTGGTGGTTGACGGTGGCGCGGTGTACGCCGGATTTGGCGGTGGCAAACTGGTTGCCATCCGCGCGGATAACGGCAAAATGCTTTGGGAAGCCACGGTAGCGCAGCCCAAGGGAGTGACTGAGATTGAGCGCATAGCCGACATCACCAGCTTGCCGGTGGTTGACGGACCCTTGGTTTATGCGGTTGCCTATCAGGGCAAAATAGCCGCGGTGGACCGCATGAGCGGTCGGGTGGTTTGGAATAGAGACATTTCCAGTTTAACCGGCTTGAGCATGGAAGACGGTCGCATCTATTTAGCCCATGCGGCTGGCGCAGTGTATGCCCTGGATTACACCACCGGCAAATCCTTTTGGCGGCAAGCGGTATTAAAGAACCGTAAATTGACTGCGCCTTTGGCCATGGGTGGTTTGTTGGCAGTGGGGGATTTGGAAGGTTACGTGCATTTTTTAAGCCGTGATGACGGCGCCCTCGTCTCTAGAATACAAATCGGCAGTGCCGCGGTGATGCCAAAAATGGCTTTGCTAAACAGCAATAGCTTGCTGGCGCAAACGCGTGATGGCGGCCTGTATGCCATACAAGTTAAATAATCAGCGGGCTTTAAGTTTAACCGGCTTAGCGTTCCCGTATCCACATAGAAGAGTTGCATGTTACCTACCTTAGTTTTGGTTGGTCGGCCTAATGTCGGCAAATCCACTTTATTCAATCGTTTAACCAAAAGCCGTGATGCTTTGGTAGCAGACTTGCCTGGCTTAACCCGAGATAGGCATTACGGTCGTGGTGTAGGCGCCAGCCAGCCCTATTTAGTGGTCGACACCGGTGGTTTTGAACCCAATACCGACAGCGGCATCCTCAAAGCCATGGCTGTGCAAACCTTGTTGGCCATAGACGAAGCCGACGTGATTTTATTTATCGTCGATGGACGGCAAGGGGCCACCCCGCAGGACATGGAAATTGCCAACCGTTTACGCCGTTGCAAATGCCCGGTTTTGTTGGCGGTCAATAAAACCGAAGGCATGAACAAAGCCGTGGTCAGTGCTGAATTCCATGAATTGGGCTTAGGCGACCCCTTGTCCATCTCGTCAGCGCACGGCGAAGGCGTGAAAGACATCGTTGATTTGGCCTTAGCGAGTTTTCCAGTTGCAGACGATGCACTGGACCCAGATGAAACCACCGACCGCGTGCCTAAGGTGGCCATAGTAGGCCGCCCGAATGTAGGCAAATCCACTTTGGTGAACGCCTTACTCGGTGAGGATAGGGTCATAGCTTTCGACCAACCCGGTACCACGCGTGATTCGATAGCCATCGATCTAGAAAAAAATGGCAAGCATTACACCTTAATCGATACCGCCGGGGTGCGTAAGCGCGGCCGGGTATTGGAAGCCATAGAAAAATTTTCCGTGATTAAAACCATACAAGCCATCGAAGAAGCCAACGTGGTGATTTTGGTGGTCGACGCGCAAGAGGGCATCACCGAGCAAGATGCGCACGTCGCGGCGTATATTTTGGATGCCGGTCGCGCATTGGTGGTAGCCATTAATAAGTGGGATGGCTTAAAAGAAGACGAGCGCGATTGGATTAAGCGTGAAATTGATCGCAAATTGATGTTTTTGGATTTTGCCGAGTTTCACTACATATCGGCTTTGCGGAAAAAAGGCCTGCCGGAGTTGTTTAAATCGGTGGACATTGCCTTCAAAGCGGCTTTTGCTAAATTAGCCACGCCGCAATTAACCAGGGTATTAATGGATGCGCTACAGCAACACCAACCGCCTATCAGCAAGGGCATACGGCCTAAATTGCGTTATGCCCATCAAGGCGGTAGCAACCCACCCATAGTGGTGATCCACGGTAACCATGTGGACGGCGTGAAAGACGCTTACACGCGCTACTTAGAAAAAACCTTCCGCCGGACTTTTCAATTATCCGGTACGCCGCTGCGCGTGCAATACAAGCAAGGCAGCAACCCCTTTGCCGAGGATCAAGACAAGCGCAAACCGGGTGAGGGCATCGTCAGTATGCGCCGTCGTAAAACGGCGCACCGTGCGGAGTTGAAGGCTAAAAAAGCCGTGGAAGACAAAGCGCGTAGCGCGAAAAAGCGCTGAAGTCAGTCGCCAATTAGCGAGCAGACTAGGGGTCGCTTGCTAGCTGGCTAGTACAAACTTTCCCAGAATTTCCACCACACCCGTTCGTCTTCGGTGAATTTTTTACCGAACATTTGGCTATTCGGGTAATTGGCTTTCAAGATACGCAGTGTATCGTTCTTAAGGTCTTCTAGGCCCAATAGGTCGTAAGCACTGATCATGATGACCAAAGCTTGCTCCACGCCCGGTGACTGCGGAAAGTATTCCAATACGTATTTGCAACGATTAATCGCTGCCAAGTAGGCCTGGCGCTTCATGTAATAACGCGCCACGTGTAACTCGTGATCGGATAGGCTGTTGGCCAAATAGACCATGCGCTGCAAGGCATCTTTGCTGTATTTGCTGTTTGGGTAGCGCGTCACCAGCTCTTTAAAGCTAGCAAACGAATCGCGTAAGCCGCGTGGATCACGGTCGCTAATTTGTTGCTCGGTGGTTTTTTCAATGAAGCCGCGTTCATTAAAAACCGCCAAACCTTTTAAATAATAGGCGTAGTCAACATTGGGGTGATTGGGATGCAGCTTGATAAAGCGATCTGCTGCGGCCACGCATAAGATGGGGTCTTGTTTTTTAAAATGGGCGTAGGCCGTTTCCAATTGCGCTTGCGTGGCATAGCGGCCATTAGGGTAACGCGATTCAAGCTTGCCAAAGTAGACGATGGCCTTCTCGTAATCTTTGTCAAACATTTTAGCTTGGCCTTCAGCGTAAATGCGTTCTGCCGTCCAGCCTTTGGTGTCATCGAGTTCGGCGGGGTCGCCAAATATAGCGCAAGCATTGAGTAAGCAAGCAAACATTAAAACTAAGATATACTTCATGCTGAAACGACCCATAAGAATGTTGCGCAATTATACCCGATGACAGACACCACTCAAGCTTCTCTTAGCAATTCAGCCAGTCCAAACCAAGCCTTGGCATTGATTATTCCGAATGATTTAGGCGGCTTGCGCTTGGATGTCGCCTTGCAGCGATTGTTGCCTGAGTACTCTCGTTCTAGATTGCAAGCTTGGATTAAACAAGGCTTGGTCACGGTGGCAGGCTTAGCCAGCACATCCAAAACCAAAGTGTGGGGTGGTGAAGCGGTCTTGGTGCAGGTGCAAATCAAGCCTGAACAGCAAGCCTTCCAGGCAGAAAACATCCCACTCAATATCGTCTTTGAAGACGAGCACATACTGGTAATCAATAAGCCAGCAGGCATGGTGGTGCACCCGGCTGCCGGCAATTGGACTGGTACGCTGTTGAATGCCTTGCTCTATCACCTGCCGCAATTAAAAGACTTGCCGCGTGCTGGCATTGTTCACCGTTTGGATAAAGACACCAGTGGTTTATTGGTGGTGGCCAAGACCTTAGCGGCACAAACCAATCTGGTGCGGCAGTTGCAAGCACGCACGGTCAAACGGGAATACCGCACCATCGTCTGGGGGCAGATTTGGCGTAATGGCATGATAGATCAACCCATAGGTCGCGATCCTAGGTCGCGCACCAAAATGGCGATCAATCGCGCCGGCAAGCCGGCCATTACCCGTTACGAAATGCTTGAGCGCTTTTCCGTGCAAACTTATATGCGCTGTATGCTAGAAACCGGCCGTACCCACCAAATCCGCGTGCACATGCAATATCTGAAAGCACCCATCGTTGGCGATCCTGTCTACGGGTTTCGAGGCATCGTGCCCATACGCGCCATGACACAAACTTTACGGGATGCGGTCAGCCAATTCAATCGGCAAGCTTTGCACGCCATTAAGTTGGGTTTGCTGCACCCGGTGACCAATACCTTTGTTGAATGGCAAATTGAATTGCCCGATGACATGAAGACCTTGTTGGAAGCCATGCGCCATGAAGACCCGCACGATGAAATCGAAGCGGACTTTGATTTTTCTGGCTTGCAGACCGAACCGTACCTGGCCGATGAAGAGTACGAAGACGACGATTTTGACGATGACGATTTAATCTTGGATGACGAGGATTGATGGCTTGTTGGATTTGACTTTTATTAAGCCCGATTGGCCGGCCCCGGCCAATGTGCAAGCCATACAAACCACCAGGCAAGGTGGCGTGAGTTTGCCACCGTACGATGGCTTGAACTTAGCCATGCACGTGGCGGATGAGGCTGCGGCGGTGATGCAAAACCGTCAATTACTGCGGTCTTTTTTACCCAGTGAGCCGGTTTGGTTAAACCAAGTGCATGGCTTGTCGGTAGTCGATGCGGCAACCGTGCAAGGTGTGCCGGATGCCGATGCCAGCTATGCCCGCCAAGCCAATGTGGTGTGCGTGACCATGACCGCCGATTGTTTGCCGGTGTTATTGTGTGATCGTGCTGGTAGCGTGGTGTCGGCTGTGCATGCTGGTTGGCGTGGGCTGTGCGATGGCGTTATAGAGGCGGCCGTGGCCAATATGCGCGTTGATGCCAGTGACTTATTGGCTTGGCTAGGGCCGGCCATAGGCCCGCAGGCATTTGAGGTGGGATCAGACGTGCGAGCGCAATTCCTACAACACGATGCACAAGCCGCATCGGCGTTTAAGCCAAGTGGCGAGAAGTGGTTGGCTAATTTGTACGATCTCGCCCAGCAACGCTTGAAGGCGCTGGGGCTGACAGATATTTACGGTACCGGCAGCCATTTTTGCACCCACAGTGATGCGTCGCGTTTTTTTTCTTATCGACGTGAAGCGTTAACTGGGCGCATGGCCAGTTTGATTTGGTTAAGCGCCTAACGGCGACTGTGTAATTTGCCAAGTGGGCTAAGCGTTTCTCACTTATAATGTGGCCATGCCAGCAAGGCTGGTGCGTTCATGTAAAGAATTGTTGACTAACAGCCATGTATTTTTCTGATTATTCCATCCTGACTTACATCGTCGGCTTCACCTTTCTAGGTGGTTTGCTTAGCGTGTTGCTGGCGGCCTTGTTCGCACTCAGTTTGCGTAGCAGTTGGGTGCCTATGCTGGTCAGTTATGCCATAGGCGCCATGTTGGGGGCGGTTTTTTTAGAGATATTGCCGCATGCATTCAGCTTAGCCGGTAGCGTGGAAAAAGTATCGGCTACCTTGTTGCTGGGTTTGTTGTTGTTTTTTGTGTTGGAAAAATTGGTGATATGGCGGCATTGCCACGGTGACCATTGCGAGGTGCACGCCATGCACAGTGAGCAAGATTGCCCACTAGGCCACGCGGCAAACGCCCCCCAAGTGGCTACGGGCAGCAAGTACAAAGCGGTAGAGTCGCCTCAACCGCCCTCAGTCTTGCTTGGGCATGGCCAGCTGCACAGCCACCATCACGACAGCGGCCGCAGTGGTTTGATGATTATGATAGGCGATACCTTTCATAACTTCATAGACGGTATTTTGATTGCGGCAGCCTTTACCGCTGACATTAAATTGGGCGTGGTGACGGCTTTAGCGATTATTGCGCACGAAATTCCGCAAGAAGTGGGTGATTTCTTAATTTTGTTGCAGTCCGGCTACAGTAAAAAACACGCCTTGATTTTTAATTTGGTGTCCAGTGTGGCGACCTTGGCTGGTGGTTTAATAGCCTATTATGCGCTGCAATACGTGCAAAGCTGGGTGCCTATCATTCTCGGTTTAGCCGCATCCAGCTTGCTGTATGTGGCGGTGGCCGATTTAATACCGGGCTTGCACAAACGCACCGAACTGAAAGCCACATTGGCACAAATTTTACTGATCTCCATCGGTGTCGCTACCATCTGGATCGCGCACGTCGTTTTGGAGTAAGGTTTTTTTGCCTTGCATGTGCCGGCGGTGCTTGACCCCAAGTAGCCACAATAACAGCGCGCAAGGCATCAGCCCGTAAAAGAAAAACGTCAGTAAGCCGGCTGTGAGGCTGGCTTCGGTGGCGGCCATTAGGGTGACCAGGTAGAGCCAAGCGATGGCAATGATATACATAAATAAGATAGTTAATAAAACGACAGGTGAGTGTACATGAGTTTATCCCAACCTAAAGTGGGTTTTGTTTCATTGGGTTGCCCCAAAGCCGGTTCCGATGCAGAGCGCATTCTGACTCAATTGCGTGCAGAGGGCTATGCCATTTCCGGCAGCTATGCTGAAGCCGACTTGGTGGTGGTGAACACCTGTGGCTTCATCGATAGCGCGGTAGAAGAATCGCTGGATGCCATAGGCGAAGCCATTGCTAAAAACGGCAAAGTGATAGTTACCGGTTGCTTGGGTGCCAAAAAAGGCGTGGTGGAAGCCGCTCACCCTAGCGTGCTGGCAGTGACCGGCCCGCATGCCTTGGAAGAGGTGATGACCGCCGTGCACGCCAATTTACCTAAATTGCACGAACCCTTTGTTGATTTAGTGCCGGCCCAAGGCGTACGCTTAACGCCTAGCCATTATGCGTATTTAAAAATTTCCGAA
>SXGU01456346.1_pt1 | contig 14749 bp, 11 predicted proteins | sample 3174531 | NCBI WGS metagenome assembly SXGU01 (sample SAMN11356863, study PRJNA531348) | freshwater metagenome | isolation source: freshwater sample F1-140 | place: China: Fuxian Lake, Yuxi | collected 2017-12-25
CCACATATAGGCCTGGACAAGATTGGGCTTGATTCCATCGCCTCGATTGTACCGGTCGACCAATTTCATTTGGGCATCGATATGGCCCTGATCGGATGCCAGGGTAAACCATTTGACCGCCTCGATCTTTCCCGCCGGTCCTGGAATCCCCCCCTCCAACAAGAGCGCATAGATATACTGCGCGTCGGCCACTCCATTTTCCGCTGCCGGCTTGATCCATTTGATCGCTTCGGCGCTGTCCGGCGCGACGCCTTTTCCGCTGTACGACATGAGACCGAGGTAATACTGCGCCTTGGGATTGCCGCTCTCAGCGAGCGGACGCAACTCTTGATGTGCAGCTTGGTAATCGCCTCGTTCAAATGCCGATACGCCGGAATCAAGACCGGCCCCTGCAATCTGAGGAATCGAACAGAGGAAAAGGACAACGGATAGAAGGACAGCTGTGGTAGGCATGACGCGCTCCCTGACTGGCGACGAAGGGTTCTGGGGCATCTATATGGGCGTTCCGCTGATTATGAAGGATCGAATCGGTGAGGCAATAGAATTCACAGAATATGGCAACCAGATTTTAGAGGCGAGCCAGGGGCACGAGCCATAGCCGGGCCTGAGTGAGGAATGGTCTTAAATCGATATGCAGGCCACAGACGATTGTAGTCGTCCGGTATGCCCCAAACACAACGGGATTAGCGCGCAACCGTTCGGAGGCCAAGATCTGGATGTCCAGGATATCAGACGCGGCGGCCCAATCATGATTCGCGACCCCGTTGGCTGCGCCACTCTAGCTCAAAGGGCTTTTATTACTTTCTTATCTTGATGGCAAGCAGAGCATGTACCTAAGGATCGCTTAAATTCCTTGGTCACTTCAAACGCGGAGGTTGCATTTCGCACCTGCGTGGAGTTGACATGTCCACCCACTGGTCTAGGGATTTTGGTCGCGATGCAACTATCGCAAAAGTCTTTCAACTTGTGCTGCTGAAGGAAATCGTAGATGCGTTCTTCAACACTCAGAGCCACATCTACTCCTCTTCAAAACCTTGGCTCGTGAACTTAAGCGTTCGGCCATTTTCTGTGACCGTGCGGACGACGTTGTCGGGTGCTCCGTTTGGAATTTCAGCCTCAATCTCTAACGTCACTTTGACATCCGCTCCCATCAGTCCAACCAGATGAGCGATAACTTCGTCGCCAATTCGTCCGGCGTCGCGGCCCACGCGAGTGGGGTCAAGCGTGACGCTCCCATGAAAACGCTTCGGCTTAGGAATTTCCTGGGAAGCAGTCCCGGTTGCAGTAGAGGTTGCATCGGAACCAGTAAGTCCGGTTTTCAATCCTCCCCCAGTAGAAAGACCCTTTGCTCCCTCACCCTGTATGACAGCTGTCTCCGCGTCACGTTGTTTGAGCGCTGGCGCTGGTTTAACTAGCAGGCCCAAAAGATTATCTTCAGAAACGTTCACTGGCTGGCCACAGCGAAGCCCGCGGTAGCGTCCCGCCATTTCGTCGTAGCTCTCTGCGTACGCGAATGAATCGTCCGGCCACATGAGTAGCCTGAGCCCATCTCTGATGGCCTCGATCAAGACAGCTGGCTCGCGAAGACGCGGCAGATATACGTAGCGAGCAAAGTCTTCGATTAGTTGCTTTATGGCAACATGGTCTCCACGCCACAACGGCACTTGATCCAGTTCCAAACGCAAACGGGTGGCGGCAAACCCCGTCACCAGCAGTTCGTCATTGCGGAGCTTTTTGCTGGCCCGCACCGCCAGCGGTTCCTGGCCAGTAAGGCGGAAACTCTGCCACTCTACAGAGTTCTTGGGGGACGCCTGTGTGGGCACTAGCAGCCATTGATAGGATTCTGGGATGCGCGCGCTGACAACAATGGAGGCACTATCCTTCAGATCCTGCGCCTGCTTCACTTGGTGCTGGGAGAGGTCGAGTATCTCCTTTTCTCCGAGAATGGATTCCCACGCCAGAAAACGCCGCACCGCCTCGTCCAGGTCTTGGAGCCGTGTTTTGTCTACGGCCAGAAACACCAGCGTGTTGCGATACAGGCGAGGAGCATTACCACGTGACTCGAGGATAGCCTTCGCCGCCGCCATCGCTGGACTTTCCGATTCCTTGGTGTACGGATACTCGATCCGCAATACAACTAATCGCGCGTCAAGATCATCCGGTACATCCTGTCCTGATTGCGGCAGGGCATGAATCCGCCGAAAATCGCCCTCTTTCCGGAGGTCAGCGCGCAGTCGATTTTCCAACTCCTTGACCACAGCATCTGGATCTGCCTTTAGCTGCTCGGCACGGTCTTCGGCTAATTTGGTGACCGTGGGCTGAGTGGAATACCAGTAGCGGGCAGCATCTTTGTAGAGGTAGGTGGCCGATTCGCTCAAGCGCCGTAGCGCATCTCCGAAAATCGCAGGCGATTCCCCCGGCATCACGCACCCCAGCTTAATGCGCCGGTCTTCCAATCCACGATTAGCAGCTTTGGCTGTTGGCGCTGACCCAAGATAGATAGTCCGTGCTACTCGGCGGCAGGCAGCAAACTTTCCAAGATTTGGAACCAACCTGTCGATGTTAAGCGGCAGCGAGTTGGGGCCATCCACATCCTTCTCAATGACCGGGACCCAATTGTCGGACAGGTAACGGGTTAATTCGAATTGCACGCGCGGGTCATCGATAGGGATATTGGAAGGCAGAATCAGCGGATTATGGTCGCCTTTCTCCCATAAGCTGTGGATCACTGCAGCCATTAGGCGAAGTACGCCGCGTGTGCGCTGAAATTTCACGAGGGTCGACCAATCGGTGTAGAGCCGGTCGAACACTTCCGGGTGGATCGGATACGCCGCTTTGAGCCGTTTCTCGTAATCTGAGTTGCGACACTCCGGCGGGAACTCAGCGCCCTGCGTCGAGTAAAGATCGAAGAAAGCCTTCGCGACCGTATCGCGTGCCACATACTGAGACTTCTCAACCAGTGGCTCGAACAATCGGCGGCGCACGATCTCGAAGCTCTCCTCAGCGCTCGCCGGTCGCCAGGAGGTCTCCACGCGGCCGATGACGTTGCGCAGACGATCCAGCGCTGCCCGCCCTCGTTCACCACCCACCTCCACGTCGTCAGCCTGGGTGTGTGGCGAGCCAGCTGTGTCGGATGCCGGAAGGCTCACGACGAGCAGGCAATGCTTAGCCAGCTTAGCCGACTCGGTCAGCAGCTGGGCGAAGGAAAAATGCGTCTCGAAGCTACCAGCTGGCAGATCGCTCTGATCGTGCAACTGCCGTGCATAGGCTACCCATTCATCAATCAGGATCAGGCAAGGCCCGTATTCGTTTAATAGTTCACGTAATGCATCACCAGGGTTGGTCGCATTCTCATCGTCTGCCTCGATCTGTTTAAATGCCGGCTTGCCGCCTAATTGCCAGGCCAGTTCTCCCCATAGTGTTCGGACCACCGTGCCGTCAGGCTTCGTCACTGGGTTGCCGGGTGAGATCCTATTTCCGACCAGCACCACACGCTTGACACGGGGGAGCGCTGGCTGCCCGCCAGCATTTTTCACAATTTCTTCCACACCCAGCAGTTCACTGGCAGCGGCACCAGAAAACAGGTGATACAACGCTAACATCGAGTGGGTCTTTCCCCCACCGAAGTTAGTCTGGAGCTGCACCACAGGATCGCCCCCTTCACCACTCAGCCGTTGCACCGCTCCAGTGAGAAGGTGTTTCAGGCTCTCGGTGAGAAAGGTTCGACGAAAAAATTCAACTGGCTTACGATACTCATCCGAGCCTTCGCCCAAATGCACTTGCCAGAGATCGGCGGCAAACTCCGCCTGCTGGTATCGCCCGCTGGCAACATCCTTGTGCGGGGTGATGACTTCACGCCAAGCTTTGAGACCCGTGTTAACTTGACTCTCTATCGCAGTGCCGGCGGAACGTCGCTTCTCGGTGCGCACCTGCTCGTCGAAGCGCACCCGGAGTAGTTCCATTTTCATCTTCTCAACCTCAGTCGCCTCCGGTGCAGAAACGGTTGCCAGAAGACGAGCTGCGCTATCGAGTGCGCGGTAGGCGTCATCCGTACTGAAGGGACGCTGGTGTGCCCACTTGTTCCTTGTGTCCCGCAACTCACTCACCAGCGTGCGCTCAGCGTGGCCTAGTGTCTTCCGAAACACCTCATTCCATTGGTTCCACATCACTGCGAGAATTGCTGCAATATCCCAGTGCAGTTTGTCCTCCGTTCCAGCAAACGTGAGCTGTTGGTTGGACAATGTAGCTTTCACTTCTTCAAGCCAGAGCTGCTGATACTGCGACTTCAATTCGCGTTCAAGAAAAGGCTGCAACCCATCTCGAAGTAAATCGAGCATTTTCCCGACGCGCTCATGATTGGTGATGGCCACTGGTCAACTCCTAATCGTATAAGCCCGTAGAACTGCCAACACCGCTTTCCCGCGACAATCTTGCAATCTCCGGCCAGCCTAGGACGAGAGCATTATATGCCTGGGCCTCTTGCGATCGTTTCTTTTTCTCGCACAGATTAAATAATCGATAGGCCAAATCACGTGCCACGTCGGCCTGAGCGCCGAGTTTGCGTAGTAGATTGGCTGCCACAACATCACCTGCCTTCTCGTAATGATAGACGCGCAGAAGGTGGTGGGTCATTTCCCAAACTGTGAGGCGACTGTCAGTGGCGGGGTCCCAGTCTTTTGCCAGTTCGTCGGGCTTGAGTATGCGCACCTTGCCAGCCTTTGAAACGATGATGCCCGCCTTGACCATCCCTGCGACGCTGGTGTTCTTAGCCTTAGAAAGGTTCTCGGCTATACCATATTCTTCGGCGTCGAAGCCGAACTGCTCAAACCACGCCAGCGCCCAACGGGTGTCGGCATCGAAGTCATCCTCTTGCTCAGAGAGGACTTCGGTGAGCGTCTTATTAATGAGTCCCAACGCCGCGCGCACAGACAGTGGCTTCCCACTGCTTTCCAGAATGCGACTGTAGCGAGAATAGACAGCCATGCCTGGCCCAATGGCAGCTTGGGCGAAGTCTACTGGCGCGATATTGCCCTGTTGGAGATGCCGCAACGCGGCGGGCAATGTTCGCTTGAGTTCTTGACGGAATTGCGTGCTTGACGTCTGGGGCGCGTCCGTCGGACGAGGGCGGCAAGCCAGCACAATATAAGAAGCCAACGCATTCGTGCCCATCGACACCATGCGCCACGCCTGTGACGCGCGCACCGGCCAGGTGGCTGTGATCTGGAATCCACTGGAGATAAGCGCTTCCAATAAAGTCTCCCAACCGGTCGTCAGGTCCACACCCGAGTCGCCCTCCTCTTCGGTCGTCCCGCTCTCTTCGTCGTCTTGCTTGAACGCGTAATAAACTGTCAGCGGAAAGCGTGGATCTATCTTCTCACGCAGGGCAGTGAAGGCTTTACGAAAACCCGATTCGAAATGCTCCTTGGCTTTTTGCTTATCACCATCGAAACGCTCAGGCGACGCGGTCAGCTCTTGCATCTTGGGCACCAGTAGGGTGCTGAACAGGTCCGGATAGAGCGCCCCAACCGTACGCCTCAACCAGACGTAGAAAAAATCGCTCAGCACCGCATACCCAATATTGTCGTAGTAAGGCGGATCAGTACTGACCAGCAGACTGGTGATGCCGTTCGCACCCGTCGAAGCGTCAATCTGGCGAGCGTGACCGAGTTGGCTGGAACCGGCGGTTAGCGCTTCGACGCAATCGGCGACGTACTCGCTACACGTATGCCAAGCACCAACGGATTCACCGAGAATATTCGCCTCAGCGAAGTCCCACACCATGGGAATGGCCTGTTTTCCGAAAAGATTCATCACCTTCTGATTGCTCGAACTCCATCGACAAAGCGCGTTGTTGAAGTCGCTGCAGCGGTCCACAGACAGCGCCAGGAAGGTTGTGACTGTGCGGGAGTAAGCGTCGGCGTTTTCTGAGGAAAGCCCGGCGGCTACGGCATCCCGTCGCACATCTATCCCGATCTCTTTGACGAGATCACTCAGCGTCACCATGGCCGTCAGTTGGCGCGGAGTGAAAATATCTGCCCACGCTGTTAACCCGTAGCCATAGCAGGTTCCCCCGGTAAGGCGGGCTGGAATGTTGCCTTCAGGATGCCACAGATCACTTGTCTCTGGATTTGGTGGTCTATTGAAATCAGTCACATCTATGTAGAGCCTGCCCCGCTTTCCTTCAGCGATGATAGCGATCGGCATCGTTCCTAGCCTGCGTTGTTTCCCTTCAGCCTTAATGTGGGTGTCAGAAATTGGTTCATCCGTGAGCAAACAGCGGAATTTTGCGCCGCGCCCTAATTTGGTTCCTGAGGAAATCGACTCTCGATCCTTCGGTATCCCGGTTCGTACTTCGAAGCGATAGGTTCCCGCAGCCTTGTCAACAATTGGCTCGATCCAAGCTAACTTGCCCTTCTTGCTTGAAAGCCAGTAGGTGCTGATCAGCGGAACATGCTTGCCCTTGGCTGCTGGATTGGGACTGGCCACTGTGCGCGCCCAAATCCATGCGATCACAGCTGCTTCACCTCCCCCGTATTCCTTTGGCAGGCAGACTTTGGGATACAGGTGCCCGATCGATTTCTCGGCGCGTTCACGGATAAGTCGTCCGTAACACCGCACATCCGCTGCCAACCCGTATGTGCCGCGCCAGGAGTCGGTGCCTCCAATGCGCCCACGGTCTTCGGGATTAACGGGCGGCTGCTCGGCCCAACGAGGGGCAAGTTCGAGATTACACTTGTTCAAGAGCACGGCCACCGGATTCAAATCTCCGGCGTGGGCCTCGAAACCCAACCGGTTGGCTTCCAGCGGAATTGACCCTCCTCCAGCGAAGGGATCGAACAAGATCGGCAAACGCCCGTCACAATGTTTCAGCATCTCTTCACGAGCCTCTGCGTACACCTTGGGTGCTTCATGTAGTTTCTTGCCCATCATGCGCCGCAAGATATCGAACAGTCGCTCGCGTTCGGTGCTCTGCGCTTCCTCGGTTGGCCATTTCTCAGGATGCGCCTCTGGGTCGTCGACAACCGACGCAAAAAGGATGGCCCGTGCGGTCGGCAGCGGCAGTCGCGCCCACCATTGGTGAATCCCCTTCGGATGCGGCCCAATGCCCGGCATCTTGTCATAGGCCGACGCGTCGTTGATTTCCGGCAACGGCAACGCAACTTCGATCAGCTTCTTGCGAGGGGTGGGAGTCATGGGCAGGCGGCAAGTAGTTTTGGATGCGTTGTAAGCACTGTGATGCCGCCGGTGGTGAAGTCCGTGTCGTTGGTAAGCAACAGGGCCTGTTCATGGCGGCACAACTTTATGATGAATTGGTCATTCACGTCCCACTCTCCCGTAGCGTAGTCGTTGAGAAGATCCTCGATTGGCCAAGCGGAGAACGGGTGGTCAAGACGACGGGCGAGTTTTACGATCTGTTGGGCAGCCCGTGCAATCGTCGGAGCTACCATCGTGAATTCAGCAGACTGGCGGTAACTCTTGCGGTTTTTCCACACGCCGCCTTGGGCTATCGCCAGCTCGTGATACTTTCGCGCACAGACATTCACGAATTCGCTCAATACGAGTACGTCGAGCACGATTACTGCTCCACTCTGCCGGATGGATTTAAGGACTTGCGAATAGTTTCTGACCGGCACCGAGCCGGGCGGTTCAAGCCCGGAAAAGAGCGAAACCAAGATGTTCGCATCGAACATAACTTTGTCAGACGCCGAATACGAATAAGAAAGTGCGTTAAAGGCTTTATTCCTCATTGTCGTCATCCGAGATTGGTTGAACGGCTTTTCTGTAGCGTTCGGGGTCGCGAAAATATGTCTTCGCATTTTCGACTACTCGCTTAAGTAGATCGAGGTCCTCCTGGGCCATATCCCGCACGGAAAGCTGCTCGCGAATTCGGTCCTCAGCAAACTCGCCATACAGCTGGCCGATGGCGGCATTGAGAAAGGCAGAGATCATCGTTTCCACTCTATCGAAAGAGATCGCCACTTTTCGACCGGCCCGAAGCAAGGGTGCGATCTTGTCGTGTACCGCCTGACCGTCGTCCGCTGAGACACACAATGGCCCCCCCACAATATCGAATACACGAACCACGACTTCATCATTCATAAAGTGCCCTCGTTCTGGATCAAAATATGTTATTCGGAGAAGTTTCCGAGCGCAAACGGTATTTGCTCGTATCTCCCGTGTTGATTTCAAGATTCACCGCCGTACCGGGCAGATCGGCCGCTAACTTTTGAAAGCTTTCCCGGTCATCGCGATATTCATAGAAGCCCTGGCGTGAGGCTATGTGAATCTTTCCTTTGTTCAGCACGATGAACTCTTTGAGAAACTGCAATCCCATCCCGCCTGGCTGAGGGCCTGTCTTAGTCGTATGTCCTTCCTGTAACGCCCAGCGGATAGCTTCTTTAGAAGAAATCTTGGTTCCCAAGTAGTTCCTCACGTTGGTTCGGATGCCGACACCGGCATCGGCAATCGTAAGATCGAGGCGCTGAAGCTGCGGGAAAAACTGACCACATACGAAAACTCCGAGGCGAGAATGGGAGTGGATGACGGCGTTCTGGAACACTTCGAAAATGCTTTGCTTAAACCTTTTCCCCAGGCCCTCAGTCATTCGGGGAATCCCTTTTCCTTGCAGGTGTCGATTCAGGTAGTCCTCGAACCTACCTGCATCAGAGAGTTGGATACGCCGGTACGGCAGAGTCGTCTGGTTGACATCATCGATCGCGTTATATCCATAGGAGAGGAGAAATCTGTTTTTGCGCAGGATGTGCTCAATGCCAGAAGGAACTTTCACAATTTCGACAGCGTTGAGATTGTCCGCGATTCGCACCAGCACGGCCGCAAGGGAAGCAGCCATGTTTGCATCGAAGAATCCACACTTCGAAAAATCAACCTCCAGTCTGTCCGCATGCAACTTTTCGGTATCGGCTGCTAGAGAAGCAAGACGCTCAAACCCCTCTTTGTCGCTGTGGATGGTTGGCAAGTAGTGAATCATGATGGTCTCGATGCCCTCGCGAGTAGTTCCCCGAAGCTGTAGTTGACGCTCGTCACGCCAAAGTCCGGCTCTCGATGAAACGGCCGACGGATATAATGGACTTGGTGGCGGTCGCCGTCAAACTCAACCATTGCGAGGATGAAGTCCTCGGGTTTATTCAGCGAATAGAGAATCTCATTACGAGTGACAGTGATAACGGTCGCGCTGGAAACGCGGCCTTTGACTTCGATGAACCGCAATTTTCCGGTGCCAGGTACCCGGCTCTCGATGTCGTAGCCCAGCTTGTCGAACTCGCGGTCGGTCGGGTCAAATCCGAGGCCCCGTTCAATTTCCATGACGATCTCTCGCGCCCGCGCGGCGGCGGCCTGGGTGTCAATCACAGATGCGGACGTTGCCTGCGGATGACCTGCTAGCTTAGTGAGTAGTCCCATTGGCACAACTACGACTCCTCCCAGCACCACTGGAGGGAGCGCGGAGACTTGGCCTTCCAGTTCGAGTTGTTCCGTGCGCTTCTGGAGGCGGCCCTGCAACTCATCGGCTCGGCGCCGTGCTTCTTGCGAATTGAGTCGGGCGTTCGGTTTCCCTGCCTGTTCCTGGACCTTCAGCTGCTCGGCGCGGTGATCCCAGTAGCTGATCTCCTTTGTGAGACGTTCTTTCACCGCTGCACGTGTTTTGTCTGTCCACTCCACACGACGGGAGCGGACTTCCTGTAAGTGTTCTGGCACCACGTTCCCAATGGCGTATCCCTGAGCCTTTTGCTCCAGTTCGCGTGTGATCCAGCAGCATTCAGAATGGGCTAGAATCGTTGCTACATCAGGATCGGCGACTGCCAAGGGTCTGTAGTCCAGGTAAGGGGCATAGCCCAGATGGCGCGCATTGCCCGCCGCATCGAGTTCTACATACAGCATGCGTTTGGAGATGATCCGCCGCTCGCCCATACGGGTGATACTGGCGTCTTGAATGGCATGGTCTAGGTAGAACAGCACACGTGGCTGATCGCTGGAATCGCGTTCATCCACCAGGACCGAACCGCGGCGCAAGAGATCTCGATGACGCTCCAGTGTGAGGTCGATAGCGGCATCCAGCAACGGGTGACCTGGACAGACAAACGCTGCGAGGGACTGACTTTGTGGTGCGATGAGTGTCTTTTCAAACGCGATACGTTCGTACCGTGGAAGGACTGGCTCGCCGATGCCAATCAGGCGATCACGATTGCGCACAGAGGCTGGAACATGCGTGACTTCATACCGCCGTGGCTCTCGCTGCTTCGCTGTGCCCCCCAATCGATGGAAAGCTTCGAGGAAGAACGACTCGATGTAGTGCGGCTGTAGTCTTCGCGCTTCGGCCCGTTCCATATCCTCCCGCACACGCTGCACACGGCTCGCATCCATGGCGTCGTGAGCGAGCGCCCGCTCCTCTAGCAAATCCTGTAATTGTGCCTTGTCGAAGGCATTGGCTACTACTCTTGTGAGTCGAGCCTGGACCTCTGGGCGCTCCCCATACCTGATTGCCTCAATGAGGAGATCGCGCAGTGGCTTGCCCTCGAACTGCATCTTGCCCAGCACATCGAACACTTGGCCGCCGAGTGCTTTCCGTGCCTCGTCGAGCTTTTTCAACAAGGTAAGGTAGACATCGCCTTCGCGCGTCTCCTCAGCCACCAGATTCCAGAGGTGACAGACCTCAGTCTGTCCGATGCGGTGAATTCGCCCAAACCGCTGTTCGAGGCGATTGGGATTCCAGGGCAGGTCGTAGTTGACCATGAGATGGGCCCGTTGAAGGTTAATGCCTTCGCCAGCAGCATCGGTGGCGAGAAGTACTTGAACTTCTGGATCGTGCTTAAAAGCCTCCTGCGCCTTCATACGTTCCTCACGTCCCAGGCCACCGTGAATCATGACGATAGCTTCTCGACGACCGAGCAGCGTGGAAATGCGGCTCTCCAAATAGTTCAATGTGTCGCGGTGTTCAGTGAACAGGACGAGTTTCTGCCGCGGCGATGGTGTGGGTTGAGGCATGCCACTCGCCCCATAGGGAGACATCGCTTCTGCAGCATGGTCCGCGATTGCCGCAGGCGTGAAGATGACCCCCAACAGTTTGGCCAGTTCGCGCCATTTCCGATCTTCCCCGCTACGACGGACCGCAAGGGCTAGCGACTCCAAGCGCTGGAGCGTCAGGATCTCCGCCTTCAACTCCGCAATACTGCGCGCAGCCGTGGCTTGGTCAAGAATCTCCTCTTCAGCAGCTACTACCTCGTTGTCGGGTGCTTCTTCCAGATCTTCTATATCCTCGTCATCAAGCGCAGGTCCATTTGCCACAGTGGCCATTGCAGGAGCGCCGCGATGGAGTAATTCCATCTCACGCAAGCGTTTCTCTAATCGCTCACGGCGACGGCGCAAGGATTGGTAGATAGCTTCTGGAGACGAGGCAAGCCGTCGTTGGAGAATGGTCAGCGCGAAGCCAACGGTGCCGGCGCGCTTGTCATTCTCCAATGCTGCTGCTCGGTCGAACTCCTCGCGGACGTAGTTGGTGACTTCCTTATAGAGCTGCGCTTCGCCTTCGGAGAGTTTGTAGGGAACGGTATCGGCGATACGCTCAGGGAATAGCGGCGTCGAGTCGAACTTGAGCAAGCTTTCTTTCACCATGCGACGCATGAGATCCGACACATCCACAGCATGGACCCCGTCGCGGAAACGCCCCTCGAAACGGTCACCGTCCAACAAGGCCATGAAAAGCTGGAAGTCCGCGTCCTTGCCGTTGTGAGGGGTGGCCGTCATTAAGAGGAAGTGTCGTGTGAGAGTGGAGAGTAACTGCCCAAGCCTGTAGCGTTTGGTGTACTTGATCTCGCCGCCAAAGACGGTGGCGGACATCTTATGGGCCTCGTCGCAGACGATGAGGTCCCAATGACAGTCGGGTGCCGCGAGCTTCGCCTGCACGTCCTCGTTGCGGGACAGCTTATCGAGACGGGCAATGACCAGGTTCGTTTCGAGAAACCAGTTACCCGTGCGCGCGGCTTCGAGCTTGTCATTCGTCAGAATTTCAAAGGGGAGATGGAACCGGCGATAGAGCTCGTCCTGCCATTGCTCGGCCAGACTGCCTGGGCAGACCACCAAGCAGCGATGCAGATCTCCCCGCGCGATCATCTCTTTCATCAAGAGTCCCGCCATGATGGTCTTGCCTGCGCCGGGATCGTCAGCCAGCAAGAAGCGTAGAGGCTGGCGTGGAAGCATGGCCTCGTAGACCGCGGTGATTTGGTGAGGCAGAGGATCGACAAGCGAAGTGTGGACTGCCAGGAGCGGATCGAAGAGATGGGCAAGGCGAATGCGGTGGGCTTCCGACACGAGCCGAAAGAGACTGCCATTACCGTCGAAGCTCCAGGGGCGTCCCTGCTCGACTACCTCAAGACGAGGCTCATCATGGCGATACAGAAGAATGTTTGCCACACGGCCGGTAGGGTCTTTGTAGGTAAGTTCGAGTGCGTCCGAACCAAACCATTGCACGTTCACGACAGTAACTAATGAGTCAGGGAGGATGCCGCGGACAGCGGCGTTGGGTTGGAGATCTTCGAGCTTCATTAAAGCCTTAGGGCGGCTCAGATTCGCTATTTATTTGCCGCCGCAGAATACCCCTTTCTCAGCGAGAACTCTAGGGACAAGAGCGGGTTGCGGATAGCAGAGCTGGGAGGAAGAGCATATGGCGAATGGCTGATAGCAGATGGCTGGAATAGAGAGGATGCGAAGAGCGGAAGGCGGGGATGGGAGGAAGAGCATATAGCCTATGCCGTATAACTGATGGCTGGGGCCACTGGAGCAGATGGGTCCCATCCCAGGGGGCTCATGCGTCCAACCCCAATTCCTTCAAATTGGCAGCGATGGCCGCGTCCGATTTTACAGTCTCGGCCTGCGAACGTATGCGCCGTACGAATAAATGTACGCGTGCAATTCCCGTCCATATCCGTGCGTTCACGCTATTTATTTCCCACCTTTCTGATAGCCGACACCGCGCCCTCGCTCGCCGTTATGGGTCAGAAGTCCTTGCTCCGAAGTCGCAATTGTTCTCTGAGCCCTATTTCTGAACGACGTATGACTTGGCTTCAATGCACTTCCGCTTTCCGCCCCAGGCTTTGATCTCCCGTACACCGTCCAGGACTTCTTGCCACACATCGCGCTTGGCCTCGAATTTGGCGAGTGCCTTGCCAGTTAGCTTTTTACTCATCTCGAAATGCCTCCAGCGGGCTGAGATTTCTGCTCAGGGGTTGGCATCTGCTGCGGCACGACGAGTTATGCGGCGTGGAGTAGGAACTCGACTTTCACGGAGTCGAACGGGAAAATCACCCGGCCATCCTTGACTCGATCGAGCACTCCGGCGTTCAACAGCGCCGTCACATCCGTGTGGACGGCCTTCACATCTCGCCCGACACGGCGCGCGGCTTCGCGAATCGCCAAAGGGCCGGCTCCGCACATGGTTTTCAGCAATTGCCAGCGTTTAGCCGTCAGCACTTTCCAGAGCAGTTCCGGTGTGGCGAAGGTAATGCGTGCGGCCTTCTCCCCCTTTCCGGTTTTCCAGACACGGACAAAGTCATCCATCGCTTCGCTGGGAGTGCGAACATCAAGAACGACGGTTTTCACGGTTCCACCTCATCCTGTCGTGTTCAAAGTCGGCGACAAGCTTCTCCGGCGTTTGAAATGGGTAGGCGATCTCTTCCGCGCCGAAATGTCGGTGGTCGCCCTTTCCTGCCTCATTGTCGTAGCGTACGACGCATACGCCGTTTACCACGTATGCCAGCCTATACTTGAATGAGTGGGTCGAGCCGGCTACAGGCTTTGGAACCTTCCATATTGACAGCTCGACGAATGCCGTTTCTGAGAATGCAATACGCGTCCGTAAGAGCGCGACAGCTTTCATGCCGAACGATAGCAACGGTCGTCAGCTGTTGTCAATTATAACATCAGTGAGAACCCGCAAGGATGGCATGTTAAACCTGGGTGGCCAAGTCGTATGGCCCACTCGTGCGGTTCTTTCGCTTCCGGCAGACTCGACGACCCCGGCCGGTTCCCGCCTTGACTCTCATTCGACCGCTGTGGTTCAGTCTCACGCCATTACGCCATGTTGATTCAAGCCATCGGTTTCCTCGCTCGACTCGCTTTCTTGCCATTCATTTTGCTCTCTCTCGGCTGCCAAAAGGAGAGCGAGTCTGTCGTCTCGATCGCGCTCCATCCCACCAACACGAATATTCTCTACGTTGCCACCAACGATGCCGTCTATAAGTCCCGTGACGGTGGTGGGACTTGGGAACGGTTCCCAAGCTTTAGCGCACGGCGGGTGACGACGCTGGCGATCGATCCTCAGCTTCCTGCGACGGTCTATGCCGGGACGATGGGAGATGCGGTCTACAAGAGTCCGGATGGCGGACAACATTGGCTGCCGCACAATGTCGGTTTGAAAGAACATGTGTCGTTCATTAACCAGTTCGTCTTTCACCCGACGCAGAGCGAGAAGATCTACGCGGCGACTACTGTGGGGGCGTTCTTCACGAAGGACGCAGGCCGTGAATGGATTGAGCGGATGAATGGCATGAAAGAAGTGCACATCGTGACGTCGATCGCGATTAATCCCAAAGACCCAACCATCCTGTATGGAGGCACCACCGGTGGAGTCTATCGGTCCGATGATGGAGCGATGAATTGGAAAAAGATCAACAATGGGCTGATCCCGGAGAGTGAGCTCATGGCGGCGATGGCGTTGGGCGTGAACGCCATCGAGATC
>SXGU01343335.1_pt1 | contig 14748 bp, 18 predicted proteins | sample 3174531 | NCBI WGS metagenome assembly SXGU01 (sample SAMN11356863, study PRJNA531348) | freshwater metagenome | isolation source: freshwater sample F1-140 | place: China: Fuxian Lake, Yuxi | collected 2017-12-25
CGCAGTACAAGGCTGCGATCGAGAAATTGGACGCGACAAACACCGAGCGCTTGTTCGCGAAGGACTCCACCATCTTCGAGACAGGTGGTGTGGAGGGTACATACGCCAACTACCTTGCGCATCACCTTGGTCCGGAGCTGCACGAGTTCAGGTTATTTCGTTTCTCAGACTACAAGGTCGACGTTCACCTGATTGGACCAGCGGCAGCCCACGCCATTGAGACATACAACTATCGCATCGAGACAAAGAGCGGTGAAATTGCCGAGCGACGCGGTGTAGCAACGAGCGTGCTGAAGAAGATCGGTGGGCAGTGGAAGATTGTCTCCATGCACAACTCCGCTCGCAAGCCGAGGGCATCATGAACAACAAGCAACTTAGGCGCCTTGGCGTCCTGCTGCGCAGTTGGGTGGCTGCTATTCTAGTCCTTGTTGCGTTCGCAGCGTCGCCGCCCGCCCTCGCGCATAAAGGCGAGAAGCATGGGAATGCGACGCAAGCGCAACAGATGCAACCTGGACACCCGGGCGTCTTGAGCGGCGCTGGCAGCGTTCCAAAAGGTGCCGCTCAAGAGCCTTCTCACGGGATGATGGAGGGCATGGATATGGAGACCGACCGCTCCAACATGCCCTTTTTCCAGCGTCTTTACGAATGGATGGGGCGCTTCCATCCGCTCGTCGTTCACTTTCCGATCGCTTTCTTTCCCGCCGCTTTGTTCACCGCAATTGTCGGCCGCCGCCGGCCCGCCTTCTCCGCGCCCGTGCAATTCTTGGTCATCGCGGGAGGCATCTTCGCTCCCATCGCTGCCGCCGCAGGTTGGCTGGCTGGCATGGGATCAGAACCGGACCCTATCCTAAGCTACCATCGTTGGCTCGGCGTTCTCGTTGGAGTTGGCGGCGCCGCTTTGGCCGTGTGGGCGTGGCGTCGTCCGTGGGAAGATCGGGGCGCTGGCATGATCCTGGCGCTCACCGTGATGACAATTGCAATCGCCGTTCAGGGCTTCCTGGGCGCGGGCATCACGCACGGCATCGAACACCTGATGTTCTGAGGAGAGAAGCATGCAACAGGGACATGAGCACCATCAGACCGCCGGCAACTCGATGGACGACGCGGCCATGATGCGAAGCCACTACAGAATGCTGGCGCTGAACCTGACGATCAGTCTGGCCATCATGTACTTCGTCATGTTCGCTATGATCAACTCGCTTGGCGAGTTCATTCAGAACGTGAATTTCTTCTACATGGCTCTCACGATGTGGGCGCCAATGGGCTCGCTGATGCTGCTGATGATGAGCGGCATGTATAAGAACAAGCGCCTGAACATGGCGCTGCACGCCCTCTTTGCCCTTGTCCTCGTCCTATCCTTCCTGGCGACACGTCAGCAATGGCTGGTTGGCGACAAGCAGTTCCTGCGCTCGATGATACCGCATCACTCTGGTGCGATCCTGATGTGCCGCGAGTCGAGCATCAGGGACGCCGAGATCAAGCGTTTGTGCGACGAGATCATTCCCGCTCAGCAGCGCGAGATCGACGAGATGAAGCAGATCATGGCGCGAATGTAAGTAGGCTGATGGAGGTTCGTCATGAAAGTTGAAGATGGAGCGCGGAGGCGCTGGAAGCTCCCCGCATCGTGCGCCCTGATGAGTGCCTTGCTTTCCAGTTGCGGCACTTCGGAGCCTGTCAACAACAAGGCGGCGACGGGTGAGCCGGCAGCTCCTCAAGTTCAAGCAGCTGCGCCGACGAAGGCTGAAGTCATCACCGTCTTCCGAGACCCGAACTGCGGCTGCTGTTCGCTCTGGGCCGAGCGAGCCCGCCAAGCCGGGTACGATGTGCGAGTGACGGATCGGCCAGACATGGCTTCGGTGAAGCAGCGCTATGGCGTGCCGACGGACCTAGCTTCCTGCCACACCAGCCTCGTTGGCGGCTACGTTATCGAAGGTCACGTTCCCGCTGAGGAAGTCGACAGGCTACTTCGCGAACGTCCGAAGGACATCAAGGGGATCGCGGTAGCAGGAATGCCTTCTGGGTCACCTGGCATGGAAAGTCCGGATGGCACGAAGGAACCATTCAACGTGGTTGCATTCGGTGCAGACGGTCGAACTAGCCTCTACCGATCAGTGAAGGGCTGATCGGCCGAGACATACAAGACTTGAGCGGGGCGGCTCTCAAGGAGAACGAACATGAACAAGGTAACGAAATTCACGGCTCTGCTGATGGCTACGGCCGGGTTGGCAGCGTGCGGATCGCAAGCCGATAACCAGGTTGCTGCGAACGAGCCAGCGATGGATGCCAATATGGCGGCAGGTAACTCCATGCAGATGAGCGGGCCATTTGCGGAGGCCGAGATGCGCATGGACGAGCAGATGATGGCTGCGGTTGGCAGCGACGTCGGCCAGAATTGGCTCAAGAAGATGATCGTGCACCATCAGGGGGCGATCGACATGTCCCGCATCGTTCTGGACCAGAACCCAACCGCCGATGTCGCAAAGATGGCGCGCGAGACGATCGCCAAGCAGGGTAAGGAGATCGAGGATCTCCAGAAACTGGTTCAGAAGGGTGCGCCCGACCAGCGCAGCGCTGAGCTGTACCGCCCGGCTATGATGGACATGCACCAGAAGATGATGGCGGCGTCGGGCTCGGACGTCTCGCAAACCTACATGCGCAAAATGCTGGAGCACCATAAGGGTGCTGTGGCGATGTCGGACGTGGCTCTTGCGAACGGAGTGACAGGCACGCTTCGCAGCCAGATCCAGAAGACTCGCGCGGATCAGCAGAAGGAAATCGCCATGGTTGAGGCCATGCTGCGGGGCGAACCGATGCAGAGCGCGATGCAGCAATCGGGAGCGAAGACCGCTGCGCAGGCCAAGGCAGAACCCGCACCGACAGATACGGCTAAGGCCGAACCGAAGGCTCAGCCGAAAGCCACATCAGCTGCCCGTCCGGCCGAGCCGAAGGCAAGCGCGGCGCCTCCTGCAAAGGCCGAACCTGCCCCTGCGGCATCGACTTGCGCTCCGGAGCATCGCGCAGCAGGGCACTGCTGATCGGATGAGGATGTGATGGGGCTCGATTGGCGCGAGTTTATCCCTTCCGTCATCCTCAGAAGGAATGGGCTGGCAGTGACCTGCCGGCCCGCCACCAAACTCGCTGGGGGAGCGATCGTCAACTGATGCGTAGCCGTGTGATTGCCCGAAAAACTCACAAGTGGCTTGGCCTCTTCCTCGGCCTGCAAGTGGTCGTTTGGTCGCTCAGCGGCCTTTACATGACCTCGATCCACATCGACACGATCCATGGCGATCACTTCGTGCGCCATCAGCAGCCACCGGGCGTAGATGCGGCAACGCTGAGAGATCCGATCGCCCTGGCTTCGTCCTCCGGTGCCGAGAATGTCCGTTTGGCGTGGATTGATAGCCGACCGGTCTATGTCCTGACCGGTCAAGCTGGTGAGCAAGTTGTCGACGCTAGAAACGGAGAGGCTGTTGCCCATCCAATGGAGCAGCAGGTCCGGGCGCTCGCCCGCTCATACTACACCGGCCCCGAGCCAATCTCGTCTGCGAGGCTGATCACCGACATTCCGGGCGAGATAAGGGGCCGGAAGCCGCCGCTCTGGCGCGTGGAGTTCGCGCACTGGAACAAGCCGACGCTCTACCTCTCGCCGACGACCGGCGAATTGATTTCACGTCGTCATGAGCTTTGGCGTATCTTCGACTTCGTCTGGATGCTGCACATCATGGACTATGATGAGCGCGAGAACGTCAACAACCTGGTGCTGCGTGTTTTCACCTGGGGCACCGTCCTGCTCGCCCTCTCAGGTGCCTGGCTTCTGCTCTATGCCTTCCCGAGAAAAAAGAAGAAGGGAGCGGCACGAGCATGACCATCAAGTCGATCTGGCTCCGTCGCATCCATAAGTGGGTTGGCCTGATCATCGGCGTTCAATTCCTGCTGTGGGCAATCAGTGGCACTGCCATGGCGTTGCTCAACATGGAGGAGGTCGCCGGGGGCAAGCGAGGCGGACAGAGCACGCCGGGGCTGCGAGCCACGCCAGTCGCGTGGCCACGGGTCCAGCAGGCGCTTGCTGGCCAGTCTGTAACCAAGGTGTCGCTCCAGCCGCTGCCTTGGGGCCAGCACCTACTGGTGACTTCCCCAAGCGCGGGTGTCCGCCTGTTCAACGCTGCTACCGGCTTGCCAGTCCAGATAGGGGAGCGCGAGGCTCAGCTAATTGCTGCCGCTGCTCATCCGGATCGCGCAGTCGTTGCCCATGTGACGCCGCTCACCGAATTGACGCTGGCTGTTCGAGAACACCAATTACCGATTTGGCAGGTCGCATTCCGCGACGACCGACACAGCAGTTACTATGTGTCAGGCACTACCGGCGCGGTCCTGGAACGCAGGAATGACACTTGGCGCTGGTGGGACTTCTTCTGGATGCTCCACAACATGGACTATGCCAAGCGCACCAGCTTCAACCACCCGCTCATAGTGACCGTTGGCATAGCTATGGCATGGTTGGCGGTGACAGGCTTTTGGCTGCTGTTCCGTACGATGTGGCGGCACGATCTCACATGGCTGAAGTTTTCCAGGGGAACTCCTTCGGGCGCGGGCACTCGATAGTTTTGGTTTGGGCGGGCAGGTGATCCTTCGCCCAAGGTCCGTGATTGGCCAAGAACTGAAGGGAAGCAGACCGTCTGCGTTCGGCCACTTTCCGCCGCGAGGGTTAGGCCAGATCTCGCCGTCAACTGGTGGTGGTTAGCCGACCGGCTGCTTTCGGGTGAACTGAGGCGGATAGCGGACGCTCGTTCATGCGGAGCGTGACGACTCGCTTGCGCCCGTTCCTGGCATATAGGGATCCGACGCTTCACCCGGTAAGCGGCCGCTGGGTGAATCAGATCCTAAATCGATAGCCGATGGCTGGTTCGTTGATGATGAGCCTTGGAAAGGCGGCATTCGCCTCGAGCGTTAGTCGAAGTCCAGATATTGAGGTTAGCCTCGCTCCGAGGGGCTCGAACTCCGGACCTTCGGCTGTAAAGCCCGAGGGTCTATTTAATTGAGCGAGTAGTGGTCCGCTATTGCGGACGCATCGTTCTCACCCGCTCGCTCGTTATGTAACCGGCCGGGAGTTGGTCGTTTCTATCGAGGAGTCAAAGATGCCGAAACTTGCGCTGTACGTGCCGTTGAAGGCCAAACCCGGTAAGGAAAGCGATGTCGCCGCCTTTCTCACTTCCGCGCTACCCCTAGTTGAAGCCGAACCTGGGACCTTGACTTGGTATGCGATCCAAGAAGGCGATGGCGAATACGCGATCTTCGACACATTCGATACCGAGGGAGATCGGCAGACCCATCTGGATGACAAGGTTGCTGCGGCGTTGATGGAGAAGGCGGAAGAACTCTTCGTCGAGCCCCCGCAGATCCATAGACTTACGCTCTTGGCAGCGAAGTAATGGCTGCTGAGCACCATCTCGATCAGCGCCGTGATGAATGGCAATTTTGAATCAAGAAAGCTGGTTCGCGACCACCGGTATCGGCGGCCGTAGCAGCCATCCGCCTGAGTGATGAGTGAGGAGCTGCTTTTGGAGAGCAGTTCCCCACAATCGCCTTGAACGTCTAGAAAACGAGAAACCTCGCAGAGACAAAGGTGTCAACGCAGCTGACTGTCCTTGCTGCCGCGTCGATTGAACGCTGACGCCAGTGGTCGATCGCGACCGTTCTGGCATGTCACGCAGGTGCGGACTCCCGGCATTGCTCGGCGGCGACCCATGGGGATGTCATCTCCGCACACAGTACAGAACGGCTCACTCTCGCCACTGGGCATGCTTGCCCGAGCGGCCAGCACCGCGTCCGCTACTGTATCATCAATCTGATCCTGAACCGCGCCATCGCGCGTCCAACCGCCGGCCATGCGCCTCTCCTTCCTCAAGCATATGGGAAGGCGAGTGCGCCATTGCCATCCTGAGAGATAAGGTGCCCACCTCGCCGGAGCCGTTCACCCCACGACGTCAACTGCTGATCTCAATCGATCGTAAGGAGAACAGCTGGGTTTTTGAATGTTCTGCCGAACGTCCGCAATTGGTGGTAAGCGGACGTCGCAGCAAGCCAGAGGGTGTCAATCGCGCTCGCTTCGCTTCTCATAGGCTTTGTGCAGAATGATGCCGAGGACGGGGCCAAAAACAAGTCCGAGACCTACGTTTGAGGTCACGAGACCGAAGAGTAGCCCAAGGGACATTCCTAAGGCCATGGCGGCTCCGAGGCCATCTTTACGGCCGTCGTCAGGCTTGTCGGTTTCAGGCACATGCCCCACAGAATAAATTTAAGCGCTATGGTGCTTCGATCCTATCAGGTGGAACGAACGTCCTCAATGGGTCGGTCTCAGACGTTCGGCAGGAACGTCGCATTTGGGTGGAAAGCGGACATCAGACCGCTATTATTCAGTCCTTCTGTAACACACCGGGGACGGGAGACCTGCCAGTGATGAACATGCGGCAAACTTGGGCTACTTTCGCGGGCCTCAGTGTGGGAGTGTTCGCGGTGCCAGCGGCAGCCGTACCGCCTCCGCCACCGGCGCAGGCCGGTTCCGAGGTCGGGACACACCAATGTGGTCGGCAGTCGCTGACCCTCGTTACGAGTTGGGATTACAAGGTGGGGCGCAAGAAGGATTACGCCGTTCGCATCGGCGGCAAACCGCTCTCGCAAGCTGATGCCCAGCGGCTGAACAGTGAGATTGAACTGCGAGGACCGTTCCAAGCTGCATCGGTCTACTGCGTCGACGGCGTTCCCTACGAGTTGGCGCTGCATCGGTACTCGCCGACCAGTGACAGACTGGGCATCTATTTTCGCGGGCGAGCAATAAGCAGCATCCGCTAAACCGCTCCGACACCAATGTCCGCAATGGGTCGGCAGACGCCGGAAGCAGACATTCGCATTGTTTCTAGACGAAGTGCAGCACTCATGCGGGAAAGGAAGCACAGATGGCCGCAGAACAGCTGGGCGAGCTGCTGAGCGAGTTGAGGCTTCGGCACCAGAGGAGCGTCGATCAGCTTACGAGCCTGTTCGCGAGTGCCGAAGGACCGAGTCTTCTTGAGCTTGCCGCGAAGGTCATTGGTCCTGGGATCGCCGCAGCAGACTGGCTGACGAGCAGCCAGATCGGCTTGAACGGTGACGTCCCTGCCGTCATCGCTATAGACCCAGAAGGTTGTGAGAAGGTGAGGACCTATCTCAACCAGATTGAGCACGGCGTGTACGTCTGAAGAATGGTTCTGCGCCTCCGTTCAGAGGGGACCGCCAAACCATCCGCCATCAACGCCGGTGCCCGAACGTGGACCTCGCCCAAGAAGGTCTTCGTCTATAAATGGTGGGAAGCGGACCGGCCGGTTTCGGGCCGGCGATAGCGGTTGCAGACGCTCGTTCACGAAGGGCGCCGGGTCAGCTAGGCGCCCATAGCCGTCATCCGTCGTCGAACGGGCCGAGACCGAAAGCAGACGTGAATAGTCTCCTAGAGCTTCCTTGCATTCTCAAAGGCGGTTGCAAACTCGTCAGCTTGCAAAGCTCCGACGATCAGTAGACCGCCAATGAGGTATCCGGGCGTGCCGGGCAAACGCATCCTCGCTGCATCGAGGCGATTACGGGATAGACGTTGGGAGATCAGGCTTGCGTGCGTTTCCAGATCAACGCCAAGCCGCTGCAGGTCGATGCCCACGCCAGCGGCGATCTGCATGATCGAGGCGGCGGTGAAGTCGGACCTGCTGGCCATCAAAGCCTTGTGCATAGCCACGTAGCGGCCTTGAAGGTGCGTGGCGATGGCAACGCGCGCTGCTTCTTCTGACTGTGCGCCGAAGATCGGCCAGTCGCGATAAAGCAATCGCACTCTGCCATCCTTCTCAACGGCCTCATCGAGACGGGGAGCCGCATAGAGGCAGGCCGGGCACCGATAGTCGGTGAAAGTGACCACGGTGAGATCAGCATCCTCGGGGCCAAAGGAGGGCCAATCATTGTCTTCCATAATGCTCTTGGCGGCGGCGTTGTCGCTGACATCCCGGCCCAGGGGCGCTGTACTCTGAAGGACAATGCTCGCCGCCGCGCCAGCCATGGCTACCCCAGCAAGGGAAAGCGTCTCTCTGCGGGTCAGGGTCACCATCAGGGCTTGGCACCGGCGTCAGTGGCGCCGTCAGTCCGTGACAATGGCCCAACCCTTGAGCTCGAGTGTCGTCAACGTCACCAGGGCTGAAAGGTCGACAAGAACTCCTGGCAAGATGCTGGAGCGCTCGATCTTCTGGCCGGCAAGGGCCTGCCCGCAAACATGGAGGCTCACACCAATCGCCCGCAGACTGGAAATCAGGGCGACGTTTGGGTTCGGACCGCCATACTTGCGGCTGTAAGCTTCGTTGGTCAGCAAGGATCCCGTTGCTGCGCCGTGGACGGCGACGACGATCGAGACTTGGCGGGCAGGTACACCTTCCGAGCGCAGCAGGTTCACATAGCGGGCGACTTTCTCAAGGCTCGGGTTGACCTGATCCGATTTAAGGGCGGCCTTGGTGACGCTGAACGCCACCCGGTAATCGAGCTTGCGGTCTGCCCGCGTTGCGGCTTCTGGGACGGCTACAATCGCGCCATAGCCCGGAACCGCTGGATGGCTCCGCTCCTTCGTCGCCGTCGTGTCCAAGCTGATCGCCGCGAGAATCGAGATAAAGGCTGACCCGATCACGAGGCTTTGCCTTCGGTCATCGCTGACGGCAGCTTGTCCTTGTTGTAGATGTCTCGCTGGTCGACGAGCTTCCCGTCGACCGGGTAAGCGGTCAGGTACGACAGGTAGACAGGGACGGGGCGGAGAAGCGGCACGTATTTGTCGGTTTCCGTCGCCGTGGGGTCGAGCACATCACCAAGGATGAGCTTCGACAGGCCGTCGGGATTTTCGAGCCTGACACAGCCTGCGCTGGCCAGCCGATCATCCTGTTTGAAGAGCGACTTGCCTGGCGTGTCGTGAAGGTAGATTCCCATCTCGTTGGGGAACTTGAAGACGATCTTGCCCAAGCCGCTGGTGGGCCCAGGCTTCTGCCGCACGAAGGCTTCCACCCTGCCTTCGACGACGGCCTTCCAGTCGACCTTGGCGGGGTCGAGCACCTTCGGGGCCGGGCCGAAATCGGAAAGCACCTCATATTCCTTTGACCGGAGATAGGCCGTGCCCTCCTTGAGCACTCGCGGCGCCACCTTATCGCGGGTGATGTCGGTTGGGATGTGCCACGACGGGTTCTGGATAGCGTAGCGTATCATGCCGGCCATCTCCGGTGTCTGGGTGTGCTTCATGCCCACCACGACCTTCATGCTTTCGAGGATGCGGGTTCCTTCTCGAACTTCCAGCCGGGCCGAGGGAATGTTGACGAGGATGTAGCGAGCCGGGCCTCTCGGCAGGGCACGGGCTCGCTTGAGGTTGAGGCTGAGCAACGCGCTTCGCCGAGGGTCATTCCCGCTGGCGAGAAGCTCGCGCCGGGTCTGGGCATAGATGGGGTTCATCCATGCCATCTCCTCGATGAAGGTCTCGACCGATCCACTCTCGCGCGCTCGGAGGAGTAGCAAGGTTGGTCGCACCGGGCGCGGCCGTGCTGCCGGATCGACATAGGTGACGCCGGTGTCCCCGGCCTGCGCCAATGCTGCCGCATAGCGAACAAAGGCCGCTGACAGGGCCAGGTCCATTGCGCGCCGGTCGCGGCGAGGGTCTGCCATCGTCTTGGCCGCTAGGTCGCGCAGCCTTGCGACCTGGTAACCTTGCGGCGCGAGACCATCTACCGCGCTGGTTTCGAGAAGTCGAAGCAACGCTTCCACGGCGGCCGGCGTCCAGAAGGGCTGGTCGAAGCGGTATTGGTGGAACGCCTCGACTTCCGCAGAGATCTGCGCCGCAGAGGGCGAGGGTTGAGCCGATGCCGGGGTTCCCACTCCGAGCAAGGAAAGGGCTGCGACGGGCGCGAGGAAAGGTCGAAATTTCATGGCGTCGGGCTCCAGGGGAGCTGACGGGTGGAAGCCCAGCCTTAAGCCAAGCTTATGGCTTTGCCCTGATCGCCTCGGAAGGAAGCTCCAGACTTGCCTCCAGGCCGCTGCCGGGCCGATTGGTGAGCCGCAGCACGGCCTCGAAACGGGCGGCGACCAGCTCGACGATGGAGAGGCCAAGACCACTCCCCGGGCCTTTTGCGCGGCGGCCTCGAACGAAGCGCTCACGGATTTGCGGTAATTCGTCAGGCGGTATGCCGGGGCCTGTGTCCAGGACGTGGATCGCGGCAGAAGCGCCCCGATCTGTGACATTGACGAAGACACGCGACTGTTCTGGTGCGTGCTCCACAGCGTTGCGAATGAGATTCCGCAAGGCGAGAGTCAGTGATGCCTCATCCGCCCGCACTTCGGTGCTTGCCGCCTTCGGATCGAGTTCGAGACGCACTGCCCGCCGGTCGAGTTCGATTCTCATCTCTTCCTCGACCATCCGAATAACCGCGCCGAGAGAGGTCCAGCTGTTACCCGTCGCCGACGCGCCGGCTTCCTCGCGGGCAAGGTCGAGCAACTGTTCAACCAGGCGTGATGTGCGGTCCACCGAAAGCTGAATGCTTCGCAACGACTTGTTTCGGAGGGTAGCGTCGTTGGCAGCGAGAGCGACTTGTGCATGGGCCTTCAGGCCAGCCAAGGGCGTTTGCAGTTCGTGAGCCGCGCTGGCGATAAAGTGGCGTTCGGTGGCGCGAAGCTCCTCCAGCCGTTCGAAGAGACCGTTGATCGCGTCGACCAACGGAAGCAATTCACAACTTGGCTTCTCAACGGTCAGCGCGTTCGTGTCTCCGGGATCCCGCCGCGCCAGCTCCCCTGCGACCCTACGTAATGGCGACAGCCCCTTGCCTACGGCCGACCAGAGGAGGACAGCAAGGGCGAGAATGCCAGCCAACGCAGGGAAAAGCAGGCCGGCCATGACATCGGCCGTCAGATTGCGGCGGACTTTGAGGTTGTCGCCGACCAGGATCCGCAGCCCGGCTTCGGGCTCGACCAGCGTGTAGACGCGCCATTCCTCGCCGTTGATGATCCGCTCGGAAAAGCCGTTGTCGCCCGCCGACAGAGGGACGGTCGGAGCGCTCCCCGAGCGACCCACCAGTCGTCCATCGAGAGTCCATATCTGGCAGGACAGCTGTCGTCCGACATGCGTTTCGACCGGCAACGTGCGTTCGTCGGGGGCCGCCTGCAGTGCTCTGGCACTGTTGCGCGCCAGGGAAGCAACCATGCCTGCGGCCTCGACAAGGCGATTATCGAGGACCCGTTGAACGTCGCTCCGCGTGCTGACGTAAATCCATGCGGCGGCCGCAGACCATACAAGCACCGTGGCGGAAAGGAGAAGCGCGAAGAGGCGCCAGCGGATTGAGGTCATGCGCGGCCCATCCTGTAGCCTTCACCCCGGACGGTTTCGATGCAGCCGCGTCCGAGTTTGGCCCGGAGGTTGTGGATGTGCACCTCGACCGCATTGCTCTCGACTTCTTCCTGCCAGCCGTAGAGCCGGTCCTCGAGTTGCGCCCTGGATGACAGTTTCTGAGGATGCTCCATCAGGGTCTCGAGGACCGTGAACTCGCGGCGGGAAAGGGTGAGGCTCTCCCCGGCCTTGGTCACCACGCGATTGGCAGGATCGAGGCTCAGGTCGGCCCATTCAAGCACGGGAGTTGCACGTCCTTGGCCGCGACGGACGATGGCGCGAAGCCGTGCCGCAAGTTCGTCCAGGTCGAACGGCTTGCCGAGGTAATCGTCGGCCCCGCTATCCAGGCCAGTGATCCTATCGAAGGTTGCGTTCCTGGCAGTGAGGAGCAGCACCGGCGTCGAACTTCCGGCCTTTCGCCACTCCTGCAAAAGGTCCAGCCCGAAGCCGTCTGGAAGGGCGAGATCGAGAACGATGGCGTCGTAGCTCCAGTCGGTCGCAGCCGCCTTCGCATCATGCAAATTGACGACGGCATCGACGGTGAATCCGGCGAGCGCGAGCCCGGCTTCAACCGCCTCACGCAACACCTCATCATCTTCGACAACCAACACTCTCATCGCGTCTCGCTCACTTGCCAGGGCTGTCGCTGCGCCCCCCGACTTAAGGCTGACTTAAGCCTAAGCGTCTGGTTCCGCGAGGCTTGATGGCCTGCGCGCCATCTCCTTGTTGGAGAGAGACATTGAAAAGCTTCCTTGCAGCCTTGGCCCTTGTTGGGGCTGGATCGGCGTCCGCCATCGCTTTCTCGAGCGGCGAGCCCGCCAAGGTTCCGCAGAGCCAGGCCGAGGTGGGCACCGAGGTTGAGCCTAGCGCCGAGGAAACCCGCAAATTCTTCCTCGAGGATGCCCTCGCGCCCACTGTGAAGCCGGCCGGCTACGACGTCACGATCGTCGAATATACCGACTATCAATGCCCGGTATGCCGAACCTCGCACGATGCCCTGATGAAGCTGGTGGCAGCCGACAAGAAGGTTCGGATCATCTATCGCGACTGGCCGATCTTCGGCCCGCAATCGCGACGAGCGGCACGCCTGGCAATCGCCAGCCAGTGGCAGAACAAACATGCTTCATTCCACGATGCCCTGATGAAGTCGCCGCGTCCGCTTTCGGAGCAGTCGATCAAAGCTGCGGCCATCAAGGCGGGCGTGGACTGGGCAAAGCTTGAGAGCGATCTCAAAACGCGAGGGAGTGAAGTCGACAACCTGCTGGAGCGCAACGATGCGCAGGCGATACAGCTCGATCTCGCGGGGACGCCGGGCTTCATCGTCGAGGACACCCTCTACGCGGGCGGGCTGGACCTGAAAGACCTCAAGAAAGCGGTGGCGATCGCTCGCAAGTCGGCCAAGCCCAAGAACTTCATTCCTCCGCAGCCCGAAGGGATCTGAGGCCGCCATGCAGCTGGTTCTTGCTCTGCTGGCTCTGCTCTCCTGGTCCACTGCTGCCGAGGCGCGTGAGCAGCGCATTGCTGTTTCGCTCGTGGCCAGCACAGCGAAGCCGGAGCCCGGCAGCACGATTACGCTGGGCCTCCGCTTTCAGCCGAAGGCCGGGTGGCACGGCTATTGGAGCAATCCCGGCGACAGCGGGTTGCCGCCGCAGGTGGAGTGGACCGCCCCAGGCGGCCTGACCTTCGGCCCCTTACGACATCCTGCGCCGACAATCCTGCGGGTGGCCGGGATCACCAGCAACGTGCACGCGGGCGAGCACATCCTGCTCTCGACTGTTGGGGTGCCGGCGAGTGTGGCGCCGGGCACTAGACTCCGGGTCAAGGCAAACGTGAGTTGGCTGGCCTGCTCGGACAGCCTGTGCGTCCCAGAGCGCGCCACCGTCGAGGTCGAGCTCACGGCGGGCGACGGAGAAGCGAGCAGCGATGCTCCGGCGATCCGAAAGGCGCAGGCTGCCTTGCCGCGCGTGGTCGCTGCGGCGGGCAGTTACACGGTAGAGGGGCGCAAGCTGCTTCTCCTGTTGCCCAAGGGCGTGCGCCTGGGATCGAGCCGACCTCGCTTTTTCCCGGACGAAAACGGCTACCTCGATGCATCAACGACGGGCCCGGTCGCCGGCAAGTTGACGGGCACACTTTCCGGTAAGCCCCCGGCGACGATCAGCGGGATTGTCGATGACGGAGCCGCGGCATTTCGGATGCGGTTCGTGCGGGCTGCGGCGGCGACGGAGACGGGCAGCGAGAGATCGCCTCTCGACGCAACGCCCAAGGGCGAAGGAGTTGCTGCCGATCCTGCTGCTCCGGAAAGTGCCGAGACGCCGGCGGAGGCACGCCAGCTGGCCTCCGTACCTGCGTCGCCTACTGGTCCCATCATCGGCGCCTCCGACCAGCCCGTCTCCTTAACTCCGACAATTTCGCTGCTCCTGGCGGTCGCAGGTGCGATCCTTGGCGGTTTGCTGCTCAATCTCATGCCGTGTGTATTCCCCATCTTCAGCCTGAAGGCGCTCAGCCTTGCGCGGTCGGGAGGCTCGGAGCGCGGCGCCCGGCGTGATGCGCTCGGTTACACGGCGGGAGCGCTGCTCGGTACGGGTGCACTCGGCGTGATCATCCTCCTCCTGCGGCAGGCCGGGGTGGAGGTGGGCTGGTCCTTCCAGCTCCAGAACCCGGGGGTGATCTTCGGCCTTCTGCTTCTCAGCTTCGCGATTGCGCTCAATTTCGCCGGCCTGTTCGAGTTGCCCTCGCTGAGCGTGGGCAAGACCGGCGGTAAGGGTGTGACTGGATCCGTCGCCACCGGAGCGATGGCGGCCTTAATCGCCACGCCGTGCAGCGGCCCGTTCATGGCGACGGCTCTCGGAGCCGCAATGCTGCTGTCATCGATGGGCGCGATGACGATTTTCCTTGGACTAGGGCTTGGCCTCGCCTTGCCGTTCCTGATCCTCGCCTATGTTCCCGCGAGCCGTCGCTGGCTGCCCAAGCCTGGACCGTGGATGTTGACCTTCCGCCGCATCCTGGCGCTTCCGATGCTCCTGACGACTGTCGGGTTGCTGTGGCTGTTGGGCCGACAAGGCGGAACGGCCGCGATGACGGCAGGAGCGCTTGCCGCACTGTCGATCGCGGTTGGTTTGTGGTGGGTCGGCCTGCGCCAACAAGCTGGCCGATCGCGGAGCTGGCTTCCCCTTTCGGCGTCCGCTTTGGCGATCGGCCTGCTCATTGTGACAGCTCCACCGCGAACGGTCGCCGCCGCGCCTGCGCCTGCGATCGGCGGGATCGAGCCCTTTACCGAGAAGCGCCTTGCGGAGCTTCGTAGCGCGGGCACTCCCGTTTTCGTCGACTTCACCGCC
>SXGU01011921.1_pt1 | contig 14747 bp, 12 predicted proteins | sample 3174531 | NCBI WGS metagenome assembly SXGU01 (sample SAMN11356863, study PRJNA531348) | freshwater metagenome | isolation source: freshwater sample F1-140 | place: China: Fuxian Lake, Yuxi | collected 2017-12-25
GCTCTGCGCAAAGAAGGTCGCATCTACCGCGAGGGCGCAACCACGGTCGTCGAAATCATGGGCAAGGCGTACTTGCTCAAGGAGCCGGGCGTGACCTGCGTCAACCCGGAGGCACCCGAGGCCGATCGCATCTACCGCAAGATCTTCACCAAGAAGAAGATCTATCTCCCTGACGAGCTGGAGGCTGCCATCAGCGAGTGCCTGCCCAACCGCTACCGAATGGTGCTGGCCATGAACGGGTACAGCTCCATCAAGCCGGCGCAGTGCGCGGCCTGGGGTGTGAAGGTGGGGGCGTACGAAAAGGCGTGCTCGGTCCTGCTCGACTACACCGTAAACAAGGCGCGGTCGCGGTTCCGCGACATGGCTCTGTGCTGTGTGCATGGTGCATCCGACATGGGCGTAGACAAAGCGGTGATGGACTACTGCCGTAAGGAGCGCATCCAGCAGATGGGCTTCAACTGCCCTCAGTACATGTTCTACGTGCTGGACGACGACATCCCGGTCTACGTGGCTGCGACGGTGGAAGAGTACTCTCGCGCGTTTGTGAAGACGGCCGATGTGCTCATCGCCGCCAATGGTCGGCTACAGGCCTTCCGCATGGACATCATGGCCGTGTTCGAATACGACAAGGTCGTGATCCCGGTCAATGTCCTCAAGTTGATCTCTACCACCGGCGGGCCACCGGCAAGGAATGCCGATGGAACGATCGAGGATGCGGTCGCACATTTCCTCCAGCGCGTGTACTTCGTGGGACAGCACGTCTTCGAGTCCGGCCTCAACCGCGACGCGTGGGCGAACGCGCTCACCGAACTCGACCAGATCCTCACCCACATCATGAGGCACATCCTGCCGCCAGAAGTTGGCCTCGAAGTGAACGATCGATGAAAACGGATTCTTGGCGACCCCGTCGCCGCTTTCCTCCAGCTGCCGAAGAACACGGCGGCTGAAGCCGAAGAAACAAGGATGATCAAATGCCCATTGGACTGCCAGGTTTTCTTGCCAACGCCGGAGTCACGTCCATCACCTACACCTGTGTGAAATGCAAACAGGATCACACAGAGTGCCGATGTGGCAACAAAGAAGCGCATCGGTACTGGGATGATGGGATGAGCTGCACGGAATGCCTCAAGTCAGAGCACTTGTGCCGGTGCGTATTCACCGTCCCCAGCCGCATCGCAACGATTCGTCTCGAACCCGTCGCCTTCCCACCCGACTTCGTCCCTTCGACCGTTCGCTGTAGCTGCGGACACTAGCGACCCAACTGGTCGCCTCTTTCCTTGAGCCCATGAACACACCCTGTGTTCAGTGGTTCAAGCCAAAGACTGTGTCCTTTCACCCTCTGCACATGGAGTGCATTATGCCCGCACAAGCTGGTTTCGATCTCTCTCCCGCCGAGCGTCGCGCGCTTCGGACTCGCCCGGAACAAGTCCGGATGCGTAGCAAGAGCTTCGGGTTCGCACGCATCGCGGCGGCCACGTTCTGGACCAAGGCCCAGGACGTCGAAGGGAACCTCGCCAAGCATCTCGCCATGGCGCGTCGCGCCGATGCCGAGAAGATCCAGGCAATGGCCTTCCCCGAGCTCGGTCTGTCGGGCTACGGATGCCAGAAGGCGTTCACCGAGCGCGAGCTGCAGATCTCGAGCCTCGAGGCGCTGCGTGACTTCTGCGCCGAGACGGCGGAGATCAACACCGTGTTCTTCCTCGGCCTCCCGCTCGCCCTCAACCGCGTCTTCAACGTCGCGGCGGTGGTGCACAAGGGCAAGGTCATCGCCTTCATCCCGAAGACGCTTCTCGCGTCCCGCGGTGAGTGGCAGGAAGGCGACTGGTTCTCGCCGGCCTCCGAGCTCAACGAGCTGAATGTCACCGAGGTCCAACTCGAGTGGCAGGATGCTCCGGTACCCATCGGCACGGACATCATCATCCCGGTGTACGACGAGCGCGGACAGATCGCGTTCGTGGCCGGGGTGGAGATCTGCGAAGATGGTTGGCAGGCGAACTCGCCGGGTGATCGTCATGCACACAACGGTGCGACGGTGATCATCAACCTGTCGGCGTCGAACTGGGTCCTCGGAAAAGACCAGTGGCGCCTCGTGCAGTTCCCGGCCAACTCCGGGCGGCAGAAGAGTGCGTTCGTGTACGTCACCATGGCCGGCGACTCGGGTGCCAGCGTGGTGTGGGACGGACAGTGCTTCATTGTTGAAGATGGCACCAAGCTCTCGGAGACCAATCGCTGGCTGCTCCCGTACGAGTCGGAGCTCATCGTGTCCGACGTGGACATCGAGAAGCTCCTGCACGATCGCCATGCCGACGGCGGCTGGGGCGAAGCGGCGCGACTCAACAAGTTCGCGTACCGCCGCATCGCCGTGACGGCACGCAACTACACGCCGGATATCAATGACTTCCGACGCCCCCTCACCCGACTCCCCTTCGTCCCGAAGGACCCGGCCGTGATGCAGAAGGTGGGCACGGAGTTGTTCCAGGCGTTGGCGCAGGGCGTCATCGCCCGGCTCACCCACATCTCGAAGGATGGGAAGCCGATGCATGTGAACATGGGTTTGTCGGGCGGCCTCGATTCGGCGCTCGCGTTCCTCATCGCGTGCTACGCGTACGACCGCCCCGGTTGGGATCGTACGTTCATCCACGCTGCGCGCTTGCCTGGCCCGGGTTCTACGAAGCGCACGCAGGCCAACTCCTTGAAGCTCGCCCGCGTGATGCGCACCAGCGTGTTCACGAAGAACATCACCAAGATGGCCACCGAGGCCATCCGCAGCACGGGCCACGAGCCGTGCTGGAACTGCGAGCTGTGCGAAAATGCGCAGGCTCGGGCGCGCACGTTCATCCTCAAGACCCACGGGTTCAACCTGGGTACGGGAGACATGAGTGAAGCGGCCAAGGGCTGGTGCACGGAAGGTGGCGACCAGTCCTCGCACTTCCATGTCATCGCAAACATCCCGAAGACGCTCGTGAAGTACCTCGTGAAGTTCTACATCGAGTTCCTCGCCGAAGCGAAGGCGAAGAAGCCCCTGCTCGACATCCTGGCCACGAAGATTTCGCCGGAGCTGCGCAAGCTCGCCCCGGGCGAAATCCAGGAGTCCGAGTCCCTCATGGGTCCGTACGACCTCACGGACTTCTACATGTTCCACATGCTGCGCACGGGCGCCGAGCCCGAACGCATCGCGTTCCTCGCCGAGGTCGCGTTCAGCCGTGTGGAGCGTGAGGGCGACGTGATCTACGATCGCGCCACCATCCTCAAGTGGCTGCGGGACTACTACTGGAAGTTCGGCTTTGCGCAGTTCAAGCGCAATGCTTCGCCCGACTCCGTGCTCGTAGCCTCACTCGGTCTCGGCGCACACGCCAAGTTCCGCTGGCCGTCTGATGGTTCCATGCGCATCTGGATGCGCAGCGTCGAACGCCTCATCACCGAGCTCCCCTCGGCCGCCTAGGCCATTCCCGTTTCTCGAACAGAGAGCGGGATTTTTCTATAAAATGGCAATTTCTCTTGAGAAAATAGATATTCTGTGATTATATTCGCTACTTACAATCCCGTCTTTTTTCTTCAGCCCACCGTGTCCAATGATACGAGGTGGTCTGAATCCAAGGAGAACGAGATGAACCCTCTTTCCGGTATTTTTGTTCTGTTTCACGATGATGTGTACGATCGGTACCAACGGCTCCCGCGCACCTTCACCTGGCCGGAAACGGTCATGGTCGACGAGCACTCGTACAATCCAGACGACGGGGTCAGCACACTCAAGCTGCGCATCAACGGCGTGTTTTGGAAGATCCTGGCATTGCGGCACAAGATCCGTGATGCGACGATCGAGCTCACCTGGACGCTCGAGTACGACGTGCAGGCGGAGAGATCTACGCGATTCCGAGTCCAAGACACACGACTATCGTTGAAGGTCCCGGCACGCTCGCGGACCTCTGCAAGCTCATCGGTCTCGAGCGCCGTCTCCTGCGGCGTGTCACCGAAATTCCACTCGGCGAACTCGCGCCCTACCTGCGTGAGGAGCTGACGGATGCCCTCGAGACCCTTCCGAGCACCGTACCTTGGCCGGACTCGGCCAACTTCTCCGATGACTCCGACACCTCCATCGGGTGGATGGGTGACTCGGCCTACGTCAACGGAACTTCGTGGCAACTGCGACTGGACAGCTCACAGTATGGTGGATCTTGTCCCTCCCTCTCGGTCACATGGACAGTTCTTGTGAACCAGATCAACGGAGAGGTTCGTTCCTTTCCGACCTACAGGGACGTCACGGTTCAGTCAGGTCCGGACGACTTGCAGAGCTCTGTCGCCAGGCCGGCATGGGTCCGCGCAAGATCGGTGAGCTCGGCACGCTTGTCTCACTGTACGATCCGCACAACGAGGCAATGACGAGGATCGCGAACGATCTCGGGGCCAATCCCGCGCTGTTCCGCATCGTCCGTGTGAGTGATCTCGACACCGTGCATAGCGTCACAGATTTTCTGGTTAAATTCGCCATTGCTCTCCCCGAAAATACACCCGAAAAACATCGAGCGGCCCCATGCTGTTTTTTGTTTTAACACAGGCATATTTAGGCTATATTGGGCTCTTGACAAAATTTCCATTTTCTTGTAAGTTATTGCTCTTGATTTGATCGCCTATTTTCTTTAGCCGCCGAACACATCGGCAGCTGACACCAAAGAGGATGATCACCATGATCGGCATTTCGCAACTCAGTTGTGAACTACAGGCACTCGTGATCTTGGCCAAGGAACGTCTGCCGAAAGGTATGCGTTGGCCGGCGGCGCAGATTACCTATCCCTCGGAGAGGGACGGGTACTACCAGGCAACCATCAGCGTAGATGGTGTCGACTGGAATATCGGCGATCTGGGACCCGACGGGTCCCCCATCAACGAAGGTCCGACCATTCACTGGAACTTCGCTATCGACGAGGTCACCGGAGACGTCACCGCGACACCTACCTACGGACCGATGTACGTCCTGGGATTCGATGGGAGAACCCTGAACGACCTCTGTCGCGAACTCGGTTTCCCCCAGGCCCGGGTGATCCTCACCTTCGGACCTTTGCGCAACGCGCGTGCGGGATTCGATGCAATCGCTCGAAGCGAACAAGGATGCTACGTCCTCCAGGACCCTCTCCAGAACGTCCTCCCGCGCCCACGCAGCGTGGAGATCTCACCCAACCCTCCTTCCGTGTCCGTCTGATCAAGACGACACACGGATCTTTCCTCCAGCGTAGCCGAAATAAGTCGGCGGCTGGAGTCGAAGAGTCAGCACCACAACGTGATCAAACGGATTGACACTTGGTGCTTGGAGAAGGAATGCGTTACATCCTCATCGCCGCAGACGCCGTGGACCCCGACAACCTCGCCCTCGTGGCGGGAGCCGGCATCCTGTACCCGGACGCGAACGTGCGTCTCCTCCTCACCGGACGTCCGGTGAACGAGTCCGGCGTGACGCGGCAGAGCCCTCCGCGGGAGCAGTTCAACAACGCGGACCCCGCGCGGTCGCGTCAACTCCAGGTGCGCAACGCCGCGCGATTCGTGGAGTTCGCCCGCAGGTTCGACGTGGACCTCGCTGTGTTCGACGGCGGCATCGCGCCCCGCACCCTCGTGCCCCACTGGGTCCACAAGGACGAGACCCAGACCTTCGGCGACACGCCTGAGGACGCCGAGAGCAACTCTCGCCTGCAGACCCGCGATGCGCTGGTCCGCGAGATTCTCGCCAGCGAGAACCCGGTCATCGACATCATCGTCGGCGGCCCGATGACCGCCCTGCGCGCCCTGTTCGAAGAGGCGCCAGAGCTCATCCCGTTCGTGCACTGCTGCACGGCGATGTTCGCCAACTGGGGACCGGGTTCGCTCATGTCGCTAGGCGGCGCGCGCACGCCGTTCCAGCAGTTCAACGCGGCGATCGATCCCACCAGCGCCAACTGGATCCTCACGGGTGCCCCGTTCCCGATCCTGCTGGTGCCCACCGAGACCACCAAGGTCCCGGAGATCACCTTCGGGAGCATCGACGCGCTCGTCGCGGCGCTGCCCGACACCGATCGGGCCAAGGCCCTCGTCGACCTCTACCGTGTGTGGTGGAACGTGGCTGGTCTCGCCAATCGCGGCGGGATCATCATCTACGATCTCGCGCCGCTCATGGCCCTCGATCCGGAGCTGTGCGGCCAGATCTTCCAAGTCGTGCCCGTCGAGGTGAAGGCGTCCACACACCTTCCCTACGAGCTGATCCCGGAAGAGAGCCGTCCGACCACGAACGCCGCCGCGCGCTGGGGCGAGGTCTACCTCACGAAGCTCGAAGCCGGTACGCCGAGCACCCGCTTCGCGACGCTCCCAGAGCTCGCCAACGGTGGTGCCGAGATCTACCTCCGCACGCTGCACCGCATCTGTAGCTAGCCGCGAACACGTCCCTCTATCTGTTATTCAATTAGTTCAAGGACTGAGCGAATAAGATATAGGGTGCAACTTGACTAAACCACCCTTGTCAGCCCCGCACCCGTTGCGGACACACTGGCCTCTTTCTCCTGCTCGCCGTGCCATCGTGGACCGACGAGCGTGACCGAAGAGATCGCAAGCAAGTAGAAGGAGAAGACACATGTTCCGTTTCCTCGAACTGGTGTTCGATGGGTTCCTCAAGCTCGAGAAGTGGAACCAGGATGGGGTGAAGTTCCCCCTGCTGGTCGTTCGCACGAGCGACTCCGTTTCCGGGCTACTCTGGGACCGGACGCAGGACCAGGTCCTGTTGGTGCGGCAGAACCGTGTGGCCATGAAGACCGACGAGAACCCGACCGGTTCGCTCGTCGAGCTCGTGGCCGGTCGCTTCGACGTCAACCTCGGGCCGAAGGCGCTGTTCGTGAAGGAGGCCAAGGAAGAGGCCGGCGCCAACATCACCGAAGAGGACGTCGACATCCTCAACACCGGCGCCAGCCTCGCGCTGTCGCCCGGCGTGCTCACCGAGCGTGCCTACCTGGCCTTCGTAGAGATCCGCGCCGAACACCTCGACGACGGTGAGTCCTACGGGGTCGCGGCCGATGGTGAGTCCACCAACCGTGTGTGGATGCCCGTGGCCGAGTTCCTCGCCGCGACGCACCAGGACCTCCGGGTCTTCACGCTCGCCCGCGAGCTCGAGAACCGCCTCCTGAAGGAGCGTCTCGCCGCTCTCGAAGCCGCCAAGTAGTCCGGCTTTACCCCCTCGTTCTCCGCCGCTCACCCTGAGCCGCGGAGGACACTTTTCCCTGGTCGCTCGTCAATAGTGAGGGCGCCCGGGTCAGAAGTCACGCAGTCAAAAGAAGAAGGAAGTCAAAAGATGGAACCCACTCTCAGCAGTCGGTTCGCTCCACCCTGGTTGGAGGTTGTCCAGCCGCTTGTCACCTCGCTGTTCGTGGTCACCGACCCCGGTCGTGACCAGGACGACGAAGATGTGCTGGTCGGCCTCAATCGGTACGTCCGAATGGGCCTGCTCTCCACCCTCGGCGTCGTGGCGAACCTCGCCCCGTCCGCCAAACGTGCGCGTCTCGCCAAGGGAACGCTCGGCCAGCTCGGCCTTGCGGAAATCCCGGTGGGCATCGGCACGGGCTGCAACCAGCCCGACGACGACGGTCTGGACTACCAGTTCAACGTCACCTACCTGGCGGAGGAAGACTCCGTGGTCGATGGCTATGAGCTGCTCCGTCAGACGCTCATCGCCGCTCGTCCACAGCAGGTCGTTCTCCTGCTCATCTCCGGTCTCACCGACGCGGCGCGTATGCTGCGCGATGAGCCGGCGCTCTTCCTGTCGAAGGTGCGGCGTGTGGTGTTCATGGGAGGTGTCGAGACGGTCGGCGACCAGGTGAAGATCGGCGAGGACGGACTGTTCCGGCCCGACGCCACCGCCCAGAACGTGAAGTTCGACGGCGAGGCGGCCAACTACCTCTACCGCCAGCTCCAGCTCGGCGAGATCCCCATGACCATCCTGACGCGTCACGCGTCCGGAGCGGCCAAGGTTCCCCGCGCGATCTACGACCGCATGGCGGAAACAGGACATCCGGTCGGCATCCGCGTGCGCGATGCGCAGAAGCTCGCCATCGAGGAAGTGTGGCGCCGCGCCAACTTGCCGGAAGGTGACCCCAAGCGCATGGGCCTCCCGGCTCGCTGCAACAAGGACTGGTTCTGCGGAGCGTTCCTCGGCGGTCAGGGCAAGGATCTCACCGGCGAGGACAGCATCTGGAACCTCGTGCAGACGTTCATGCTGTACGACCCCATGACGCTCATCGCCGCGGTGCCCGTGCTCCGCGAGTACTTCTACCAGTCCTGTGTGGTCGAAGTCGGCGGTGTCGAGCACCACATCATCGGTGTCTCGCCCGCGCGCCACGGCGTCAACGATCCGAACATGCTCTCGCAGTACCTCGTCGAATCGCTCGTTGCGAGCCTCGAGGTCAACATGCAGAGCCGAGCGAGCGACGCCGCCGTCGCGTAGCGCTGAATTTCTCAACAAGATGGGATGCTACTAACTCTAGACGATGTTCCATAGTTGCTAGGATCACCATCGAGATGAGGACCATCCAGTGCTCCCCCTACCCCGCCCCTCACGCTGAGGCACGGGGTTTTTTGTTGTGCTATACTTGTGTTATTATGCGTCGTCTTCCAGAGCTTCGCTCTGTTGAATTTGCCTCCTCTCATCAGGATCTGGATCGCGCACTCCGTGTGGAGTTTTTAAATGTCTTACAGGATCGTCAGCGCGAAACCACGGGAGCCGATACACACGAACGCATTCTGATTCAACCTCCCGACCTTGCTCGACTCACAGAGACAGAACGTGCCGTCGCTCAAACAAACATTCGTCTTCTGTCCCATCTCAAAGGTCACCGCGGCCGCATCATTCGCACGTCGCTCGACCGACAAAGCATCCCTGCAGCACGTCATTTGCAAATGTTGTTAGATTGGGTTGATGCTACATTGCAGTCAGGGAGTGCCTCCGTCGAAGCACTCGTCACGCCACCGCCGTCTGCGTGGTGGGCAGAGAGCGTGATACCAGAAGACTTGTACGAACGGTTGACGTTGATGAAACGGGCAGGCACAACGGATGGAGTGGAAGCAGAGCGCTGGCTTGTGCGAACCATTGCTGACATTACAGACCATCCGGAGGAAGAGCCAAAATGGATGGATTTAGTTCAACCATTTTTTGCGTCGCGTGGGATCAAACCAAGATTTGAAAAAATACTTGCCACGGTTGGTTTTCTTCCTCGCGGACTCACAACACGTAAATCCTTCCGAGGACTGTCTGCTTCAGACATGAGTGCTGCCCTTGGTGCTCTGCGTGAACTCGAAACAACGTCCCTGCGTCCTCTCGCCCGATACGAACGCGCCCGACTCACCAACGCGTTCATTGCCCGCGGACGTGCTTCCGATTTGCGCGCAGGAAAATTACGCCCGGCCATGCTCGACACGAACGGCGTACGCATTGACCTAAACCAACTTCATACACACATCCCGTACGGGCTTCTGGAGAATGAAACCCTCACTATTTTGAAGCAAGATCACTGGATGCCAGAGGATGGGATGGTGACGGAAGTACGGCTGAGACGTGCTGAAGAAAACATGGAGAGTGAGCAAGTGAAAGAACTGGCAGATGAACAGTTGCGTACTTTTCTTGCCGCTGGTGGATTCAAAGAACCGGGAGCCATCGATGTGTGTGTACGTCAGATTCATGATGCACCAGATCAACTTGCAAAACTCGTCGTAGAAAAAGAACTCGTCGTTCCAGACCGAATTCTCAAACGTCTCCTTGCCTCTGGTCCGGACGGCAAATTTGCAGCATTGCGTTTAGCGGAAGGTATTGGAGCCGTGTTCACAGAAGAACGACTCACGCGCCGCGCGCATTTGTTCCTTTCTTACGATCTCCTCAAGGAACAAGACGAAGCGTACCGCATCCGAAAGCAAGTTTTGCACCAGCCCGGCTACTACAACGCTCTCAAAATTGCCCGCGCTTGGTTAACCTCTCCTGTCGCGCAGGACCCCGACCAACAATTCCTCGCCTTGCAAGGTCGCTACCACCAAGCTCCGGGACAAGAAGCGCACACGTTTATTGCGGCCGTCCACAAGGGGCGCGTGACGCGTGTTCTCATCGATGAACAGAAACATCTTCACGCGGAGCATCGCCAAGTTCTCGAATCCATTCCACGATTCGACCGCACACAATACGAAACACTCGAAGACGTGTTCCGTACCTTTGAGTACTTCTCAGGCACGGTCAACGCCTTGCGCAAAGAATCTGCTGTACCTCCGAAGAGCTGGCCCAAACGCTTTCACGATCTTGCTCAGACAGCGTTGCACTTTATTTTGAGCAACGTCACAGAGCGCACCATCGAAGCTGAGCGTTGTTATCGAGCCGTCACAACAGAGCAATTTTCTCGTAGCTCTCTTGAACAGTTTTTAGAAATCCTCGACCAAGCCCGCGCTCAGTATGCAGAATTTCTCTACCAACATGTAGGAAGCACGAACGATCTCGAACAAGAATTCATGCCGGAAATCTTCAAACAGGATCTTGCGTTTGGGGAGCCGTTCATTGAGTACTCAAAAGCAACCTGCGCCACAGACGGTTACGACGAACAACTGTGCAAGACAGCTCCTCCGGTTCGCGTCGTACAACTTCGATACAAATCTCAGGATCCGACACGCGTCATTCCCTACCACGTGGAAGAATCCTGCCTGGAAGCGCTTCGCCTCAACCGCACGCGACCCCTCATCAACATCGTTGGTGGCTGTCGTTTTGTCGGAGGCTCCATGACAGACGAGAGCCATCCACTCAACCGTATGACGACCGCCGTCATGCGTGTAGCCCATCGCCTGAAAGCAAACGTGGGGGTTCCGGGAACACAGTCAGGAATTGGCATCGCTTTCGGATTAACAAACACTCATTATCGAAACGAATTCGGCCATTTACCGAAAGCGGAGCAAGCTCATCTCTTTGCGATTTCTCCTGGGGGAAACACGGCGTATCCAGGAAACGAATGGACCGATCAGTCTGTGCAAAGCGAACGGTTTGCTATCACTCCGGTCGACTCAATTGTCACCCCGTTTGAATCCGACTGGGGTGCACAAGGCATCTTCCGGTTGAGCACACCGTATCGCGATCATATTGCGTATATGGAAGCGCTTTATGACCGTGTGAGCCGGGAGCAGCCGCGTGTGACTGTCGCGGGAAATGGTGGACTGTATTCGGTGATGGAATTAGTCGAATCGATTCCACGGGGATTTAATTTGCTGCTGATTCGTGACTCCGGACGATTTGCAGAAGCCGCTTCTGCTGTGATTGCTTCTGGCATCGATGCTACGGATGGAAGTGTCGCCTCCACACAAGCGATTATGGATGCCGTACGCTCCACCTGCTCCCCTGAAGTCACTGAGGAATTCTTCCGAAAAGACTTCGGTACAGACCCAGCCCAGCAACAACCGAACCAGGAAGGATATCGCACCCTTTTTTTCCACTTCCTACGATTAGTGAAACAGTATCCTGACCGTGTAGCCATCACGAGCCAGGCAACGCTTGAACAAGACCTCGACGCATTTCTTGCAACAAAAAAAGAGAGCATCAGGCGTACCTGAGCTCCGCTGGGAGAGACGACCGGAGCCGACTCTCATGGGTTCCCCGTGCAGAAGCAAGTCTGCTGGAGTTCCCATGCTGTCGTCGACCCGGAGGTCTTCGACAGCTAGTTGTTGGTGTTGTTGGGCGTCACGCCCTGGTACTTCTTGCCGAAGACCTTGCCGGTGATGAACCAGACGACCGACGCGTCATCCGGGGACTGCAGGACGTACCCGCCGTCGCCGGTGATCTCGGTCTGGCCCTCGTGGTTCTGGAACATGGCACCGGCCGCCGACTCGTCGACCTGACCGAGTACGTTGGCCGGGCGCGTCTTGCGCGCGAGGAAGACCTGCACGTCGGGGTAGCCGCGCCGTGCCCAGTAGTCGATGAGGAACTTGGCGCGGGCGTCGCTCGCGTCCAGCACCTCACCGGTCTCGTAGAAGGTTGCGAACTCCTGGTTGGGGTAGGAGTCGCCCTGGTCGTCCTGGGCGATGTGCCAGACGCCGGGTTCGATGCCGAGGTCCTGGCCGGCTCCCCAGCTCGCGGGACGCGAGATGGTGGAAGCGGCGGGAGCCACGCATGCGGCGACATCGGGCCCCACCTTGGGGAGGGCGATGCCGGAGGTTCCTTCGACGAACGGGGGGAGGAGCGAAAGGCTGTACAACTGCATGGGGTCCTCTTGCTTACGCATGAGTCCCCATCTGATGCCCGATGGTTATTGGTCACCATCTTCGTTCTTCCAGGGACTGTCGGCCCCCACTAGGCGGGGAGCGTTCCGACTGGGTTTCCTCCGTACGGATGCACGGAAGCGAGTAACTTACTCCAATGAGCTGGTTTTGTCAAGAGTTGCTGGCAGCAGAAATCCAAACCCATGTGTACAGGCAAATTTTGCCTGTTTTTAGCGTTATTGTACCTTGACAAAACCAATAAAATACCTTACTATTTCCCCCTTCTGACCTCCGGTCGGATGCTCATTCTCCCAGGAGATTTCCCGTGCCTCTCCCCTTCGAAATCGAACGTGTTCCGTCTCTTTCTCTGTTCGAGCCGCGGATGTTCCGCGAGGAACCGTACGTGCTCGATGTGTGCCGGCGTGTCCCCGAGCTCTGGATCAGCCGCGACACACGGCTCGATGCCCACGGCCATTTCTCGAGCTACTTCGGCCTGTTCGTCTACCGCGAGGCGCGGTACCGCAACAACCCGATCATCGCGGCGCTGTACGCGTTGCACGAGCTCACGCACATGGCCATGTTCGATCGGCCCAAGCCGGCGCATGAGTCGTTCAACCAGTGGTCCAAGCGGATGATTCTCGCCGAAGTGGAAGCCACTCTTGAGACAGAGTGCTACATCTACTACCGTCTGCCTGAGCTTCGCGCCCAAACGTTCCACTTCGAAATTTGGGTCGACCGCTTCCTCGCTGACCTCAAGAGCCGTCGCTTTCGGTTCCTGCGCGCGCTCTACAACCGCTTCGTGCCGGGCGGACAGCACAACCTCCCACCCTGGGTCCGCCACAAGCTCTACCACGCGCGTCTGGAGACGATCAGCAATCCACCGCTCGGCGACTTCCCCGCCGCCCAAATCCACAACTATGGCCGCCGCCAAAACACGGCGTGGACCACCATCTGGGGTCGACCCGTTGGATACGGAGTGCATGCCGCGCGTCCGGCGTTCCGTGTGGTCGAAGAACACAGGCGACAGGCTGGCTGGATGGACCGTCACGTGGCGTGGCTGGAGAGCGTGAGCAATCTGGATCACCCCACCCGTCCCATCCCCTTCGGTCGCCAAGCCGACGAATTCGAGATCGTCTACAACCAGACGATCCGCGAGTTCGGCAACGACGTCCTCTCCGCCTAACCCGCATCTGTCTCAAGCAGAGCGGGGTTTTGTTTTCACTCCGTCAACGCAAAAACAGACCCTACGGTCTGTTTTTGAATGCCCTTATTCAACCAACTTATAGGTAACTGACACATGCAGGGTTAGCTCGTTTGAGCCTGGCATAATGTTTGCAGCTGGTTCAGCCATCATGGCCATATCACTGCGATACGAACTCAGCGCATAAGGCATCACACCAGAGTCTACCCACTCGCTGTATCCCACGACTTTCTCCAAACGCACTCCGAGTGACGAAGCAATATCCTCCGCGCGCTTCGCAACATCTTCCATGGCTTTTGCGCGCGCTTCGTCCTTCAAGTGAGAGGTGTCATCTACTGTAAAGTTTGGCCCCGAGATGTTGGTGGCCCCCGCTTCACCTGCGGCCTGGAGCACTCCCGCAATCGCGCTCGTCTCGCGTACTTTCACGGTGAGCTGCTGCGAAACAATCCATCCGGATGGGTCACTCGTTTGCGTATCAGGGTTCCAGATGTAGTTTTGGTACACGGAGTAGTTGCTTGTTTGAATATCGGCTTCGTCAATCCCAAGTGCCTGCACACGAGCGATAAGGGCATTTGTTGTGGTTGTGTTTTGCGTTTGTGCCGTTGCCACATCCTCTCCTTTCGTTTCGACTCCCATGGTCACCGTCGCAACATCCGGCACTCCAATGGCCTTTCCTTCTCCTTCAACGGAAATCGTGTGTTCGTACGGAACCGGCTTCCCGATTTGGTCCGTGTTCTTTACAACTTCCCCTGTCTTAACGAGCAAAAACACCGCCGCATATCCACCCAAAATGAGTAGAAGCACAGCAAATGGACGATTCTCATCCCATTGCGGCCAGAACGACCGCGGTTCTGAAGATGGCATACGCGTGGGGTTAAACAACCAATGGTTCAGCTTTTAATTCTTTGTGAGATTTCCAGAAGAAATACCCAATGGCAGCAAACGTAATGACCGGAGAGGTCCACTCTGGAATGTGAGCGCCGAAGCTATGGAGCAACATGATGGTTCCGAGAAACAAAATAGAATACATAGCTCCATTTTTGAGATAGCGGTATTTTTTGATGCGCTCGATATTTCCGATGGTGAACTTACGAACCATGTATGCACCAAGACCATTTCCAAGCAGAATGAGCGGCACGGAAAGCGTGAAGGCGAAAGCGCCGATCACGCCGTCGATGGAAAAGGTCGTATCAATGACTTCAAGATACAAAATCTTACTGACGTCCGACATACCGGACTTTCCACTCACCAATTTCTGTTCTGCCAACTCAGCATTTTGTTTGAATCCGTGCGTGATAAAGAAAGCGGTTGAACCAACGAC
>SXGU01058106.1_pt1 | contig 14742 bp, 12 predicted proteins | sample 3174531 | NCBI WGS metagenome assembly SXGU01 (sample SAMN11356863, study PRJNA531348) | freshwater metagenome | isolation source: freshwater sample F1-140 | place: China: Fuxian Lake, Yuxi | collected 2017-12-25
CGGCCCGTTCACCTGCTTTCTCGGCGTCATGTTCTCGGACACCTTCGCGCCGGAACGGACGGACGGCATCGCGTTTCGCGGCTATGGGGCGGTCGGCACGAGCGCCGCGCTCTCGCGAGCCGGGCGGCTCGACGTGCTGCCCTGGCATTACAGCCGCATCGAACGCGCCTTCGCGGCCGGCGAACTCCGCGCCGATGTCGTGCTCCTCCAGCTCGCGCCGCCGCCGGCCGGCCGCTCCGGATGGAGCCTGTCGCTCGCGAACGATTACGTGGCCGCAGCCGCGCGGCATGCACGCGTGGTCGTGGCCGAGATCAATCCGCACGCGCCCTGGACGCACGGCGCCCTGTTCGAGGGACGCGAGCCGGATCTGCTCGTCGCGGCCGATGCGCCCCCGCAGGAGCTCAAGCCTGCCCGTTTCGGGGACGCCGAGGCGCGCATCGCGCAGCACATCGCAGGGCTCGTCCCGGACGGCGCCTGCCTGCAATTCGGGGTCGGAGCGGCTCCGGTTGCGGCCCTCTCCGGCCTGCGGAGCCATCGCGACCTCTCGATCCATTCGGGCGTGATCGGCGACGCCTGCGTCGATCTGATCGAGGCCGGGGCCGTCACCAATGCGCGCAAGCCCTTCGATCGTGGCGTGACGGTCACGAACACGGTTTTGGGCACCCGCCGCCTGTTCGACCATGTCCACGACAATCCGGCGGTCGAGGTGTGGCCAGCGTCGCACACGCACGATCACCGCACGATCGCGAGCATCCCCGGTTTCCGAGCCGTCAACTCGGCGATCGAGGTCGATCTTACGGGGCAGGTGAACGCCGAAATGGCCGGTGGTGCCTATGTCGGGGCCGTCGGTGGACAGCTGGACTTTGTCCGCGGCGCGCTCGCGAGCGATGGCGGGCGCTCGATCATCGCGCTGCCCGCGACGGCGCTCGGCGGCAAGGCCAGCCGCATCGTCCCGCGGCTCGAGACCGTGACGCTGCCGCGCAGCGACGCAGACCTCGTCGTCACCGAGTATGGCGTCGCGGATCTGCGAGGTGCCACGTTGACTGAGCGGGCGGCCCGGTTGATCGGGATCGCGGCGCCTGCCTTCCAAGAGGAGCTTGCGCGAGCCTGGCGGGACAGGGAGGCGCGGCATGCGGCCTGAGAACGGATCGGGCGGGCGGCGGCAGGGTCCGCTCGCCGGCCTGAAGATCGTCGAGATGGCCGGGATCGGCCCGGCGCCCATGTGCGCCATGGTGCTGGCGGACGCGGGCGCCGAGGTGATCCGCATAGACCGTCCGAGCCCCAGCGGTCTCGGGATCGACAAGCCGGTCCGGTTCGACCTCCTGGCCCGGAGCCGCCGTTCCGTCGCGATCGACCTCAAGCATCCGGACGGCGTCGCATTGGTGCTCCGTCTCTGCCGGCAGGCGGACGCGGTGATCGAGGGATTCCGTCCCGGGGTCACCGAACGACTCGGCATCGGTCCGGAAGCGTGCATGGCCCAGAACCCGCGCTTGGTCTACGGGCGCGTGACCGGATGGGGACAAACCGGTCCGCTGGCCCAGGCGGCCGGGCACGACCTGAACTACATCGCGCTGTCCGGCGCGCTGCACGCGATGGGTCCGGCGGACGGCAAGCCTCCCGTGCCGCTGAACGTGATCGGCGACTTCGGCGGCGGCGGCATGTACCTGGCGTTCGGCGTGCTGTGCGCGCTGTTCAGCGCGCAACGCGGCGGCCGCGGCCAGGTCATCGACGCGGCGATGGTCGACGGCGCGACTTCGCTGATGACGATGTTCTTCGGCATGCGCGCGATGGGGCTTTGGCGCGATGCACGCGGCGAGAACTTCCTCGACGGCAGCGCGCCGTTCTACGACACCTACGCCACGGCCGGCGGCGGCTTCGTCGCGGTCGGCGCGATCGAACCCGAGTTCTGGGCCGCGCTGCTCAAGCGCGTCGGCCTCGACGACATCGATCCGGCGCGCCAGCGCGACCGCGCGACATGGGCGGAAACGCGGCGCCGGCTGGCGGCGAAGTTCCTCGAGAAGGGGAGGGACGAGTGGAGCGCGCTGCTCGAGGGATTCGACACCTGCTTCTCGCCGGTGCTGTCGATCGCGGAACTCGCGAATCATCCGCATCACCAGGCGCGGCGCTCGCTGGTCGAGGCCTTCGGCGTGCTGCAGCCGGCGCCCACGCCGCGCCTGTCCGGCACTCCGGCGGGGCTGCATCGCCCGCCGCCGCAGCCGGGCGAGCACACGCGCGAGGCGCTGCTCGACTGGGGAATTCCCGGCGACGAACTGGACCGGCTGCAGGCGGCGCGCGCGATCGGCTGGCGCGGGCCTGCGTGGCCCGGGGACTAATCCAGGATCAGCAGGACCTGGTCGTCCCGGATCGCTTCCTTCTCGGCGACGCGGATCTCGCGCACCGTGCCGTCCTTCGGCGCCTCGATCGGGATCTCCATCTTCATCGACTCGAGGATCAGCAGCGTGTCGCCGGCGGCGACCTTCGCACCGGGCGCGACCTCGATCTTCCAGACGGTGCCCGCGACTTCGGACTTGATTTCCACCAGTTTCACCTTCGCGCGTCGAATGAGCGGGCGGGAGCCTATCACAATGTGTCGGAATTGATATCATCCCCACGTTGCATTTCACCTGGAACGGACACGACATGGACAAGGCGACGCTGGACGAGCTGGCGGCGAGGCGCGAAGCAGGCCGCGCGCTCGGCAGCCCGGCTGCCCTCGAGAAGCTGAAGGCCGCCGGGAAGCTGAACGCCCGCGAGCGGCTCGACGTGCTGCTCGACGCCGGCTCCTTCGAGGAGATCGGCGTGCTCGGCCGCAGCCAGGTCGCGGCGCTGCGCGAGCGCACGCCGGCCGACGGGCTCGTCGCCGGCTGGGGCACCATCGACGGCCGCCAGGTCTACGTCACCTCCGAGGACGTGAGCGTGCTCGCCGGAACCCGCGGCCGCGTCGCGGAAGCGAAGACCGCGCGCATCCGCGAACTGGCGTCGCAGCACAGGAAGCCGTTCATCGCGCTGATGGAGGCGGGTGCCGGGCGCTTCCAGGAGATCAACGGCGCCGGCGCCGCGATCGTCGGCAACCGCTTCCGCGAGCATTTCCGCCTGTCGGGCCGCGTGCCGCAGGTGGCGGCGATCATGGGCGCGTGCTTCGGCGGCCCGTCCTTCACCGCCGCGCAGTCCGATTTCGTTCCCATCGTGCGCGGCACCGCGTTCTTCGGCATGTCGGGTCCTCCCGTCGTCAAGGTGGGCATCGGCGAGGTGGCGACGGCCGAGGAGCTCGGCGGCGCGGACAAGGTCGCGCGCGAGACCGGCCAGGTGGACTTCGTCGCCGGCGGCGATGCCGAATGCCTGCAGGCGATCCGCGCTTGGTTGTCGTACTTCCCGTCGAATTGCGACGAGCTGCCGCCCGTCGTCGCGCCGCGTCCCGCGCCGGTCGAGAGCGAGGAGGGCAGGGCGCGCGTCGCGCAGATGGTGTCGGACAATCCCCGCCGCGCCTACAACATGCGCGAGCTCATCCAGCAGTTCGTGGATGGCGGCGAGCTGTTCGCGTACCGCGGCGACTACGGCCGAAACCTGATCACCGCGTGGGCGCGGATGAAGGGGCAGACGGTCGGCTTCGTCGCCAACAACCCGATGCACCTTGCCGGCGCGCTCGACTTCAAGGGCGCCACCAAGGCGCGCAGGTTCATCGACCTCTGCGACGCGTTCCACGTCCCGCTGGTGTTCCTCACCGACTGCCCGGGGTTCCTCGTCGGCACGGAAGTCGAGAAGACGCAGATGGTGTCGCTCGCCTCGCGCGTGCTGAACACGCTCACCGCGGCGTCCGTGCCCAAGGTCACGGTCGTGCTGCGCAAGGCGATCGGCCTCGCCTACATCGCGATGGGTGGGCGGACGATGAATCCCGACGCCATCGTCGCGTGGCCGACCGGCCGCTTCGACGTCATGGGCCCCGCCGCGGGCGTCGAGCTGGTGCACGGCAAGGAGATCGCGAAGGCCCCCGATCCCGAGGCGCGGCGCGCCGAGATCCTCGAGCGCATGGACGCGGAAGCGCATGCCTACCTCGCCGCGGAGCGGGGGTTCATTGACGATGTCATCCACCCCGCCGAGACGCGCGACGTGATCCTCTCGGTCCTCGAGCGCGCGCGTGGCAGCGCGCGCCCGGGCTTCAAGCACCGCATCGACCCGTGAGCGCCGCGACGCAGGGCTGGGACGACGTCGCCGACGTCGTCATCGTCGGCTACGGCGCGGCGGGAGCGGTGGCCGCCATCGAGGCGCGCACCGCCGGCGCGGATACGCTGCTGCTCGAGAAGATGCCATGGCCCGGCGGGCTGTCGATCGTCGCCGCCGGCGGCATCCGCGTCACCGACGACGTCGAGCAGGCCTTCGCCTACCTGAAGACGACCTGCGGGGGCCGCACGCCGGACCCGATCCTGCGCGCCCTCGCCGAGGGCATGTCGCAGGCCGCCGACTATATGCGCGGGCTGGCGAAGACCAATGGCGCCAAGGTGAAGGTGACGCCGGCGCTGGGCAACTATCCGTTCCCCGGCACGGACGCGCTGGCCTACTGCGAGATCGACAGCATCCCGGCGCTCGAGGGCGCGACCGGCTACCACGCGGTGCAGGGCATCAAGGGCGGCACCAGGCTCTTCAAGGTGCTGGAGGACAACGTCAATGCGCTCGGCGTGCGCGTCGTCATGGAGGCGCCGGCCGAGCGGCTGATCGTGGACGCGGCCGGCGCGGTGACCGGCCTCGCGGCGAGGATCGGCGGCGTCACGCGCCGCATCAAGGCGCGCCGCGGCGTGATCCTCGCGTGCGGCGGCTTCGAGGACGACGCCGAGATGAAGCGACAGTACCTGCAGGCGATGCCCGTGCTCACGGGATCGTTCCGCGGCAACACGGGCGACGGCATCCGCATGGCGCAGGCCGTCGGCGCCGACTTGTGGCACATGTGGCACTACCACGGCCCCTACGGCCTGAAGCATCCCGACCCGAAGTTCCCGTACGGCTTCTACATGAAGGCGGTGCCGATGTGGACGCCCGGCCATCCGGGGCAGGTGTCCGATCTCGGCGTCACCGACGCGCAGGGCAAGCCGATGTCGCAGAAGAGCCTGGCGCGCATGGCGTGGATCGTCGTCGACCAGGCCGGGCGGCGCTTCATGGACGAGTACCCGCCGTATCCCGGCGACACCGGCGTGCGCCCCTTCGACTGGTACGACTCGAAGACGCAGCGCTTCCCGCGCATCCCGGCGTTCGTGATCTTCGACGAGGACGGGCGCCGGATGTACCCGGTGGCGCGATCGATCCAGAACGACCGCGATTTCCGCTACCAGTGGAGCCCGGACAACCTCAAGGAGGTCGAGAACGGCATCCTGGTGCGCGCGGATTCGCTGGCGGAACTGGCGCGCGGGATCGGCGTCGACCCCGGCGTGCTGGAGCAGACCGTGGCGCGCTGGAACCGGATGGTGGAGGCGGGCCGCGACGAGGACTTCGGCCGCGTGCCGGAGACCATGGTGTCGATCCGTACGCCGCCGTATTACTTCGGCCGCGCGTACCCGATGGTCATCAACACGCAGGGCGGGCCGGTGCACGACGTCGAGCAGCGCATCCTCGATCCGTTCGGCGCGCCGATCGCGCGCCTCTTCGCCGCCGGCGAGTGCGGCAGCGTGTTCGGCCATCTCTACCTCGGTGGCGGCAATCTGTCCGAGTGCGTGATCGGCGGCTGGACCGCGGGGCGCAACGCGGCGCGGATGGCGGCATGGGACTGACCGGCTAGCTGTGAACTGGTTGAAGGCCGTTCCGTAGCCGGCTGAAGCTTCTCTTACCAGGTCCTGCGCTCGAGGCCCTCGACTGCATCGAAGTGCGCGTCACGACTCAGCAAGGGCCGCCTGTGCTGCAGCGCCAGGGCCGCGATCCACGCATCGTTCGCGGGAATCGGGCGGCCTGCCTTCTTCAACGCGACGCGAAGCACCGCATACGACCGCGCCGTATCGCTCGTCACGTCGAGCAGCTCGAAGCCCGCCAGGTGCGCCACAAGCCATCGCTCGTACGCCGCGCGATGCCGCGAGCCCGCGATGCCGTAGCGAAACTCGCCCAGCACGACAACCGGGATCGCTGCACCCGCCTGCCGCCGCAGGATCTCGCCCACGCGAACCTCGCCATCGATGAACGCAGACAGCGCGTTGGTGTCGAGGATCAAGCCCGATCCTCGGCCTCGATTGCGCCGAACTCCCGGTCGATGCGCCGCTGGACCAGGGCGGTTTCCCTGCGCAGTCGGCCCAGCTTGCCGAAACCGCTCATCCAGGCGGGCTCGCCGGTGGCCGAATGCGTCGCCGAGGATGCCAGCTTCTCCTGCAGCGATTCGGTGATGAAGTCCTTCAACGAGCGTCCCCCCTCCGCGGCCTTCGACTTGGCGCGCCGCAAAAGTGGATCCGGAATCTCTATCGTCGTCTTCATGAACCCAGTCTACCGTAAATATGGGTGCGGGCCTGCCCGGCTGGCCAGCGCGGCCTCGCGCAGCTTGAACTTCTGCACCTTTTCGGTCCCGTCGGTGCGCGGGAACTCGCGCACCACGACCACCTCGGCGGGCGCCTTGAACGACGCGAGCCGCCCGGCGAGGAAGGCGAGGATCTCTTCCGGCGCCGGCGCCGCGCCGGGTTTCGCGATGACGAAGGCGATGCCGGCCTCGCCTGCGCTGCCGTCGGGAATGCTCACCACCGCCGCCTCCGCGACCATCGGGTGCAGCAGCAGCGCCGCTTCGATCTCCAGCGTAGACACGTTGAAGCCGTTGCGCTTGTAGCCGTCTTTCAGGCGCTGCAGGAACACCAGCGTGCCGTCCGCGTTGAGGTAGCCGGCGTCGCCCGAACGCAGCCAGCCATCGGGCGTCAGCGTCTTCGCGTTCTCCTCGGGCTTGTTGTAGTAGCCCGCCATCACGCTGTAGCCGCCGATCCAGATCTCGCCGGTGGCGCCCGGCGGAAGGTCCTCGCCGGAGTCGGGGTTGACGACCCGGATTTCGCAGCCGGGCAGCGGCGTGCCGTGCGACTTCAGCCGCTGCTCCAGCGGTTCGTCCAGCCAGCCGCGCGTCACCAGGCCGGTCGATTCGGTCATGCCGTAGCCGGACGAAGCGCCGCGCACGCCGAGCTTCTCCGCGGCGCGGCGCAGGATCGCGGGGTCGTTGCTCAGCACGATGCCGGCGCGCAACGCGCCCAGCCTTGCCGAGGGGAACGCGGGATGCGCCAGCAACTGGTCGATCATCACCGGCAGCAGGTGGACGCAGGTGCAACGCTCCTCCTGCAGCAGCCGCAGGCAGCGGTCGGCGTCGAAGCGCTCCTCGAGCACCAGCGCGCAGCCATGGGTCCAGAACATCAGCACGCCGCTGAGGAAGCCGAGCACGCCGAAGAGCGGCACGCAGAGGAACAGCCGGTCTTCCGGGCCGAGGTCGAAGCGCCCGCCGCCGTCCCACGCCTTGCGCCAGCAGCAGTGGGTCAGCATCGCGCCCTTGGGCAGCGCGGTGGTGCCGGAGGAATAGGCGATCAGCGCGGGCGCCGCGGCATCGGGTTGCAGCGCGGGCAGCGGGCCGTCATCGGCGAACCCGGCCGACCAGTCGGTCACGCCGCGCGTCGACCGTTCGCACGGATCGAGCGCGATGACGTGGCGCAGTTCGGGCAATGCGGCGAGCTGCAGGTGACCGGGCTCCTGCAGCGCGATCTCGGGGCACGCGTCGGCGAGCTCGCCGAGGAAGTCGCGGAACGCGCCGTCGCCCGCGGTGACCAGCGCGCGGCTGTCGGACTGCGCGAGCTGGTACATGAACTCGGCCCGCTTCAGCCGCGTGTTGAGGAACACCGCCACCAGGCCGAGCTGCGCGGCGCCCAGCCAGTGCCACAGGAATTCGGGCCGGTTCGGCAGCCAGATCGCGACCTTGTCCCCGCGCCGCAGGCCGAGCTGCGCGAGGCGCCGGGACGCCCTGTCGACCTCCCGGCGGACGTCGGCGAAGGTATGGCGCCGGTCCTGGAACACCAGCGCCGGCCGGTCGCCGTAGCGCGCGACGAGCTGCCCGAGCGCTTGCCCGTAGGTCAGGCCAACGTAGGGATTGGCCCTTTCCCGCATGCCTAGTCCGCGAGCTCGAGTTCGTCGAAGTTCAGGTAGTAGCCGCTTGCCAGCGCGGGCTTCCAGGTCTTCACGCGCTTGCCGACCACGAAGGGCGTGCTGCACCAGAAGAGCGGCACCATCTCCAGCTTCTCGCTCTCCATGCGCGCGAAGTCCTGCAGTTGCTTGAGGCGCGCGGCCGGGTCGCTGTTCTGCAACTGGCTCCTGAAGAGCTGGTCGTACTCCGGCACCTGGATGGTCTTCGGGGTCCAGGCCGAGTTGCTGTGGAACCAGGTGTTGATCAGTTCGCCGCCGTCGTCCGGCGTGCCGGACGGGGCGTAGAACACGGCGGGCTGCTTGCCGCCGCGCATCATCGACAGCCAGGCGTTCGAGTCGACGTTGACCCGCTCCACCGTGAATCCCACGGCCTCGAGGTTCCCGGCGATCGCCTCCAGCATCTGCGGCGCGGCCGGCATCGCCGCGAAGGACTGCGTGTGCAGCGTGAAGCCCACCTTGTGCCCGGGCTTGATGCCGGCTTCCTTGAGCAGTGCGCGCGCTTTCGCCGGGTCGTGAGGGATCTGGGGCAGGCCGGCGAGGAAGCCAAAGGTGCCCGGCGTGAACATGCCGGTGGCCGGTTCGCACACGCCGCGCAGCAGGTTGTCCGCGATGCCCTTGCGGTCGATCGCGTGCGCGATGGCGAGCCGCACGCGCCGGTCGGCGGCTTCCGGGAACAGCTTCTTGTTCACCAGCATGCCTGTCGCACCGCTGTAGTTCGACGTGAAGACTCGGAAGTCCTTGTTGCCCCGGATCTTCTCCAGCAACGGGCCGGTCAGCCCGCTGGCGATGTCGGCCTCGCCGCGCTCCAGCATGGCGTAGCGCGTGAACGACTCCGGCACGAGGCGCTGGGTGACGGTCTTCACCTTCGGCGCGCCGGCCCAGTAGCCGTCGTAGGCTTCGAAGCGCGTCCATTCGCCGGCCTTCATCTCGGCAAGGCGAAACGGTCCGGTGCCGACGGGTTTCTCGCGGAATCCCTTCGCGCCGAGGGATTCGTAGTACTTCTTCGGCACGACGTGGGCGAGGGCGTAGCGCGCCGTGGTGAAGAACGCCGGCCACGGGTTCTTCAGGATGAATCGCGCGACGAGCGGGTCCACCACCTCCACGCGCTCCAGCGAGTCCTGGAAGCCGCGCCGGTAGGAGTGCGTGCTGTCGGCCGCGATGATCTTCTCGAACGTGAACTTCACGTCCTCCGCGGTGAACGGATCGCCGTTGTGGAACCGCACACCCTTGCGCAGCCGGAAGTCGATCTGCTTGCCGTCGGCGCTGACCTGCCAGCTCTCGGCGAGCCCGGGGTACTTGCCCTGCGGTCCCAGGTTGATCAGCCCGTCGTAGATCATGTCGCTGACCAGGTAGTCGCCGGTCGAGATCATCGACGTCGGGTCGGCGTGCTGGCTCAGCACCGGGGTCGCGAACACGAGCGCGCCCTTGGGCTGGGCGAGGGCCGGACCGGCAAGCGCGAACGCGAGGGCGGTGCCCAGGGCGCACATCAGGGAGCCCGGACGGGCGGCCGTGCTCGGGGTGCGGTTCTGTGTCATGGCGGCGTTGCTCCTCGTTGTGTTGCGTCGATGGGCTGCAGCAGGGACCGGACGTCGGCGATCCTGCCGATCCCGTGAACGCGTTCGGCGATGCGCCGCGACTCCGCGGCGTCGCGCGCATGCGGCCCCGTGGCGAAGCAGGCGCAGGCCTTGTCGAACAGTTCGGCATCGCTCAGCGGACGCGCGGCGCTTCCCGGCAACCGGTCGACGAGGAGGCTCAACGCGCCGTGGCGCGCGGTCTTGAGCGTCACCCGTCCCGGTGATACCTGGCCCGGCCAGGCGGGGTCGATTCCGACGGTCACCGCCCGGGCCTTCTCCGCGAAGGCGCGATCCGCCGCCCGGACCGGGTCGATATCCGCGAGCGCGACGCCGCCACGGTGCACCGCGCACGCCGCCGCATACTGGACCGAGAACTGCGCCGCCACCTGCGCGTCGCCGGACGGATCGAAAGGCGCGCCGACGATGCGGTGCATGTAGGGCGAGATGTTCACCTCGATGCCTTCGATGTCCTGGGGCTCCAGCCCGTGCTTGGCCATCAGCGCCTGCGCGGCATCGATCACCGCGTGGTTGCACAGGCAGCTTGGGTATTTCTTGATGCCGGTGCCGGCGAAGTCGAAGCGCTCGCCGAGGCCCTCGACGACGCGGGCAGGGTCGCCGGCCTCGAACAGGCGGAACCAGCCGTACTCGCCTTCCAGCCAGTCGCGCGGGCCGGTCACGCCCGCGGCGGCCGCCAGCGCCGCATGCACGCCGGATCGGGCGGCGAACGCGGTCTGCAACCGCTTGGTCAGCGTGCGTTCGGCGATCGCCTGCTTGGTGCCGCCCGAGAGGCTGAGCGCGATCCCCATGGCGTGATGGATGCCGTCCGCGTCGAGCCCGAGCAGGCGCGCGGCGGCCGCGGCCGCGCCGAAGACGCCGGCCGTCGAAGAACCGAACCAGCCGCCCCTGCGCGGCGTGGCGAGCGACAGCCGGTGGGCGACCTCGACGCCGGCAACGTAGGCGGAGAGGAACTCGAGGCCGCTGGCGCCGACGCGTTCGGCGATCGCCCAGGCGGCCGGGACGACCACCGCGTCCGCGTGCAGGATCGAGCCCTCGTGGACGGAATCGAAATCGAGCGCTGCCGCGGCCGCGCCGTTGGCGAAGGCCGCCTCGGCGGCCGGCACGCGAACCTGCCCGCCCCACAGCAGCGCTTCGGGAGCGCCGCCCTGGGACTCGGCCTGCCGGCGCATCGCCGCCGTTCCCGGCGCTCCCGCGCCGGCCCATGCCACCGCCACCGTGTCCAGCACGAGGCGGCTGGCCGCATGGCCCTCGGCCCCGTCGCCGACGTGCAAGTCGGCGACGAAGCGGGCGAGCCGCTGCACGACGTTCATCGCGTCACGTTCCGCTGGTTTGCGCCTTGCATGGATCCTCCTCCCGCGCGCAGCTTGCACCAAGGCGGGCGCCGTGATCGCGAGGGAATCGAAACAGGCCCTCAACCGGCAAGCGCGGTGCGCTCGGCGGGGGCGATGCCGCGGTAGCGGCCGCGGAAGTACACCAGCGGATCCCCTTCCGAGTGCCGCAGGCTGAGCACGCGCCCGATGACGATCATGTGGTCGCCGCCGTCGTGGCGGGCGTGGACGGCGCACTGCAGCGTCGCCAGGTCGCCGGGCAGCAGGGGGCAGCCGCCCAGCCCGGCGGTCCAGTCGATGCGGCTCCATTCCGTGCCGCCGCGGGTGGCGAACATGCGGCTGAGTTCGGTCTGGCTGCTGCCGAGGATATGCACCGCGAAGTGCGAGGCCTGGCTGAAAGGCCCGGCGCAGCGGCCGTGGCGGTCAAGGCTGAACAGGACGAGCGGCGGATCGAGCGATACCGAGGTGAAGGAGTTGACCGTCAGCCCTTCAGGAGAACCGTCGGCGCGCCGCGTCGTCACGATGGCGACGCCGGTGGCGAAACAGCCCAGCACGTCGCGGAAGCGGCGGGTATCGAAGCTCTTGTCCGGCAGCGACACGGGTGGATCCGTTGGTGGGTTCGAATCCGGGGAATTGAATCAATTTACTGCGAAACAATCAACCGGAATTTCGCAATACATGAAGGTTACAATATTAAATATTATTTAAATACAATAACTTACAATCATGTTCTGCGGGATGGCGAGCAAGGAAATCGGGCCACCGAAGGGCGTCGGAATCGCTCCCGCGGGGTGCTGTCCCGACCCCCGGGTGTTTGCCGTATGCACACAATTGCACTAAGGTGCGCCGTGCCGCCAAGGTGGCCGACACGGGTCCGGGAGGGGACGTCATGCTGCAGAGCTTGTTCAAGGTGGAGCGCCTGGCGCCGGCGATCGGTGCCGAGATTCACGGGGTCGACCTGGGCAAGCCGCTCGACGACGCGGCCTTCGCGCGGATCCACGAAGCCCTGATGCAGCACCAGGTGGTCTTCTTCCGCGATCAGGACATGGACCAGGACCGGCACATGGCGCTCGCGCAGCGCTTCGGCGCGCCGCTCTACTCGAAGAAGCTCAAGCTGTACGGCGACAAGTACGATTCGATGTCGCTGCTGGAGAACGACGGCTCGAAGGTCGCGATCGGCGCGATGTGGCACGCCGACAACACCGACTTCGAGAGCCCGCCGATGGGCGCGCTGCTGTTCTGCGAGATCGCCCCCAGCGTCGGCGGCGACACGATCTGGGCGAGCATGACCGCCGCCTACGACGCGCTCTCCGAGGGCACCAGGGCGCATATCGACGGGCTGCGCGCGCAGCACGACAATTCCAACGTCCAGCGGCGCTACGCGGGCAAGGACATGCTGCGGGGCGACGGGCTCGCGGTCGGCGCGCCGGTGGAGCACCCGGTGGTGCACCGGCACCCGGTGACCGGGCGCAAGGCGCTGTTCGTCAATTCGAACTACACGCAGCGCATCGTCGGCGTGAGCGACACCGAGAGCCAGCACCTGCTGCACATGCTGTACGAGCACATCAAGCGGCCGGAATTCCAGGTGCGCTTCCGCTGGCGCGCGGGGTCCCTCGCGATCTGGGACAACCGCTGCACGCAGCACTACGCGCTGGACGACTACAAGGAATTGCGCCGCATGCGGCGCGTGCAGATCGCCGGCGCGCGCCCGCAGCCCGCATGATGCAGGCTGCGTACACACGAACGAACGAGGGGGATTTCATGGCCGGACAGGTTTCCACGCAGGCAGTTGCCCGGGCGCGCCCGGGGATCGCGCGCCGCATCGCCGTCGCGCTCGCGGCGCTCACGGTGCTGGGGCCGGCCTTGCCGGCGATCGCCAATCCGGCGGGCGAGATCGTGGTCGCGGGGGCGACGCTGCGCAACCAGTTCGATCCCACCATCATGGTCGCCATGCCGGACTACTCGTCGTTCGACCTGCTCTACGACGGGCTGCTCAACCTCGGGCCCAAGGGCAAGTATCCGGCGCTGGCGACGGCATGGAAGGTGAGCGAGGATGGCAAGCAGGTCGATTTCGACCTGCGCAAGGGCGTCAAGTTCCACAACGGCGACGCGTTCACCGCCGAAGACGTCAAGTTCACCTACGACACGATGCTGAAGCAGGGCAACACGCATTCCTACCGCAAGGCATTCGTCGAGTCGATCGAGCGTATCGAGGTCGTCGATCCCCTCAAGGTGCGGTTCGTGCTGAAGCAGCCGTGGCCGTCGTTCTTCTCGTCCTCGCGCTACGGCATCCAGCCGATCGTCCCGAAGAACTACTACGAGAAGCTCGGTGCGAGGGGCTTCAACGAGAAGCCGGTCGGCACCGGGCCCTACCGGCTGGCGGCCACGAAGGCGGGCGAATTCTCGCGCTTCGAGGCGAACGCCGAGTACTGGGGACAGGTGTCCCGGGTGAAGACCGTCACGCAGCGCATGGTGAAGGAGCCGTTCACCCTCTATGCGATGCTGGAGAAGGGCGAGGCGGACATCGTCTACGGCCTGACCGGGCCCCTGATGGAGCGCGTGCGCGCCAACCCCAAGGTGCGCGTCTTCCAGTCGCGCTACAGCGGCACCAGCGGAATGTACTTCAGCAAGGCCAAGTTCCCCGAGTCGAGCGACCGGCGCGTGCGCCTTGCCTTCGCGCACGCGATCAACCGCGAGGAGATCGCCAAGCGGATGCTCGGCGGCGTCTGCGAGCCGGGGACGAGCATCTTCACCCCCGCCACCTACGGTTTCCTGCCGGGGCTGAAGCCGATTCCCTACGATCCCGCGAAGGCGAAGGCGCTGCTTGCCGAAGCCGGCGTCAAGCCGGGCCGGGAGGTGACCTACACGCTGCACACGGAATCCTTCGGCTCGCTGCCCAGCGGGCCGCAGGTGCTGGAGGCGATCGCCGGCAACCTCGAGGCCGTCGGCTTCAAGGTCCAGCGCGAACCGGTCGATACCAGTTCGTGGCTGGCGATGATGCGCGGCAAGCGGCAGCCGGCCGTGTTCTACGGCCCGTCTTCGATGCCCGACGACGGCGGCGAAACCATCGAGGGCTGGTACAGCTCGACCGCGGTGTGGTCATCCGGGAACATCAGTGTTCCGGAGTACGACAAGGTCTTCAAGGCGCAGCTGCAGACGACCGATGCCAGGAAGCGCGAGGCGATGCTGCAGGAATTCGCCAGGCTCGAGGACGAGCGCCGCGAAGCCGTGCCCTTGTTCTGGTGCCACACGGAATTCGCCGCCGGACCCCGCATCAAGCAATGGACGCCCGGGGTCGGCAGCGCCTATCACTATCACCTCCAGTCCATCGAACTGGGCAAGTGAGTCGCCGGTCGCGGCCTGCCTGCGGCTTACCTCAGGTGGCAGGCCGTCCAGTGCATCGGCGCCACCTCCCGCAATTCGGGCGTGCGCGTCCGGCATTCGTCGACGGCCACCGGGCAGCGGGTGTGGAACCGGCAGCCTGAGGGCGGCGACACCGGACTGGGGACGTCGCCCGAGAGGATGATGCGCTGCTTGCGCGTCTTGCGCGGATCCGGCAGCGGGATCGCCGACAGCAGCGCCTCGGTGTACGGATGCCGGGGATTGCGGAACAGGTCCCGGCACGCCGCGAGTTCGACGATGCGCCCGAGGTACATCACCGCGATGCGGTGGCTGATGTGCTTCACGACCGC
>SXGU01011553.1_pt1 | contig 14739 bp, 12 predicted proteins | sample 3174531 | NCBI WGS metagenome assembly SXGU01 (sample SAMN11356863, study PRJNA531348) | freshwater metagenome | isolation source: freshwater sample F1-140 | place: China: Fuxian Lake, Yuxi | collected 2017-12-25
AGCGGTTGGGGGCACGTCGACTTCACCATCGAGGTGGAGCGCGCGCTTCGCGTGCTCGACGGGGCCGTGCTCGTGCTCTGCGCGGTGGCCGGCGTGCAGTCCCAGTCCCTCACCGTCGACCGGCAGATGCGTCGCTACAACGTCCCGCGCCTCGCCTTCGTCAACAAGTGTGACCGCCAGGGCGCCAACCCCTACCGCGTCACCGACCAGCTCCGCGAGAAGCTCGGCCACAACGCGGTGATGGTCACCCTGCCCATCGGCCTCGAGGAGAAGCACAACGGGATCATCGATCTCGTGAAGATGAAGGCCTACTACTTCGACGGCGACAACGGTGAGAACCTGCGCGCTGAGGAGATCCCGGCCGAGATGGCCGCCCACGTCCAAGAGTACCGCGACCTCTTGCTCGACAAGGTGTCGATGTACTCCGACAAGTTGATGGAGGAGATCCTCGAAGAGCGCGTCCAAGAAGACACGATCAACGAGGCGATCCGCGCCGGCGTCAACTCGCTCAAGCTCGTCCCCGTGTTCTGCGGCAGCGCCTACAAGAACCGCGGCGTGCAAGTGCTGCTCAACGGCGTGGTCAAGTACCTCCCGGCGCCCCCCGACGTCCGGAACGAGGCGGTCGACCTGGGCAAGAACGAGGAGAAGCTCGTCATCCCCTCCGACGCCACCGGCCCGCTGCTGATGCTCGCGTTCAAGCTCGAAGACGGGCGCTACGGCCAGCTCACCTACCTGCGCGTGTATCAGGGCACAGTCCGCAAGGGCGACACCATCGTCAACGCTCGCAACGGCCAGAAGCTGAAGGTCGGTCGTCTGGTCCGCATGCACAGCAACGAGATGGAAGACATCGAGGACACCAGCGCCGGCGACATCATCGCGATCTTCGGCGTCGACTGCTACTCGGGCGACACCTTCCACGATGGCACGCTCAACGTCGCGATGTCGTCGATGCACGTGCCCGCGGCGGTCATCGACCTCACCATCAAGCCCAAGACCCAGGCCGGCCAGTCCAACATGTCGAAGGCGCTCCGCCGCTTCAGCAAGGAAGACCCCTACTTCCTCGTGTAGAGCTACCCGGTAACCGGCGACACCATCATCTCCGGCATGGGCGAGCTCCACCTCGACGTGTACGTGGAGCGCATGAAGCGCGAGTACGGTTGCGAGGTGCTCACCTCCCCGCCGCGCGTGGCCTACCGCGAGACCATCAGCCAGAAGGCCGAGTTCAACTACACCCACAAGAAGCAGACCGGCGGATCTGGCCAGTACGGCCGCGTGGCCGGCTGGATGGAACCCGGCGAGGGCGGCTACGAGTTCATCGACGACATCGTCGGCGGCTCCATCCCCCGCGAGTTCATCCCGAGCTGCGACAAGGGCTTCAAGAAGTGCCTCGAGAAGGGCGAGCTCATCGGCGCGAACATCGTGGGCATCAAGGTCGGCATCAACGACGGCCAGTTCCACGCGGTGGACAGTAGCGACATCGCCTTCCAGCTCGCCGCCGTGGGTGGCTTCCGCGAGGCCTACAGCAAGGCCAAGCCGGTGGTGCTCGAGCCGATCATGAAGGTGGGGCTCGAGGGCCCGGCCGAGTTCCACGGCGCCATGGTGGGCACGCTCATGCAGCGTCGCGGCATCATCATCGGCAGCCAGGAAGTCGATGGCTTCTCGCAGATCGAGGCCGAGGTGCCCCTCGCCGAGATGTTCGGGTACTCCACCACCCTGCGCTCCGCGACGCAGGGCAAGGCGGAGTTCACGATGGAGTTCGCCCGCTACTCGGTGGCGCCGAACAACATCACCGATGAGCTGGTGAAGAAGTACCAGCAGGAGAAGAAGGAGAAGTAGTTGGCGCACCCGGGGCCCTCCCACGACCGGGCGGCGCTCCGTGCGCTGCAAACCATCCTGCCCGGCGGCTTGCGCCCCGGGCAGCTTGGAGCGATTGTGTCGCGACCCGGTGTGGGCAAGACACAGCTCTTGATCCACCTCGCGCTCGACCGACTGGTGAGCGGCCAACCTGTGCTCCACGTGGCGGTGCGCGAGCCGGCGGCCGCCGTGCGCGACGCCTACGACTCGATGATGAGCGGGCTCTACGGCCACCTCAAGCCGCTCGAACGCAGCGAGGCGGCGCTGGGCGTGGAGCGCCTCCGGGTGATTCACGCCACCCGAGGCCGCGCTCCCGACGTATCGCGACTAGGCGACGTGCTCGACGTGCTCCACGAGCTGATCGACGCCAAGCCCCGGATGGTGGTCATCGACGGCATGGCGCCGCCCGAAGGCAACGCGCTGCGCGAGCTAGCCGTGCAGCGCAACGTGGCGATTTGGACCGCGTTTTCTCGCGACGACGAGGGCGGCCCGGTGGCCGCCGACGTGGTGCTCGAGCTCTACAACGACAACGGCCAGCTGGCGATCCGCGCGCTCGCGGGCTCCGACCACGCGCCGGTTCGACTCGGGGCCGGCGCCTTCGCGGGTGTGCCCAGCGGGGTCGACGCGACTGGGCGCCCCGAGGCCGCCGACTGCACGCTGTTCTCGGGCGGCGTCACCGGGGCCGAGGCGGCGTTCGGCGAGGCGGCTGAGCGCCACGGCGTGCGCGAGGTCAACTTCACCTTCGATGGGCACGCGCAGGCCCGCAAACGCGGTGCGCACCCTCTCACCGCCCGCGAGCTGGCTGAGGGCGACGTCTCCCTCGCCTACGTGTCGCGACGGCTCCGTCGAGGGTACAGCGAGAGCACCTCGATCCGGCGCGTCTTGCAGAGCCTTTGGCACCAGGTGCGGAGCTCACAGGTGGTGTACGTCGTGGGCACGATCCAGGAAGACGGCACCGTCACCGGCGGCACCGGCTGGTCGGTGGAGCTCGCGCGGATGTGGAACAAGCGGCTCTGGGTCTTCGACCAGGACAAGGAGCAGTGGTTCCGGTGGACGGGTGACGAGTGGTTCGCGGCCGAGCCCGTCATCGACGCGGGCACCGTCTGCGGGACGGGCACCCGGCAGCTCACCGCTCCCGGGCGCGCGGCGATCGACGCCCTCTTTCTGCGCTCTTTCGGCGAGCCTTGACGCCACGCGAGGCATCCGATAGCAGCCGCCGCTCTCAGGATTAGGTCGATGTACGCAGTCGTGGTGACCGGCGGCAAGCAATATCGGGTCTCGCAAGGCGCCGAGGTGGTCGTGGACCGTCTCTCCGCCGACGTGGGCGCCTCGGTGGAGTTGTCCGACGTGTTGATGGTCGGTGGTGAGAACACCCAGATCGGCACCCCCAAGGTGGCCGGCGCCAAGGTCTCCGCCACGGTGGTGGCGCACGAGCAGGGCGAGAAGACGGAGTACATCCGTTATCTCCACCGCCAGCGTCGTCGTAAGCAGAAGAACGGTCGGGCGAATCTCACCGTCCTCAAGATCAACGTGATCGAGGTCTGAAATGGCACACAAGAAAGGTCAAGGTAGCTCGCGCAACGGTCGCGACAGCAACCCGCAGTACCGTGGCGTGAAGGTCGGCGACGGCCAGGCCGTCACCACCGGCGCCATCCTCGTGCGCCAGCTCGGGTCGAAGTTCCACGCCGGCAAGAACGTGGGCATCGGCAAGGACTGGACGCTCTTCGCCCTGTCCAACGGCAAGGTGAAGTTCGAGGACCGCAAGAACCAGCGGCTGATCTCGGTCTACGCGGCCGAGTAGTCCGCGATCTACCCGTCGTCGGTCTAACGGGGCACCAGCGGGGTCACCACCACGCGGGGCGCCCCGAGCCGGATCTGGCCGGTGAGCATTCGCCGCTCGATCACCGTGGCGGCGGCTGCGCTCACGTGCTCGCACAGCTGCTGCCGCGCGCGGAACACGTGCACGTTGAATCGTTGCGCGTCGATGCTCAGGTCGCGCTGGATGTCGTCGGCGTAGCACCAGCCACGTTCGGGCGGAGGCTGTCCCACGTCGGCCAACCAAGCTCGCGCCAGCGCGAGCAAGAGCTCGTGGTGCGCGCGCGCGGGCAAGAGCACGCGCCCGCTCGCCAGCTCGAGCGTGAGCTCGATGTACTCCTCGTCGCGGCTCACCCCAAAGTGCACGCCAAAGTTCGCCGCGGGCTCACTCCCGGCGTCGAGCCGCAAGGTCGTCGCGTCGACGAGCGGCAGGTGGAGCATCCACGCGGCGCCTCGCACCGACAGCGGATCGCCGTCGCCGACCGGGTGGACGCCCTTCTCCGTCTCGGCCACCCAGCCGCCATCGGCGCGCTGGAAGACCATCACCTCGGGCTCGGTGGGCGAGGGCAAGCAGAGCACCCCCCCCTCCGCCGCGACAACGTCGCCACCGGGACCGCGCGCGAGGGCCACCGGCGGCCCCGCGTCGACCAGGGTCCAGGCCTGTTCCTCGTGCCCGAAGACCACCCGGGCGCCGGCGTCGAGACGCGCCCGCTCGCCCGCCCCCAGTAGGCGACCATCCACGCGCGTGCCGTTGCGGCTGCCGTTGTCGCGCACCATCCACGCGCCGCTTTCCCACCACACCGAGGCGTGCTCGTTGGAAACGACGCGACTGGCGATACGCAGCGCGCACGTGCCTGCGCGTCCCACGATCACGCGGCTGCCGAGCGACACCGCCCGGCCCGTCAGCTCGTTGCGCAAGAGGCCCATCGTGAGACGGAACTAACGCGCCGCGATGACCGGCCCGTCGGCAGCGTTGCCGAGCATGGCGACCGTATCGCCCGGCGCGGGAGCGAACTGGCCCCGGAGCTGGCCGGCGGGGTCGGCGACCACGATGCCGTCGATGCCACGAGCACGGAGGAAAGGCTGGAGCATGGCGTGCTCGGGGGCGGCGTCGAGCGAGACCAGGATCACCTCGGCACCGCGGGCCTCGAGTTCGGCAACCCGCGCCAGGGCCGATGGATCGCGCATCGTCCAGTAGACGAGCACCTGCGCGTGGCCGCCGATCTCCACCGGGCGACCAGTGATGTCGCGCACTTCGACGTCGGCGGCGAGGGCAGCACTGAGAGCGAGAGCGAGGGCGACCATGGTGGGCTCCGGGTGAAGGGTCGAGTGACACCCTCATTCTTCGTCCCGGCGGCGGGGCGGGCCATTCCGCCCGATTTCAGCCCATTACACGCCTCCGCGCTCGTCGTTGGGGTCGGGGTAGAACGGGCCTCGCTCCGTCACGAACTCGAGCAGCCCAGGGAGCTCGAGGACGGAAGCCGCCGTGTGGTAGGCCAGCCTGCAGCGCTTGAGCACCACGCCATCGTCGAAAGCTCGGTTGGCCAGGGCGCCCAGCGATCCTCCGCGACCCAGGAGTTGCTGGTGTTCTCCCGGCGTCATCGGGTAGTGGTCGGGGTAGAGCGCATCGATGTGCACAACCATGTCAACCGCCGGCATGCAGGGATCGGCCGCCAGCTGGCCGAGCGCGTCGAGCAAGGGGTGGTCGCCGCCCGCGGCGCGGCCCTCTTCCATGAGCTGGGCATAGAGCACGCGGTAGAGAACCACGTTCAAGAGCGCATGTTCCGTTTCCGGCTCCAGCCTGGCCAGCTCGCGATGCTTGATGTAGGCGCTCACAACGCTGGTGTTGTGGGCCCGGTACCAGTCACGATCTTGTCGCGACGATAGCCACCGTTGCCACGCGGCCTCCCCCTTGCTCAGCAAGCCAGGATCGGTGCCGGGGAGCCGCGAGGCGGTTTCCGAGTCGAGCACGATCTGGTCGTTCACCGCGCGCCACCAGGCGCTTCCGCCGCTCGAAGCCGGGTCGAGCACCCCGCGGCGTTGTTCCCACCGCGTGAAGGCGAGCTCCGAGGCGCCCGGGTGAGGGCCCGCGATCCCGAGACGGGCGTAGAAGTGCTCGCGAAACGCCACCCGGGCGGCGGCGGCGTCGGCCACGGTGGCGAGGGCCACGGCGGCCTCGTCTCGAGCAAGCTGTACACGGGAAATGGGCACGGCGAAAGCTAACTCCTTCCGCGATCCGACCCACCCGCGCGTGGTATCGTCTCGGCCCCCCTCGCCGAGCGACCGCTGCCTCTCCTCCCCCTGCCGATCCCTCAGCGTCTCGGCCCCTACGCCATCGAAGGTACCGTCGGTGCCGGCGGCATGGGCGTGGTGTACCGCGCACGCGACACTCGCGATGGACGAGAAGCCGCAGTGAAAACCGTCTCGTCGGGCCGGGCAACCAACGCGGCGGCCCTTCGCACGGAGGCGCTCGCGCTGCAGCAGGTGGTCCACCCCGGCATCGTCCCGGTGTGGGAGAGCGGCGAGGAGCGAGGACGCCCCTGGTATTCGATGCCGCTCTTGTCCGGGGTACCCCTGGCGGCGCTGCTCGGCGGCGGCGCGCGGGCCGCGAAGACGATGTCCTTGTCGGCCTCGCTGCATACCGACACCCTGGGGGGCGAAACCAATGGCGCCCATCCGGACCTTTTCCCCACCTTCGTGGGACTCTGCGATGCGCTGGGCGCGCTCCACGAGGCAAACTTCGTCCACCGAGACCTCTAGCCAGCCAACGTGATGGTGTGCACCACCGGGCCCGTCTTGCTCGACTTCGGCCTCGCGGAGGCCTGGGTGGCGGGCGTGTCGCGCGAGAGCCTCGATGCCCGCATCGACCTCGCCGGCACCGCGTTCTACGTGGCACCGGTGGTGATCCAGGGCGACCTCGCCGACCCGAGGACCGACCTCTACGCGCTGGGCGTGATGCTCTTCGAGGCCTGCACGGGAACGCGCCCCTTCGAGGGCGACGTGCAGTCACTCATGCGCCAGCACCTGCACGCGTCGGCCCCCGACCCGCGGGAACGCAACGCCGAGCTTTCCCCGGAAGTTGCCGGCCTCGTGCGGCAGCTCCTCGCCAAGGACCCCGTCGATCGACCCGCCTCGGCGCGCCAGGTGGCTCGCCGCCTCGCCGCCGCGGTGGGCTTGCCCCCGGCGGGTGACGACGGCCCCCCGGCCCGCCTCCGTTCCCGCCTGGTCGGTCGCGACTTCGACCTCGAGGGCGTGGAAGCGGTGATGCAGCACTCGGTGGTGGTGCTCTCGGGGGAGGCCGGCGCGGGGAAAACGCGGATGCTCATGGCCCTCGCCAGCCGGAGCCGCCGCAACAAGGCGAACATCTGGGCCGGTGAGGCGGCCGACTCTCGCGGCGCCCTCGGCGGCGTGCTCGGCCCCCTCCGACCCGCATTGCGCCAGCTGGTCGCGCGCGCGGCCGAAGACCCGGTAGGGCTCAAGGATGCCGGTCCGCACGTGCGGGCGCTGGAGCATTTCGACCCCGAGCTGCGCCGCGTGGGCGAGGCATCGGGGCTCCCGACGGCACCCGCACTCGAGGGCGACGCGGCCCGGGAACGCGCGATCGAAGCGGCGCGCGCGGCGCTTGTCTGGCTGGCCCGCGATGGCGGCGCGATCTGGCTGATCGACGATGTCCACCTCGTCGACGAGCTCACCCTCGGCCTCCTGGAGCACCGCTCGCGCTTCCCGCAGGCCTGGCCGGGCATCAACGTGGTGTGCGCGCTGCGCTCGGAAGATCGCACACCCGCCGCCACGCGACTGCTGGGCTTTCCTGGCGTCACCGAGGTGCCTCTCGACAACCTCGACGAGCCGGCGCTGAGCAGCTTGCTGGCCGCCACCCTGGGCACCCGCAGCCCGCCGCAGGGCCTGGTCGACGAGGTCCTCCATCACGCCGGGGGCAACCCTTGTTTCGCGGGTGAGCTGTTGTTCGACGCGGTTGCCGATGGGCGCCTCGCGTGGACGAGCGGTGGCTGGCAGCACCAGGGCAGTCGATCCGCTCCGCCCGTCGGGATCCGCGCGGCGGCCGACCGTCGCGTCGCCCAGCTCGACCAGGGCCGGGGTCTCCTGCGCCTCGCGGCCACGCTCGGTCCGGCGATCGACGCGCGGGTGCTGGCAGGCGATCAGGCCGGGCTGACCGAGCTCTTGTCTAGGCGGGTCCTCGTGCTCGGCGGCGACGGCCTCGCCCGGTTCGCCCACGCCGCGCTGCACGCCGCCGCTCGCGACACGATCTCGCCGACCGAGGCCGCGTCGCTGCACCGGGCGGCGGCCGAGGCGATCGAGGCCGCCGTGCCCGAGCCGGCCCCTTGGCGCGACCGCGCGCTTGGCGCCCACTGGCGAGCGGCGGGCGAGAACGCGCGCGCGTGGGGCTACCTCGTGGCCTCAGCGGAGAGAGCCCGCGCCGAGTTCGCCTTCGGCGATGCCGAGCGCCTCTACCAGGACGCGCTCGCGGTGGGCCAGGATGCGGGCAGCTACGCGGGCGCACCGGATCTCGAGGCCGAGCACCGCCTGGCGCTCGGCACGCTCCGTGTGAGCGCAGGCGATTTCGCCGGAGGCCGTCCCGAGGTGGAGAACGCGCTGGCCCTCTCGGGCGTCGACGCGGGCGCGTCCCACTGGATGAGCCTGCTGGGCGCCGTGGCCCGCTTGCTGGCGCGACGGCTGCTTGGCCGGGGCCGCCCTCGACTCGACGCGGTGGCGGCGAGGCAGGCCGCGTTCGCGGCCCGGGGCCACACGACGCGCACGTGGATTGGCCTCCAGGGCACCGAGCCCGCCTACCTGCTCGACGCGGTGACCCGCGCGCTGGCGGTCAACGATGATCGCGGCGACGAGGCCAGCCCGGAGCCCTACGCCAACGCGGCCCTGATGCTCTCGATGATGGGCCTGTCGCGACCGGCGGCGCGCTACTTCGCCGCGGCCGAGAGGCAGCTCGCGCAGGCACCGGTGCCCGACCAGCTCCGCGCCTGTTTCATGCGGGGCCTCACCGAGCTGTTTGGCGCGCACTTCGTGGCCGGCGGCGACACCAACCTGCGCGGCGCCAACATCGCACGCGACGCCGGCGAGCGGGTGCTGGAGGGTAGTTTCCTCCATCAGTCTGCCCAGTGCGCGCTCTACCGCGGGCGCAGCGACGAGGCGCTGGCGCTGGCGCTACGGCAGTCCCCGGCGCAGCGTGCCGGCATCGGTCGCCGATTCCTCGTGCTGACCGAGTCGTTCGTGCACGTTGCGCGGGGCGACGCCGGCCGAGCCGGGACGGACCTCGAGGCGCAGCTGGAGGCGACGGAAGCCGCGGGGGGTGGCGCGGCCCTGGTGACGCTCCTGGCCACGCTCGCCCAGGCGCAGCTCGCGCTCGGCGACGCCGAGGCGGCGAGGAACACGCTTCACCGGTGCACCCTCGCCTGCGACACGGTGCCCGCGCGGGGCCCCTCGCGGCACGCCTGGCACCTGCGACGGCCTTGGCTGCTCCTGCAGCTCGACCCCGGCGAGGCGCACGACGCCGCCCTCGAAGCGGTGCGCTACTTCAGACGCCTGCCCATGGGGATGGCCGTGGCCCTCGCCGCCCTCGCCGCCGCCGAGGCGCAGCGAGGGCAGCAACACAAAGCCCTGGCGGCCGTCGACCGCTGCTTCCGCGTGGCCGACGAGCAGGATGCCGGCCTCGGGGGTCGCCTCGCCGCGGGCGTATGCCTTTCCCTCCCCGGCCTGCCCCAGCGCGTCGCGACCGACGCCCGTCGCCGAATCGACGGCGCGTTGGCGCACGGGCCACTGCCCCATTGGCTACCTGGGCTGACCTGACACCTGGAGTCCCCGCGTGAACTTCGATCCCCGTCCATGGACCCTCGTGGGCGACCCGCCCGCCGACGCCCTGATGCAAAGGCTCCAGGCCGACCACAACATCGCCGAGGTCGATCCCCTCTTGTTGCGCATGGTCCGCGAGGCCGACCCCGCGCCCGAGGGCCTGCCCAGCTACCTCCGCGAGTTCCTCGCCGACACCCACAGCCCCCACCGGGGCGACGAGGCCGAGGCCGTGGCGCGGGCGGAGCGCTTCTTTGGCGCCCACGGGCCCTCGATCATCATGCTCCTGGGCTTCGCGTCATTGCCCTGGACCTACTCGCTGCGCGACGGCGCCAGCATCCTCGTGCACACTGGGCAGCTCACGCGACACGCACACCGGCGAGTGCTGGAGACCACCCAGTTCGTGGTCGATGCCTTCGCGGGCGGCGGCCTCGGCCACGGGGGCGCCGGCTTGCGCGACGCCCAGAAGGTGCGACTGATGCACACGGCCATTCGCCGATACGTGCTGCAGTCCGGCCGCTGGGACGTGCAGGCGCGCGGCATCCCGGTGTGCCAGGCCGACCTCCTCGCCACCCTCTGCTCGTTCACGCACGTGGTGCTCGACGGCCTCGCGCGCATGGGCGTGCACGTCGACCCTGTCGACGCCGAGGCCTGGGTGGCGGCGTGGCGGGTGCTGGGTCGCAACCTCGGCATCGACGAGCAACTCCTGCCTCGCGACGCGGCCGATGCCCGCGCGAAGTCCGAGGCGCTGGTGGCCGTCCGGGCCGGTGAGAGCGAGGACGGAAAGGTACTCGCCGCCTCGCTCTGCGCGTTCCTCGAGAGCCTCGGCCCGCACGGCATCCTCGCTGCGATGGTGCCCACGCAGATCCGGTTCTTCCTCGGCGACCAGCGCGGCGACTGGCTGGGCCTGCCCCCCGCCAACTACACCCGGCACCTCATCGACGCGATCAACGCCGCCGACGCTACGCTCCACCGCGTGGAGGAACAAAGCCACCTGTTCGAGTCGGCCGGCAGCATGCTGGGGCACGCGATCATCGAGGGCCTGCTCGCCGCCGAGCGCGGCGGCACGCGTCCCCCCTTCGCCATCCCCCCGTCGCTGCGCACCGCGTGGCACTCAGGAGCCTAGATGACGACCCTCGACCTCGCGATCACGCGTGGCGCCGCCACCCTCCGCGCTGCGCAGGCAGCCGACGGCCACCTGAGCGAATCCTGCGACCTCGGCCCGCGCTTCACCGCGCAGTGGCTCGCCCTGGAGGCCTTCCTCGGCGGGCTCGCCCCGGCCGACCGGGACCTCGGCGTGGCCGCCCTCCGGGCCACCCAGAACGCAGACGGGAGCTGGCCCCCCTACACCGGCGCCACGAGCGCCGACGTGTCCGCCACCGCCGCCTGTCACTCCGCCCTGCGCCACTGTGGCGTGCCCAGCGACGACGAGGCGCTCGCTCGCGCCGACCGCTGGCTTGCCTCGCATGGTGGCCTCGCGGCCGCCGACCCGGAATGCCGTCCCCTGCTCGCCTTCACCGGCGACATCACGCCCTCCGACGTGCGCGGGCCCCCCGGCGCCCTCTTGCTGCTCCCTGGCGTCGAAACGGCGATGTCAAAGCTCGTGGTTGCCGAGGCCCTGGTGCTGATGTTCGGCACCGGCGGCCTCGTGGTCGGCCTCGAGCACGACCGCAAGCGCCCGGGACTCGAGTCGCCGCTGGCCGCCGCCGTGGCCACCCGGGTGCTCGAGTTCCTCGACAAGAGCCGCAACCCGCGCGGAGGCTCATGGCTCGGCGTCTTCCCCTCCACGATGGCGGCGCTAATCGCAATGCTGGCGCTGGGCGTACCGCTCGACGATCCGCGGGTGGTCGAGGCCCGGGCCGCGCTGGCTCGCCGGGTGGACCGCTCGGGCCGCTTCTTCGTGGCCCCGATCAGCTCGGAGATCTGGGCCACCTGCACGGGCATCCAGGCGCTCATCCACGCGGGCGCAGGTCGCGACGATCCGGCCGTGCGCCGCGGCGTGGCCTTCCTCCTCGGACAGCAGATCCTGGAGCCCGTGCCGCGCATCTTCACCACCCCGCCCAGCGAGCCCCCCCCGGTGGGCGGCTGGCCCTTCGAGGCCGAGAACACCTACGGCCCCGACTGTGACTGCACCGCGATGGTGCTGCGCACCCTGCACCTCGCCGCCACGCCTGGGCGCGAGGACATCCGCGAGGCGGTGGAGCGGGGCCTCGACTGGCTCTTTTCCATGCAGAACCCCGACGGCGGTTGGCCGGCCTTCAACTGGGGACACGCGTCGAAGCCGCCCGGCGTCATGATGACCACCCCGATGGTCGAGCCCACCGACCTCTGGTCGGCCTTGCACACCCTGACCCACAGCGCCGAGGGTCTCGGCGACCCTTCCACCGAGGCCCTGACCGGCCGCGTGCTCACCGCGCTCGGCGACCTCGGCTTCGACGGGGGACATCCCGCCGTGCTCCGCGCCGTGGCCTTCCTGCGCCATCAACAAGCCGCGCCGGGGCGCTGGTGGGGACGCTGGGACTGCAACTTCACCGGCACCACCGCGGCGGTGATCGAGGGCCTGGCCGCCGTGGGACAGGGCGGTACCCTGCTCGACGACGCGCGGGCCTGGCTCTACGCCAAGCAGAATGACGACGGCGGCTGGGGCGAGCTGCCCGAGAGCTACAGCGATCCCTCGACGTTCGGCATCGGGCCGTCCACGCCCACCCAGACCGCGCTCCTGGTGCACGCGCTCGTGGCCGCCGGACACGGCGACGACCCGGAGGTGGCGCGCGCCGCCCTCTGGCTGGCCTCGGTCGCGACCGAAACGGGCTGGACCGACCCCTACCCCACCTTCACCGTGCTCCCGCCCACGCAGCTCTACCTGGAGCCGCTGGCGCCCACCGCGCTCTCCGTGGCCGCCCTCGCCGCCTACCGCGATCGCCAACCCCTGGATCGACCACTGGGCGAGCTCGGGGCGCCCGCTGTCCCGAGCTGGGCGGGGCTGGCCGCCCGGGCGCTGGCCGGGATCGCCGAGTCCGCGGGCGCCGCGCTGACACAGGTGGCGTCGGCCCCCGGTGACTGGACGATGGTGCAGCGCTGGGCGCAGCTCGTGTACTGCTCCTACCCGGTGGATCCCGAGGCGATTCGCCCCTGTTTGCCCCCGGGCGTGGAGGTGGACACCTACGAGGGGAAGGCCTGGGTATCGGTGGTGCCGATGGTGGTGGTATCGCAGCGAGGGCGGGGCCTGCCGGCCTTGCCGGGCACGGGGAGCATGGCAGAGCTCAACGTCCGCACCTATGTCCGGTGTGGTCCCGTGCCCGGTGTCTGCTTCATCTCGGTCAACGTGGACGCCCAGTGGATGGTGGCCCTGGGGCGCGCCTCGGGCGTGAACTACCAGCGGGTGAACGTCACCCGGGCCTCGGCCGAGCAGTTCCGCGCCGAGCGCGCCGACGGCGCCGCCCTCGAGCTCAGCATCGGTCCCGGCGGCCCCGCCGGCTACGTGCCCCGAGGCACGGTCGGGGCCTTCCTCACCCGGCGACTCGCCGCGTTCACGATGCTCGACGGCGCCCTGCACTACGCGGCCCTGAGCCACCCCCCCGAGTGGGTGCGCGCCTGCACGGTCACGGTGGGGGAGCGGAGCCTCGTGGAGGCCGACGGCGTGCCCTCGCCGCCCGACGAGATCGCGGCGCTCCAGGTGGGCGACCTCGACGTGGCCGGCTGGGCGCCGGTGCCGGTGGACTGGGTGGGGTAGACTTTCGGGCCGGCCCCCGTCGCGGGTCAAAGCACCGAGGTGCCCGTGCTCTTCGTCCTCCCTTTCCTGGCCTGCGCGCCCCCAGCGCCTGGCGACATTGGTCACGGCGACGGAAGCGACGCGCCGACCTGGCACCAGGACGTGGCGCCCATCGTGTCGGAAGCCTGCACGAGCTGCCACGAGCAGGGCGGTATCGCGCCCTTCACGCTCTCTTCCTACGACGACGCCGCGCCGATGGCGACGGCCATCGCGGAGGCGGTGGAGAGCCGCCGGATGCCGCCCTGGGGGGCCCAGACCACCGAGGAATGCACTCCGCGCGTGGGCTTCTCGGGCGACCAGCGGCTGGCGGACGAGGAGATCGCGATCGTGGTTGACTGGGCCGAGGCGGGAGCGCCAGAGGGCGACCCCGCCACCGCCGCCCCCCTGGTGGAGCCCCAGGTCCCCACCATCAACGACGATCTCTCCTTGTTCCCCACCACGCCCCACCTGACCGCGGGCGACACCGACCAGATCCTCTGTCGCCCCGTGGATCCCGGCTTCACCGAGACCACCTGGGTGACCGGCGTGGAGGTGCTCCCCGGCGACCTCTCCGTGGTCCACCACGTCGTCGTCTACGTCGACCCGCACGCCGAGAGCGACGCGCTCGTCGACGATAACGGCACCTACGACTGCTTCTCCGCCGCTGGCGTGTCAGACGAGACGGCGCTGGCGGTGTGGGTGCCCGGCGCCTACCCCACGGTCCCCCCCGAAAATTCTGGCTTTCCGGTGGCCGCCGGGTCGCGACTGGTGCTCCAGATGCACTACCACCCCGCAGGCTCCACCGGCACGCCGGACACCACGGGCGTGCGCCTCGACATCACGACCGAAGCACCGAGAAAGACCGCCTACCTCACCGGTGTGGGCAACGCGGCGGGCGCGGCCGCCGGCCTGCTCCCCGGCGACGGCGACCGGGGGTCGCGTGCCGAGTTCCGCGTGCCGGCCAACGCGCCCGACCACGTGGAGAGCATGGACATCGACTTGCCCACGGTGAAACGTCGTTACGACGTCTGGAGTGTCGAGGCCCACATGCACATGGTGGGGGTCGACATGCTCGCCACAGTGGAGCACACCGATCCCGAGGTGGGCATCGACGAGGAGTGCCTGCTCCACGAGCCCGCCTGGGACTTCGACTGGCAACGCCTCTATAGCTACGACGGCAAGGGCGTCACCATCGGCGAGGGCGACATCATCCACCTGCGATGCGAGTACGACAATACCCTGGCGAATCCCGGCGTCGTTCGCGCCCTCGACGACGCCGGTCTCGACGAGCCGACCGACGTCTTCCTGGGCGAGTCCAGTTACGACGAGATGTGCGTGCTCATCTTCGGGATCACGTACTAGGAGCGTTCGGCGTTTCTCCCCCCGCGCGTGGCGAAGGGCTCGAACTCCCCCGTGGGGCGCCTGGGCCAGTCGGGTCTCGTGCGCGTGATCGTCGGCGTGATCGAGAATCGAGGCCCGTGACTCGTGCTCGGATGCGC
>SXGU01434109.1_pt1 | contig 14739 bp, 10 predicted proteins | sample 3174531 | NCBI WGS metagenome assembly SXGU01 (sample SAMN11356863, study PRJNA531348) | freshwater metagenome | isolation source: freshwater sample F1-140 | place: China: Fuxian Lake, Yuxi | collected 2017-12-25
GCGGTCTTCCACTGCGCTGCCGGAAAGGATCGAACGGGAATTCTGGCTGCACTCGTGTTGGGTCTCGTGGGAGTGGATGAGACGATTATCGCTGCCGACTATGGGCTGACACAAACTGCGACCACACGGCTCGCCCAGCTGTTGGAGGCGGCTAATCCGCCGCCATCGGCCACCCAAACGATAAGGCTGCAACAGATTATCAAAGCGGGATGGTATCTGCTGGAGCTGATTAACGAAATCCTCGATTTCGCGGTGATCGAGTCCGGCAAAGTATCGCTGTCGCAAGAACCGGTGTCGATCGTTGAGGTCATCAATGAATGCCAAGCCATGGTTGTATCGCAGGCGCAGCAGCGCGGCATCGCATTGGTTTTTGTCCCGTTCGACAACACTTGGTTTGCCAATGCCGATAGAACCCGAGTCAAGCAGGTTCTGATCAACCTGCTCTCCAATGCGATTAAATATAACCGCGAGCATGGAACGGTGGAAGTGAAATGCGCCGTGAGCGGTCCGGAACGGGTACGCATCAGTGTCAAAGACAGCGGTGCGGGCTTGTCGCCGGAAAAACTGGCGCAACTGTTTCAGCCGTTCAATCGGCTCGGGCAAGAGAACGGCGCCGAAGAAGGCACCGGCATCGGCTTGGTGGTCACCAAACAACTGGTTGAGCTGATGGGCGGCAGCATGGGCGTGACCAGCACCGTTGGAGTCGGCTGCGAATTTTGGATCGAGTTGATCAGGGATGTGACGCCGCAATTGGCGCCCGGCCATACCATGCCCGTAGAATTTGAGCAGCAAGCCCAGGACAATATGCCGCTACGCACCTTGCTCTATGTGGAAGACAATCCGGCTAACCTGATGCTGGTCGAGCAGATTATTGAAGGCCACCCCTCGCTACGCATGCTGAGCGCCCGCGACGGCTATATCGGCGTAGCGCTTGCGCGCGTCCATTTGCCGGATATGATTCTTATGGACATCAATCTGCCCGGCATCAGCGGTATCGAAGCGCTGAATATCCTGTACCAAGATCCGACCACCAGCCATATCCCCGTTATCGCGCTCAGCGCCAACGCCATGCTCCGCGATATTGAAAAAGGCTTGGAAGCCGGATTTTTCCGCTACCTTACTAAACCCATCAAAATTAATGAATTTATGAAAGCCATAAACGACGCCTTGAAATTCTCTGAAATGGGCTCGGCCCATAGCCACGAAAGCGGACCAAAACGATGATTAGCGCACAAGACATACTGAACGCGAACATTCTGATTGTTGACGATCAGGACTCCAACATACTGCTGCTGGGAGAAATGCTGCACGATGCCGGTTATACCTGCATTGCTTCGACCACGGACCCTTATACAGTCTGCGAATTGCATCGCTGCAATCGCTACGACTTGATTTTGCTCGATTTGCAAATGCCCGGCATGGATGGCTTTCAGGTCATGGAAGGCCTTAAAGACATTGAAACCGGCGGCTATATTCCGGTCTTGGTGATTACCGCGCAACCGGGGCACAAGCTGAGAGCGCTGGCTGCCGGAGCGAAAGATTTTGTCAGCAAACCGTTTGAGCTGGTCGAAGTGCAGACGCGCATCCGCAATATGTTGGAAGTACGGCTGTTGTACAAAAAACTCGAACATTACAACCAAGCGTTGGAACAAACGGTGCTGGAGCGGACCGCCGAACTACGCGAAAGCGAAGCGCGGTTTCGCCGTCTGACCGAGTTGTCCTCAGATTGGTATTGGGAACAGGACGAGAACGGGCGCTTCACCAAGACTTTCGGGCCGGTGCTTGAAATGCTGGGCATCCGCTTCGACGATGCACTCGATACCGTTTGGGATGATCGGGACGTGCTCTGGAATGAGACCGAGCGAGACATACTTAAGGCGAATCTGGCCGGTAGACGGCCGTTTTTGGATTTAGTCTACAGCCGCACCAATCCCGACGGTTTACAGCAATATTTAATGGTTAGCGGGGAACCGATGTTCGATCCGTTCGGCCGCTTTACCGGTTATCGCGGAGTCGGAAAAGACGTGAGCGAAACCATGTTCGCTAATGATGAGGTTAAAACAACTTAGGGATGCCGCAAACCTAAAAAACACATAACTATTCAGAGAAAAAAGAAATGGAACTCGGATTAAACGGATACTCACTGATTAAGAGCATGGATATAGTTTTTATCTCCTGTCCTTCCTTAACTTAATGGCAGTGACGCAGGAGCGTGGGAACGATGTTGTTTTGCGATGGCTTCGCTGGCCGAAACCAGCGACTCCGACACCGGCAACCACATCAGCCGCACCCAGTTCTACGTCAAGGCATTGGCCGAGAGGCTGCGCGAGCATCCGCGTTTCGCCTGATTCCTGGCCGAGATTAACATCAACATGCTGTTCAAGTCGGCGCCCTTGCACGACATCGGCAAGGTAGGCATTCCCGACCGCATCCTGCTAAAGCCGGGCCGCTTCGAAGCCCACGAGTTCGAGATCATGAAGACCCATACCATGCTGGGGTACGACGCCATCGTGCATGCCGAGAATTTTCTTTTAGATAGTCCCCGGGCAGTGATATAGCGTACAGCCGGTATTCGATGGTGGCGTTAAGCTGTCTGTTAATGCTTGAAACAACGAGCAAATATTTTAGCGCTTGTCAGGTCATTAGGGCGTAATTCGCCCTCCCAATGGCTTTAAATACGGTATCAACTATCACTATAAGTAAGCTTCAATTAGCCTTCCGTCGGCGACGTAAGATATAATTTTTGTATACGAAAACCTCAACTAGGTGTGGACACTTGGAAATTATCTTCACCGGCTTGCACAATGTTGCGTCCTTAGCCGATGCTCCGCTGTTTGATTTTTCAGGATTGATGCCGAGCCGACCGGCCGGGGAACACGTTATGAGCTTTATCGCTAAGGACGGTGTGTATGCCGTTAGCCGGTCGGGAACTGGCACGGCGAATGCCTGTTTGGACGTTTTAGCGCGGTGACCTGCTTTGTCCTCTTTACCGATTTCGGGCCGGCCGGCCCTTATATCGGGCAAATGGAATCGGTGTTACGGCAAACAGCACCGAATGTGCCTGTTATTAACCTACTTAGTAACGCTCCGTCAGCCGATCCTCGATTAAGTTCCTATCTGTTGGCCGCATTGCGGCACAGTTTCCCCGTCGACAGCATTTTTCTGGCCGTGGTTGATCCCGGCGTCGGCGGCACCCGCAGAGCCGTTGTTTTACAGGCTGACGGACAAATCTTTGTCGGGCCGGATAATGGCTTGTTGAATACCGTCGCCGTTCAGGCTCAAAACCCGCAATGGTCGGAAATTGTCTGGAAACCGGAACAGTGCTCGATGAGTTTTCACGGTAGGGATTTGTTCGCTCCCGTTGCCGCAAAACTGGCCATCCATGCGGCCGATGACTTATTGCAGAGATTTGACCGGAATGATTTAAGCGACTGGCCTCAAGACTTGGCTGAAGTGATTTATTGCGATTATTACGGCAATGCAATGACCGGCTTGCGCTACCTCGAAGCCTTCGTCGGCAAGACCCTGAACGTCAACGATAAGGCTATCAAACAGGCCGGTACTTTTAGCGATGTCGAAGAACACCAAGCTTTCTGGTATAAAAACTCCAGCGGTTTGGTTGAAATAGCGGTTAATAAAGGCCGTGCAGAACTGCAATTGGACCTAAAGCCGGGAATGCGGATAAGCTTTTCAGCCGCTTAACAGAATCTGCGCCAACTTCCGAGTATTCGCTATTGCTCGTTCTTAAGCGCTAGAAACTGTGGGAGTATTCCTTTTAGAACAAAAGCATTCACCACGAAGGCACGAAAGGACACAAGGTTTTCAATACATTCAGGTGAAATAATTATTTTTGCTTCGCAATCCTCGTGTCTTTGCAGTGAATAGGTTTTTAAACTCATTTTGATAATACTTTTACCGTCTCTACAGGCTGAGGATTAGGGTTGTTAAATTACCGGTCATGATTTACTATTCCATTCCTTTCATAGGTTTAATTTTGTGTAACAGGTCATGCGTAAACTATATTTTTTTCTGATGTTTTATGCTGTTACCGCAGTTGCACAGGAAGCGCCTCTGAGCAGCGATGAAGCGGAGTTGTTGCAAATGTACGGCGCCCAGGAAATGATCAGCGTTGCTACGGGGGTTAAGCAGCCTGTCGGCAAAGCGCCGGCGGTGACTTCGGTTATCACCGCCGAGGACATCAAAGCCATCGGCGCCACCGATATCGACGAAGCCTTGGAGACCGTACCGGGTTTGCATGTGGCGCGCAGCAAAGACGGTTATAACCCCATCTATAGTTTTCGCGGCGTATCCTCCGAATACAATCCACAAGTATTGATGCTGGTTAATGGTATTCCGATCACCAATGCCTATGGCGGAAACAGGAATAATTTTTGGGGGGGAATGCCGGTTCAGGCCATTGCCCGTATCGAAGTGGTGCGGGGGCCGGGTTCGGCCGTGTATGGCGCCGATGCTTTCGCCGGGGTGATCAACATTATCACCAAAACCAAGCAGGACATTAAAGGCACCGAAGTGGGCGGACGCGTCGGCAGCTTTGATAGTTACGACGGTTGGGCGTTGCACGGCGACACTTGGGCCGGTTTCGACGTAGCCGCTATGGTGGAATACCACGATACCCAAGGCCAAAACAGTATTATCGAGGCGGATGCTCAGACCGGCTTCGATCAACGCTTCGGCACTCACGCTTCCTTGGCTCCCGGCCCGGTTAACTTGCAGCGGCGGAATATCGATGCCCGACTGGATTTGTCTCGCGACCATTGGCGCTTTCGCGGCGGTCTGCAACACCGCGGCGACCAAGGCGCCAGTCCGACCAGTGCGCAGACCTTGGATCCGAACGGCCGTGGCGGTAGTGATCGCTGGAATGCGGACCTGAATTACGATAACCCCGATTTTGCCAAAGATTGGGATGTGAAAGCACAAATCAGCTATCTCGACACTTCGCAGATAACGGAAACGGATTTTTCGCTCTTCCCGCCGGGGGCGCAGTTGCCGATTGATCCCACTACGGGCCTGATCGGAAACGGCCCCTTGGTGACTTTTCCCCAAGGCTTCATCGCCGCCCCCAGTTTCTATGAACGTCATGCCCGATTCAACACTTCGGCTTTTTATACCGGCTTCGATAAGCATACTTTGCGCGTAGGCGCCGGATTCAACTACAGCAGTCTTTACGACGTTGCCGCCCACAAGAATTCCGGTATTAACCCGACTACGGGAACGGCAAACCCGTTGCTGCCGAATTTTTCCATCATTGATGTGACCGGTACCCCCTATCTTCCTATACAGCCTGCCGACCGCAAGAATTTTTTCGCTTTTTTCCAGGATGAATGGCGGTTTGTCAAGGATTGGGCGTTGACCGCAGGGGTTCGTTACGATAATTATTCGGATTTTGGCAATACGCTTAATCCGCGCACCGCCTTGGTCTGGGAAACCCGTTATGATTTGACCACCAAGCTGATGTACGGCAGCGCTTTTCGAGCGCCTTCATTCCAGGAGCTGTACAGCATCAACAATCCGGTCAATCGGGGTAATCCCGGCCTTAAGCCGGAAACCATGAATACCCTCGAACTGGCCTTCGATTACCGGCCTCGGGATAAGTTGCGTTTAGGCTTGAATCTATTCAATTATTGGTGGAAAGACATTATCCGTTTCATCCCCGATGCCGGAGCGCCCACGGTGACCGCTCAGAATACGGGACTGCAAACCGGCTACGGTACCGAACTCGAAGCCGAATGGCAGGCCTTTGATACGCTTAAATTACTGGGCAACTACGCTTATCAAAAACCCAGGGATACCACGCTCAATCATGATTCCGGTAACTCGCCTCATCATATGGTGTATATACGGGCTAACTGGGAATTTTTGCCGCACTGGCAGATCACGCCTCAGGCTAAATGGATTATCGACCGTAGCCGGATAGACGGAGACAGCCGTCCGGCCGTCGCCGACTATACCTGGGTCGACTTGACGCTACGCCGCAAGCAGTTGGCGGAGCATTGGGAAGTCGCCTTTTCGGTGCGTAATTTATTCGATGTCAACGCGCGCGAGCCCAGCTTGGCCGGAAGACCCACGGCAGCCATACCCTACGATTTACCCTTGGCGGGCAGAAACTTCTTTGGCGAAATCCGCCTCAATTTTTAACTCGGTATTTATGAATAACATCATCACAAAGCGTCATGTGTCAGCTTGGATTGCCGCTCAATCCATGCTTCTGCGCATTTTGACCTATCTTCTTCTTGTTTTAACTTTGGTTGACCCGGCTGTTGTAAACGCCTCATCGCCTTCTGTTGCGGTTATCTATCCGGAGGTCAGGGAGCCTTACCGGGACGTATTCATGGAGATTATACGAGGCATCGAAACCGGGCTGGGCGAATCGGTTAAACATTATGTCTTGGACGGCGACGATACCCCGGCCGCATTATTGGAGCGCGTGCATGACGACCATGTCGATGTGGTGATCAGTCTCGGGCGGGCCGGCCTTTCCGCGACTAAACAGCTGGCCGAGGTCTTTCCGGTCGTTATCGGAGCGGTTTTGATTTCGCCCGGCCAGGAAACCAAGGGGCAAACCGGTATTACCCTGACTCCCGACCCGGAAGTGTTTTTTGCGCGGCTCAAGAGCATCGTTCCCACTGCGAAAGAAGTGACGGTCATTTTCGACCCCCGGCAGAAAGCCTGGGAAATTGAGCGCGCCGGCAAAGCGGCCAAGATGTATGGCTTGACCTTGAATGCGTTTCCGACTGAAGACTTACGCTTATCCGCCGAGCTTTACCGTAAAGTATTGGCGCAAATTAAAGACGGTTCCATTGCCGTTTGGCTGCCTCAGGATAACGCGGCTATGGACGAACAAGCTTTGTTGCCGGTGGTGTTGCAAGAAGCTTGGGAGAAAAACTTCATTGTCTTTTCCGGCAATCTCGATCATGTCCGTAAAGGCGCGTTGTTTTCGCTTTATCCCGACAACTTCGGCATGGGGCGAAGTCTGGCGGTCTTGGCCTTGGACCGGGTCAAAAACGGCAGCAACAGCACTTCCGTGATTAATCCGCTACGGGATCTGCTGCTTGCGGTCAATTTAAGAACGGCCGAACATCTGGGGCTTCATTTTGCCAGTCAGGATCGGCAACGCTTCGATCTGGTTTTTCCGACCCCCTAATTGATGGACGTTTTCTTGTAAACCGGATTTATCGAGGATTGCGCGGGCTTTCGATCTCCACATTGCGCCCCCTGAATCGCTTCGTTTTAATATGACTGACTACTAGATGAATTTATCCATGCGATTTATTTTGCAGCGCCCCAGCTTTCTTCAGCAACTGGCCGTTACCTTTACGCTGGGGATTATTTGTCTTTCCCTGTTGTCTTCTTTCGCCATATCGAAACTGTCGTACCAAATTGTCCGTGACAAATTGGTCAAACAAGGCTATCAGGCGACCGAAACCTTTGCCGGTCAAAGCACCTTAGCATTGTTGTACGCCAGCAAGGAAAACGCTCAAGAACCGGCTCGAGCCGCTTTGGCTTTTCCCGACGTGCGCGGCGTCGCTATTTACACCCAGGACTACACGCCGCTGATGAGTCAAGGCGAATCCGTTCTGGAAAACGCGGACCGGCAAACATGGCCGCAACAGGTGCAATTGGATCAGGAAACCGAAAAGGCCTGGTATTTCGTCGCTCCGGTCTTTGCCCGCAGCGTAGTCGAGCAAAATGAATCGCCTTTTGTCGCCAGCCCGCAAAAACCGGAATTGATCGGTTTTGTCCGCCTGATGATGAGCAAGGAAAAGCTCAAGGCCATGAAAGACAACATCCTGTATTCCAATCTTGCCGTTTCCGCCGCATTTGCCGTGGTCTTTTTGCTGTTTTTGTACGGCATTACCAAGCGCTTGACCATTCCGTTGAAACATTTGGCAAACAAGATGCGGCGCGCGCAAGCGGGAGAGCAAAACGTGCGCGCGAAAGTGCGGGGCCCCCGGGATATTATCGATATGGAAAATGCCTTTAACAGCATGATGTCGGTCTTGGAAACCCGCGAGCGGCAATTGGAAAAAGCCCGCGATTCGGCCTTGGAATCGGCTCAGCTTAAAGGCGAATTCGCCGCCAATGTCAGCCACGAGTTGCGCACGCCGCTCAATGCCGTCTTGGGCATGTTGGAACTGTTACACGATATGGGGCTGAGTTCGAAGCAAACGGAATACGTGACGGTAGCCCGTAACGCCGGAGAAGCGTTGTTAAAGTTGATTGAGGATATTTTGGACTTTTCCCGCATCGAAGCGGGCATGTTGAAGCTGCAACCGGTCGACTTTGTGTTGCATGAAATCCTGGATGAAGTCGTCGGCTTGCTGTCCGGTCAAGCGCAACGCAAAGGGTTGGAGCTGAGTTATCAGATTGCCGAGGGCATTCCGATGGCTCTACACGGCGAATCTTCGAGAGTCCGGCAGGTGCTGATCAATCTGGTCGGCAATGCGCTTAAATTTACCGATTACGGCGGCATCGAAATCGGCGTCTCGGTCGATAGCTCAAGAGAAGACAAAATGAGCTTGCGCTTTGAAGTGACCGATACCGGCATCGGTATTCCGCTCGACGCGCAAAAACATGTTTTCGACGCGTTCATTCAAGTGGACGGTTCCAGCACCCGCAGTCATGACGGCGCCGGTTTGGGCTTGGCGATTTGCCATCAATTGGTCGAAGTCATGGGCGGTAAAATCGGCGTTGAAAGTGTGCCGGAAAAGGGCAGTACTTTTTGGTTTAGCGTCCCTTTCGAAGCGTCAATCGGACTGTCGGCGCCGTCGAAAGCCATGCAGGCTTTTATCGCCGGTCTGCGCGTTTTGGTTGTCACCGACGGCAACAAGATGCGTCATTTTTTGACTCAAATTCTCGATCGTTGGGGCATCTTCCAGCGTAGCGTGGAGCCGGGCGAGCGCACTCTGGAACTATTGCGCAGCGCAGCCGACCAAGGCGAGTCTTATCAGTTCGTGATCATCGATCAAGCCGCGCCGGGCAAGCGCAATATCGCTTTAGCGGCCGCTATGGCTAAAGATCCGCTGCTTGCCGATATTAAGGTCATACTGCTGTTGAACCCGCCCGAAGACGACCTCAGCGAGATGAATTCACCGAACGTGGTCGGTTGTCTGCACAAACCCGTGCAGGCCTCGATGCTGTACGATTGCATTTTGTCCGCCGAAAGAAAGATCGTGGAAGCCCCGCCGGCGCCGGTGGTCAAGAAGGAACCGATAGTCTATTTGGGCAGCCGGATTCTTGTCGTGGAAGACAACCGGGCCAGCCAGCAAGTGGCTATCGGCATGTTGGAACGGCTGGGGTGTAGTATGGACATTGCGGGCAACGGTTGCGAAGCTTTAGAACGTTTGGCGCGCCGTTCTTATGACCTGGTCCTGATGGATTGCCATATGCCGGAAATGAACGGTTTTGAGGCGACACAGCGGATTCGGGCCTTGCAAGGAGAATTTACTGACCTTCCGATTATCGCGATGACCGCTAACGCGCAACAAGGCGACAGCGACCAGTGTCTTGCCGCGGGCATGAGCGATTATCTGGCCAAGCCTTTTAAACTGAGCGCCTTGAAAGAAAAGCTGCAATTTTGGTTGGGCCAGGAAAAACAGCAGTCGGCACTGGCGGTTCCCTTAGCGCCTGTCGGCAATCGACAGACTGTGGATAGACAGATGTTGCAGCAATTGCGCGAAGAAATAGGCCAGGCCTTCGTCAAAATGGTGAGCTTTTTTCTTGAAGACGCGCCCGGCCAGTTGGAAGCTATAGCCCAAGCTATTGCCGCAGCCGATGCGGCAGCCTTGGCTGAATTGGCGCATAGCTTGAAAGGCGCGGGACGCAATCTGGGCGCCGTTCAGTTTGCCGCTCTAGCCAAACAATTGGAAGCACTGGGCCGTCAAGGCTCGGTTCAAGGAGCCGAGGCTTTGGCGCAGGCTTTGTTTGGCGAGTATGAGCAGGTCAAGTCGGCGTTAGCCAAGGAAATAGGCCCGGAACGGGAAGGGCGCTTGGATATTGAGCGTTTCGGTCCCTTGATCCTGGTTGCCGATGACGACCGGGCTATGCGTTTCGCCTTGAACGATGTCTTGCAAGAAGACGGCTATCGCATTGAGCTGGCCAGTACCGGACTACAAGCGTTGAGCATCTGCATAAGACAAATGCCCGATTTGATCTTAATGGATGCGATGATGCCGGAAATGGACGGCTTTACCGCCTGTGCGCGAATCCGCGAACTGCCTGAAGGCGCGCATACGCCTATTTTGATTGTGACCGCGTTGGATGACGGCGAGTCTATCGATTCGGCGTTTTCCGCAGGTGCTACCGATTACATCCCTAAACCGGTGCATTTTGCGGTGTTGCGGCAACGGGTGGCGCGGCTGTTGGATGCGATTCGCGCCGAAGAAAACTTAAATCGTCTGGCCTATCAGGATGTATTGACCGATTTGCCCAATCGCTCCCAGTTTATGGAGCGGCTGAGCGAAGTGTTGAGCCGCGTTTACGACGAACCGCCGATTCATGCGGTGCTGTTTCTCGACCTGGATCGGTTCAAACTGATTAACGATACCATGGGCCACGAAATCGGCGATCTGTTACTGAAAACCGTTGCCGAGCGTCTTAAAGGCTGTGTCAGAAGCGGCGATTTGGTGTCGCGTTTCGGCGGCGACGAGTTTACGGTGTTGCTGGAAAATATCTCTTCCTTCCATGTCGCCGCAGCCGTGGCCGAGAAAATTTGCCACACGCTGTCACAGCATTATGTCGTTATGGATCGGGAACTTTATATCAGCTCCAGCGTCGGCATCTCGCTTTATCCCGACGACGGCATCGAAAGCGGCTTGTTGATCAAGCATGCCGATATTTCCATGTATCGCGCCAAGGAGCAAGGCAACAGTTATCGCTTTTATGAAGACAGCATGGAGCAGGACGTTTCCACCAAATTGCGCATGGAAAGCGATTTACGCCGGGCTTTGGCGCGCGATGAATTGGTCTTGCATTACCAGCCTCAGCTGGACTTGAATACCGGCAAAATTATCGGCGTGGAAGCTTTGGTGCGGTGGCAACATCCTGAGTTGGGATTGGTGCCGCCGAATGATTTTATCCCCTTGGCGGAAGAGACCGGCTTAATCGAACCGATTGGCGACTGGGTGCTGCATCAAGCCTGTCTGCAAAACAAAGCATGGCAACAAGCGGGCTTGCCGCCGATAACCGTTGCGGTGAATCTGTCGGCGCGGCAATTGGACCGGGACAGTTTGGCGGCCACCGTGATGGCGGTTCTATCCGACACCGGCTTGGAGCCGCGTTATTTGGAACTGGAGTTGACCGAAAGCATCGTGATGAAAGAACCCGAAAGAACGCGGGGTATTCTGGAGAGTTTGAGAGCGCTCGGTATTTTGATTTCTATCGACGATTTCGGTACGGGCTATTCGAGCCTGAGCCAACTTAAGCATTTTCCTTTCGACAAGCTGAAAATCGACAAGTCTTTCGTTGACGACTTGATCGCCAATGCGGACGATGCCGCGATTGTGTCGATCATCATTGCGATAGCCCGAAGTTTTAAGCTTAAAGTGATTGCCGAGGGCGTGGAAACAGAGGAGCAGTTGCATCATCTACGCAGCAACGGCTGCGATGAGATGCAGGGCTATTATTTTAGCCGACCGGTAGCGGCGGCTGCGGCGGCGCGCTTACTTGCCGATAATGCCGGGCAACTGGATTTGGATGACAATGGAACGCAGCCGGCGCGGATGCTTACGTAATCGTTCAAAAGTCGTTTAACATTTTTTATTCACCACGAAGATACGAAGTTTTTATGTCTTCGCGCTAAACAAACGTTTTTTATTTTATTGATGCGGATTGCCTTATCAAAAAGGCTTAACAACCGCCAGAATGACGATACCCACCAAAAATAAAACCGGCACTTCATTCATCCAACGATAAAAAACATGGCCACGGCGGTTGCGGTCATGTTTAAAATCAAGCAGCCACAGATAACAAAAATAATGATAAACCAGCGCCAGCGCCAGCAACGCCAGCTTTGCATGCAGCCAAGCGGCGCGCCCGTAAATCTCCCAATCGTAAGCGCCCAACATCCAAAAGCCGAACAGCAAGGTGGCTATCATACCCGGCGTCATAATGCCGAAGAACAGTTTGCGCTCCATCACCTTGAAGCGCTCGTTGCCGATTTCATCAGTGCTCATCGCGTGATAAACATAAAGACGCGGCAAGTAAAATAAACCTGCAAACCAAGTGACCATAAAAATCAGGTGTAACGCTTTTAACCAGAGCATGGACTAGCCTTTTAGTAGTGATTCAATATTTGTTTTCATTGTTGCCGGATCAAAAAGTCCGATTTCTTTTTTAACCACCGAACCGTCCGGGGCAATCAAAAAAGTGCTGGGCGTAAACATAATGCCGCCGAAAGCTTGAGCCAATTCCGAAGTTAAATCCAGCGCTACAGGGTAGGGCAATTGCTGGGCTTTAGTCATATCGAGCACATGGTTCGGCGGATCGTAAGACATCGCCACGGCAATCATGTCAAGACCCGAGGCATGATAGCGGGTATATAAATCGATTAAGTCGGGAATTTCTTTGATGCAAGAAGGGCAGTCGGTCGCCCAGAACGTAACGATAACCGGCTTGCCGCGCAATTCTTTTAGCGCGATTTTTTGGCCGGTGAGCGTGGTGAAAGTCACATCCGGCGCCGAAGCGATGGTTTTGCTACAGCTTATTAAAATGAGCGGCAACAGTAATAAACTAAAATAGCGGCAGAGTATTTTCATGAAATTTAAGGGTATGAGTGTCTGGGAATACGTGTTTTTTGCTGTTGATAAACGGGAAGCCATCGTTTCACCGTCTGATAAGCTATAAGGAATGCGCATGAAGTAAACCTTAGGCAATTTTTAAACCATGAAGAACATGAAAGGCATGAAGGATTTACAGCGCTTTCAAATTCAGTTAATAACTCAAATATAGAGTCCGAAGTGAATAAAGCGACATCGTTGACGAAGTACCGCTCCAGCGGTACGGGACGCAGGAGCGTCCCTCACAGCGTTCCCATGCTGGAACGATACGATGCCTGTTCCTAAAGCATTTCAATTCGATAGCCGCTTTCATTCCAGCATAATACTTCGGCGGCATTTCTGCTCCAGGCGGCCAAGACAAAACGCTGAGCCGTTTGGCCGTCTATGGTGAAATCATGGACGGCGGGACGGTGGGTATGTCCATGAATCAAGCGCAGGCACTGCCGTTCACGCATGATACTAATAACCGTGTCCTGATTGACATCCATAATGTCTTGGGATTTTTTACGTTTGTGGAAAAAACTGCGAAGGCGATACCAACGTGCAGCCAGCAAGCGTAAAAACAAGGGTTTGGACAGGACCGCTTGCTGCCATTCCGGAGCGTGCGATTTGGCGCGAAAGACCTGATAGGGCAAGTCGTCGGTGCAGAGTAAATCGCCGTGAGTCAGCAGCGTCGGTGTGCCGTGTAAATCGATGACCGCGTATTCGTCGATCAGAGTAACGCCGGTGGCTTCGGCAAATTGCTTACCCAGCAGAAAATCCCGGTTGCCTTGCTGTAAATAAACCGGTGTGCCTGAATCGGTCAGCTGTTTAAGCTGTTTTCGGATAGCGTTGTTGGGCGGAGTCGGATCGTCGTCGCCGATCCAGGCGTCGAAAAGATCGCCCAAGATATAAACCGCGGCGGCTTTAGGCGCTTTATCGCCAAGAAATGAAAGAAACCGGCGGGTGATTTCGGGCTTTTCCAGGGAAATATGCAGGTCTGAGATAAACAGGATGTCTTGATTCAAAGGCGGGTTTACACGGTGAGAGGATGGCTAAAGGCTAAAGGCAGGGAAGCTTTTGATTCCTTGGCCTTTAGCCTTGTGTCTTTCGTCTATTTTATAACTTCGGCTTTTTCGATGACGATGTTGGTTTTAGGCACGTCCTGATGTCCGTCGCGGTTGCCGGTGGCTTCTTTAGCCATCGCATCGACCACATCCATGCCCTCAATGACTTCGCCGAATACCGCATAGCCCCAGCCGCTGGCGGTTGGGCTGGTATGATTCAGGAAAGCATTGTCTTTATAGTTGATAAAAAACTGGGCGGTCGCCGAATCGGGAACATTAGTGCGCGCCATGGCTAAAGTGCCGCGTTTGTTTTGCAAGCCGTTGTCGGCTTCGTTCTTGATCGGGTCATGAACCGGTTTTTGCTTGAACTCGGTATCGAAACCGCCGCCTTGCGCCATAAAGCCGGGAATGATGCGATGGAAAATAGTGTTGCTGTAAAAGCCTTCATTAACGTAAGTCAGAAAGTTGGCCGATGAGATAGGCGCTTTTTCAGGGTTCAGTTGAATAATAATTTCGCCTAAAGACGTGGTTAATTTAACTTTCGAGGTATCGGACATAAGTTTTTCCGTTGCAAATGAGAGTGTTGTGGTTAAAAGCAGCATCATGGAGAAAATGAAAATACGCATGGTTTTCCTTAGAGAGCGATGCAAAGCGCGAATTTTAAGGGTTTTTGTCTTGAAAGAGAAGCACGGACTGGGCGGATGGCCTAGATTTGTTTAACTTGACTCGGCTTAACCCGGCAGTGGAAAGTTGTTTCGTTATACTCGATGTTCAAGTTTTTAAATTTTTCGCAGCCGGATCCTTGGAAAAGTCATCCGGCAGCCCTGTAGTGTAGCGAAGCCGTCGCTTCCAGGCAGCCCAAATCCCTTCCAACCATATGCTTGCCTGAAGGCATTAAC
>SXGU01014274.1_pt1 | contig 14736 bp, 18 predicted proteins | sample 3174531 | NCBI WGS metagenome assembly SXGU01 (sample SAMN11356863, study PRJNA531348) | freshwater metagenome | isolation source: freshwater sample F1-140 | place: China: Fuxian Lake, Yuxi | collected 2017-12-25
CTCGAGCTCGCCCGCGATATCGCGCAGAAATTCAACACGGATTTCGCCGAAACCTTCACCCTGCCCGAGCCGATCATGCCGCCCCAAGCCGCGCGGATCATGAGCCTGCGGGACGGCATGGCGAAGATGAGCAAGTCCGACCCCAGCGACATGAGCCGCATCAACCTCGTCGACGATGCCGACCTCGTGATGCAGAAGGTCAAGAAGGCCAAGACCGACCCCGAGTCTTTGCCGAGCGAAGCGGCGGGGCTGGCCGGCCGGCCCGAGGCGCTGAACTTGGTGACCATTTACGCTGCGCTGACCGACAGCACGCCAGATGCGGTTTTGGCCGAGCATGGCGGGCAGGGCTTCGGCGGCTTCAAGCCACGGCTGGGCGAACTGCTGGTCGAAACCCTCCGGCCGATCTCCGCGCGATTCACCGAGCTCCTCGCCGACCGCGAGGCACTCGACGCCATCCTGGCGCGGGGCGCGGCGAAGGCGCGGGAACTAGCCGCACCGACGCTGATTGCGACGTACCAGGCGCTGGGTTTGGTCAGATAGCCGAGTTTGGCAGGTTTGTTCAGCCTCGCTATCCCCACGCCATGACCGACGACGCCCTCATCGCCGCCGCCCGCGCCGCCGCGGCGCATAGCTACGCTCCCTACTCCAACTTCGCGGTCGGCGCGGCGCTGCGATTTGCCGACGGCGCGATCGTCACGGGCACGAATGTGGAGAACGCCAGCTACGGCCTCGCCTTGTGTGCCGAGACGGTCGCGGTGGGTAGAGCCATGGCGGAAGGGCGGCGCGGGGGCCTGGAGGCGGTGGCGGTAACCGGCCCTGCCGCCGATCCGATCACGCCCTGCGGCCGCTGCCGCCAGGTGCTCAATGAGCTGGCGCAATTGGGCGGCACCGATCCGGAGGTGCTTTGCGTCGGCGCGCATGAAGTGCGGCGGGTGAAGCTGTCCGAACTGCTTCCCCACGCCTTCGGCCCGGCATCGCTCGCATGATCGACCGCCGGGGTGTCATTGCCGGCGGTGCGGCGCTGACGGCGTTTGCCGCCACGCCAGCGTGGCCGCGCGGCAGCAGGAAGCCGCCGCGCCTTCGCGTGGGCGACACCGTCGGCGTAGTCTCCCCCGCCAGCACGCTCAGCAGCGATGACGGGCTCGACCGCGCCGAGCACTGGATCCGCGGCATGGGCCTCGTCCCGAAATTCGGCCCCAACGCGGGCGGGCGCTACGGTTATCTCGCGGGGACCGACGCCCAGCGCGCCGCCGATCTCAACGCCGCCTATGCCGACCCGGAGGTCAAGGCCGTGTTCGCCGTGCGGGGAGGCTGGGGCGGCGCGCGCATCCTGCCGCTGCTCGACTGGACCGGCATCCGCGCCAATCCCAAGCTCCTGATCGGCTTTTCGGACGTGACCGCGCTCCACCTCGCCTTTGCCGCGCGCGGGGGCTGCGCCACCATCCACGGCGGCAATGCCACCAGTTCATGGCGCAAGCAGAGCTGGGAAAGCCTGTGGCGGCTCGCCTTCGCCGCCGACACGCCGACGCTCGGCGGCGCAGAGATGGAGGCGGAGGCCGGTCGGCCTGGCCGCACCGTCCGGGGCGGCGTGGCGCGCGGGCGCTTGCTCGGCGGCAATCTGACCATCCTCAGCACGCTAATGGGCACGCCCTGGCTGCCGGACCTAAAAGGGGCGGTGCTATTCCTCGAGGATGTGAACGAGGCCGAATACCGCGTGGACCGCATGTTCCAGCAGTTGCAGCTCGCGGGCGTGCTCGATGGGCTGGCGGGCGTGGTCTTTGGTCAATGCACCAGCTGCGCCACCACCGAACCCGACTACAGCGGATTCACCATCGACCAGCTGGTGGACCACTACATGGGTCCGCTGGCCATCCCGGCGGTGACCGGCTTCAACACGGGTCACATCGCCAACCAGCTCAGCCTGCCCAGCGGCGCGAAGGTGGAGTTGGATGGTGATGCCCGCACGATCCGCCTGCTGGAGCCGATCGTCTCATAGCGGGACACTCGAATGGCCAGCTGGCTATGACGAGCCTGGGCCAGAGTGGTATACGTACCCAATCGCACCGAGTCGTGGGGGTTCGGCGCGACCGCCCAATCGCAAGCCTCATTCTCGGGTCGCATCGTCCACCGGTTTTCTATGGGGAGATGCAATATGCGCGTGGTTTCAACACTTCTGGCGGCGCTGGCGCTGGCCATTCCGGCCGCCGCCCAGGCCGACTTTGCCAGCACGCTGGTTTCGTCGAGCAACACCACCTCGTTCGGCTCGGGCAATGTCACCGGCTCGCCGGATAGCGGCGGCCTGTGGCTGGGCAGCACGTCCGATCCTCCGGCTGTCCTGGGCTCGTTCACGGTGGGGTTTGCAAATCCGTTGGGCAATGGCGCCGGCGCCGACCTCAGGATTTACGATGTTGCCAGCTCGGCCAATGAGACGTTCAACGTCTTCCTCAGCAGCGACAATGTCACCTACACGCTGATCGGCGAATATAGCGCGACCAACAATCTGATCGATTGGGATACGCTGTTTGCCGGACCGGTCTCCTATGTCCGGTTGACTAACACCAGCACGGTGGCCTCGGCGGATATCGACGCGATCGAGGGCTTGTACCGCTTCGTGGGCACTGCGGTTCCGGAACCTTCCACATGGGCCATGCTGATCTTCGGCTTCGGCCTGGTTGGCGGCGCGATGCGTTCGCGGCACCGGACTGCAATCCGCTTCGCCGCCAGCTGATCCCATTCGCCTGACCGGGACGCCCGGGCCTGCCGCTCGACCGGCCGGCCCGGGCACGTCGGCAAATCTTTCGCCGCGTTTACCAAATCGAGAAGCGGGCCGGCGCACAGGGGGCCGTCAGGAGCCCGGCCCATGAAATTCATCGAACTCAAATCGCGCGGCGGCGATTACCTCGTCGTCGCCAGCAACATCGCTTGGCTGCGAACCGGCGAGAACGGCCAAACGCTGGTGGGCATCATCGGCAGCAGCCCGCTGCTGGTGACGGGGAGCATGGAAGAGGTGGCGGCGCAGGTGTTGGGGGATTGAGCTTTAGAGTTCCGAGAAGAACTCCGGCTGAATTGAAATTTCTTCTCGGACCACCTCGCGCACATCCACTCCAAGTCGCTTTTCCTTGAGAAGCTGACATAGGGACTCTCCGTCAATCAGGTCGATCGCTGGAGCGCCATCACGCGTCGCCTCCTTGCGCGCATCGGCGGTAAATGTGCCGGTTGTGATGATGAGCCCCTTGTCTGCACGCCCCTGCATCGCCCCGCGAAAATCGCGTACGGTCCCAGCAGCGACTGAACCCGCATAGCGCTTGCACTGGAACAAAACATGGAAAGTGATCAAGCCAATCCGAAGCACTCCAGATCCATCAATCCCGCCATCACCAGATTTGCCGGTTACTTCGACTTTGATGAAGTCGCTCTCACGTAACAAGCGTTGCGCAAGCCGTTCGAACGCCGACGGATCCATTTCTTTCAACGTGGCAAGCAAGAGGTCCGACCACTCAGGAGACGTCGATTCCTGCTCTCCAGAGGAAATTTCTTCCGGCGAAGCTACCTTGATCTGTTTCTGTCGCTCGGCGTATCCTTTTGCCACAGCCCTACGAATGTCTTGTTCTGCCCAGTCTAGGGCAGCGCGACCGTCTTCGGTCAACACCCAAACTCCGCGCTTGGGATTATCGACGAAGCCCGGATATTTGAGATAGCTCCGCGCCCATGACATGCGATCCGGGAGAATCGGAAAGCCTGATGTTGGATAACTCACTTCTAGCTGCTCAGGTGTTAGGCCGAGCATCTCGATCAACGCCTCTTGTATCTCATCATTTGTAGCTGAGCCGCCATGCGTCTCCAACACCCTCAAGGTCGGAAGCATAAATTCTTCGTGCGATAGAAGAGGGGTCGACGCCATGTTCAATCCATTGATGCGTTGTGCTGCGAAATATCCACCACACAGCACAATTTTAACACTAACCCGCCGCACCCATCGCATCCACTAGCCCCAGATGCTCCACGAATGGTTCGAAATCGCGGTCGCTGAATAACAGGGGTAGGCCATCGAGGATGCAGCGGGTGGCGATCAGCGTGTCGATAGTCTTGCGAACCGTCACGCCCTTGGCGCGCAGGATGCGATAGTTCCCGGCGGCGATCGTCGCCATTTCCGGCTCGCAGATCGCGACCATCGGGAAGGGGCGATACATGGTCTGGACCGTACGGAACTCGCGGTCGTCCCGGATTCCCTGAAGCACCTCCACAACGATCAGATCGCCGAGCAGCACCTCATTCTGCGCCAGAAAGCTATGCAGCGCGTTCGTCTGGGGAGTGATAGCGCCGCCGAAATAATCGATCCAGACGCTTGAATCGACGAGGATCAATCGTCGCGCCGCATCGCGTCGAGGTCGCCTTCCCAGGTGATCTTGCCGCGCAACTTGTGAAGCTCCGCCTGCCGCTGGAAGCGGAGGAACCGGCGCAACGCTTCTTCGACGGTGGCGCGCTTGGTGGGCAGGCCCGAAGCCTCCATCGCCTCGCGCATCAAGTCATCATCGATGACAATATTGGTCCGCATGTGTAGAGTTTAGAAGCTTAATACACATCCGTCAATGGCCACTGATGCGGTGGCTGCGCGCAGTTCTCAAACTCCCAGAGACGCCTTCAGCTTCGGACGAGTGCAAGTCCGGCCATGGCCTGTTCTCCCCCTCGGGGTGTCCGCTCACGCATACACGACCAAGCCTCAGCGGGCGACTCGCGCGTCGACGCTCCTGACATATGCAGAAGCAGTAGGGGCGGGCAGCGCAGGAACGCGATGGCCAGCTATGGCACCTCACCCACGGTGTCAGCCATCTGCGCCCCGCGCTCACCCATCGGCCGTTCGGGACCTTTCGTGGTGTCGCGCGCCGTCTGATGCTCGATTTCGGAATTAAGCTCCGCACCGAGCAGCACGATGAAGGCTGACAGCCACAGCCACGTCAGCAGGATGATCACCCCGCCCAGGGTGCCATAGGTTTCGTTGTAGGTGCCGAAGTTCGCGGCATAGACTGAGAACAGCGCCGAACCCGCCAGCCACAACAGCGTCGCTGCGATCGCGCCGGGGCTGACCCAGCGCCATTTGGGCGCATCGCGCGAGGGGCCGTAGCGGTAGAGTACCGCGAGGCCGAACAGCGCCAGCGCCGCCAGCACCAGCCACCTTCCATATCGCAGCAGCGCCTCTGCGGCCGCCGACAGGCCGAGTGTACCAAGCATCGCCGGAACCGCGATCATCGCGCCCATCGCCATGACCAGGCCCAGGATCATGCCCAGCGTCATCGCTATCGACAGCAGGTTCAGACGCAGGAAGCCGCGCGTCTCCTTCTCCTCATAGGCGAGGTTCATCCCCTCGATCAGCACCTTCATGCCCTTGGACGCGCTGTAGAGCGACACCAGCAATCCGAAGATGGCGGCCACGCCCATCCCGCCGCCGGCACCGGCTGCGACCTCGCGCAACTGGCCCGTGAGGATCAGCGCGGCTTCCGGCGGCAGCGCGGTTAGCAAGCCTTCGAGCTCCAGCTCGATCATCATCGGGTCCATCATCAGCGCGGCGAAAGCGATTGTCGCACCGACGGCCGGGAACAGCGCCAGCAGGCCGAAGAACGCTACGCCGGCGGCGAAGGTCGCAATGTGATCGTCGTCCAGCACCGCCTTGACCCGCCACGCAATATCGCGCCAGCCCCTGGCCGGAATGTTGCCCGGGGTTGCCGCATCGCGTCCGCGGCCGGCCGCTCGAACCCCTCTATTTTCGTTTGCCATAGGCTCCCCAATTCGCCGCGCCACCGCGTCGTTCCGAACAGGGGTTTGGTTAGGCTGCCGCTGCGCTTCAGCAACGAACGGTAGCGCACCCTGCGCGGCGTGGGGCGGGCGGACCTATTCGCCCAGCCACTCCAGCAGCGCGGCGAGGCAGTCGCGGGCGAGGTGCTTGCTGCGTTCGGGGCTCCAGCCCTGCGCCGGCTCGGGCGCGGCTGGGTTGTCCTTGAACGGCATCTCCAGCGTCATCGCCACTGCACCGAAGCGTTCGGCGACCTGGTTGGTGCTCATGGTGAGGTTGGCGCTGCCGGGCTTCGACTTGGCATAGCCGAGCTCGGTCTGGAAATCGGGCGTGCGGCGGGCGAGGATGCGCTGATAGCGGTAGAAGCCTTCGCCCTGCTCGTCGGTCCACGAAGGGATACCCTCGAACCCGGCGGTGAAGGCCACCGGAATCGCCTCGTCACCGTGGACATCCATCGCGAAATCGACCCCGGTCGCGTCCATCGCATTGCGGATCGCCAGCACCTCGGGGCTCTTTTCCGGAGTGGGTTCGGCCCATTCGCGGTTGAGGTTCACGCCTACGGCATTGGTGCGCAGGTGTCCGCGGCGCGAGCCATCCGGGTTACAATTGGGCACGATATGGAAGCGGCATTGCTTGCGCAGCGCCAGTGCCACGGGATCGGCCGGATCGGTGAGCACTTCCAGCGCACCTTCCATCCACCATTCGGCCATGGTCTCGCCGGGATGCTGGCGGGCGTAGAGCCAGACCTGCTTGGCGCCTTCGCCCAGCTCCAGGCAGTCGATTGGCTGGCCATCGAGCGTCGTGCCGAGCTTGCGGTAATCGACCCCGGTCGAGGCCGCGGCCTCCGCGATCAGGTCGTGGTGCCGCTCCATCGAATAGGGTGCGAAATAGGCGAACCAGGCGACGTCGCTGGCGGGCGTGTAGCGGATGGTCAGCGCGCCGCCATCGGCCTCCTTGTCGAAGCTGGACTTGGCGCGGCCCCAATATTGCCGGTCTTCGGACACGACCGCGTCATAACCGAGCCAGCCGCCCGGATAGGCGCTCTCGTTCAGGCCGGTGATGGTGAGGAGGAGTTCGCGCCCCTTCGCGCCGGCGACGCGAAAGTGGAACCACTGCTTGAACTCGCTCATGTGGTCGCGGGGTATGGCGAGCTTCGCACTAGCCCCCGCAACCTCCAGAACCTCGATATTGCCGCTGTCGAAACCTGCGTCGATCGCGATGTCGTTCACTCGGAAACCTTTACTTGCACCGTTTCACCACTGCGGCCCGGGAAGTCTCGGAACAGCGCCGCGGCGAGCGCTTGGGCGTTTGCGCTGCGCTCCGCAAGAGGGGACTTGGCGGCGGTACGAAGCTCGGCGCGGCCCTCCCACAAGTTCACGCCGCTCCCGCCGCTCGCGCGCGCATCGCGCAGGGTGACGCCGAGCTGAGTGCCGGTCTGCGGACCTCTGCCGCCGCCCAGATTGATGCCGATGCCCAGGCCCACGCCCGAACCGTAGGAGCCGGTCGACCCGCCCACGCCGACGCTGACCGGGCTGCGCCGGCCTTCCGCCGTTTCCACGTACCGGTTGACCCCCACCTGCGCGATCTGCCCGGCCTCGGCGCGATTGCTCTCCCGGTACCCGAGCCGTGTAAGTTCGGCCGCCACCGCCGCCTTGTACGGCGCGGCTTCGAGGCCGTCGGGTGAGCCGGGCGCGCTCTCGACGAAGACGGTGCCTTGGCCGAGCCGCGCAGCACCGGCGGGATCGACGAAGCGGGTGACCTCGACCGGGCCCTGCGCCGTGGTGCAGGCGGCCAGCGCAAGCGTGGGGGCAATGATGGCAGCGAGGAAAGAATGGCGGCGCATGGCGGGAATCCTCTTGTGTTGGTTCGGCATTCTAACGCATCGGCGCGCGAAAGGCACCCGCGCCGCTCTGCCCGCCCTTGACCGAGCGGGGCGAGGGCGCTAACGGGCCCGCCTGATTTGGACGCGTCGGAAGCCGCTTCCGGCGCGTATTCATTTGCTGATGAGATAACCCATGAAAATCCGCAACAGCCTCAAGTCCCTGAAGGACCGCCACCGCGATTGCCGCGTGATCCGCCGTCGCGGGCGCACCTACGTCATCAACAAGACCAACCGCCGCGTCCAGGCCCGCCAGGGCTGAGCGAATCGCCGGGGGCGATCGCTCTCGGTTTGGTTGATCGGACCGGCCCGGCTCCCATGCGGAGTGCGGGCCGTTTGCGTTTGAAGGGACAGGAATGATCGAGGCGGTGGTGTTCGACGTGGGGCGCGTGCTCTACCAGTGGCGCCTGGGCGCGCTGATCGAGAAACTTACCGACGATCCAGCCGAACGCGACCATGTACTGTCCGAGGTGATTACCGAGGACTGGCACTTTCAGCACGACGCCGGCCGCCCCTTGGCGGAAATGGTGCCCGAACGCATCGCCGCTTTTCCTCACCGCGAGCGCTTCCTGACTGCTTATGCGACGCGGTTTAACGAAACGATTCCCGGCCCCGTGCCGGGCAGCCTCGAAATCGTGCGCGAGCTGCACGCGTCGCAGGTGCCGCTCTACGCGATCACCAATTTCGGCGCCGAGTTCTGGGCCGCCTTCCGGCCCACTGCTCCGATCTTCGAGCTGTTCCAGGACATCGTGGTTTCGGGCGAGGAGCGGTTGGTGAAGCCCGACCCGGCGATCTATGCCCTCGCTGCGCAACGCTTCGGCCATGCGCCGAAAGCCATGCTGTTCATCGACGACAACCGCGCCAATGTTGAGGGCGCCCGGGCCTGTGGCTGGCAGGCGCATCTTTTCCAGGACGCTCCGACCTTACGCAGCGAATTGATCGAACACGGTCTGCTGCATCCATGAAAATGCCCTCGGCGCGCCAGGCACCGAGGGCAGGGTGTCCGCCTGCCAAGGAGATTTGGGGGAGAGGCGGGCGGGGACAGTCGATTGCGGCTTAGGCGTTGCAGCGCGCCAGCTCTTCGGCGGGCAGCGCCTCGCCCTTGGCGGTGAAGCTCGCGATCGTGCCGTGCTTGCGGTTTAGATCGCGGCAGATGCGCAGCGGGCGGCTGGTGCCCTTGTCCGCGGTGCAACTGGTGCCCTGGCAGGCCCATACGAGGTCGCCCGCGATGGCGCGAGGCTGACTGGCGGGCTGCGCCAGTTCGGCTCGGTAGAAGGCCTTGCTGGGGTTCTGAGCGACCGCAGGGGCAGGCGCGACAGCGGCGCCGAAGCTGAGCGCGGTCCAGATCAGGGCGAGGCCGAGCGCGCCGATGCTGCCGATGCGGGGGACGAAACGGAGAGGGGAGGAGGTCATGTCAAGCGTCCTTCTGCCTTGCAATTTGCAAGGGGAATTGCCCTTGCTGCAATATCGGTTGCCGATTGCAACTAGTTGCGAATCGCCACTTAAACTCACAGGTTTTGAGTTGCAACCCAAAACTTTTTTGCTGAAACCGTTTTGTCATCAGGTGCGTTTGCCGTTACCGAAGGCTTGGGAAAGGACGATAATGGGCGAACTCCGCGAACCTCTGCGCGAACTTACCGAGTGCGGGCTGCCGCAAGCGCTGGAGGTGATGGGTGAGCGTTGGAGCTTCATGATCCTGCGCGCCAGCTTCAACGGCGTTCACCACTTCGAGGAGTTCCTGAGCGAGCTGGGCATCGCCCGCAACATCCTTTCCAACCGGCTTGGAAAGCTTGTTGAGCACGGGATTCTCGCTCGCCAGGCGATCGCCGAAGACCGCCGCAAGATCGAATACCGGTTGACCGAAAAGGGCATGGACCTGCTTCCTGCGATGCTGGCCTTGCGCCAGTGGGGCATGAAATACGGCACCGAGGTGATCGAGAACCCGGTGCTGGTGGACGAGCGCGATCGCCTGCCGATCGGTCCGATGACAATCACCGCCCATGATGGGCGGGCGCTCGACAAGCACGATCTCATTTTCGTCGACAAAAGCGAAGTCGGCGTGACCTCCGCGCCCGTGCGCGCTCGCGCCTGACCTTCGGCGCCGACGAGCAGGGTTCCCGGCGTACGCCCGATGGGCGCTACCTCATCGTCCGCGAACGCTTGTGGCGCACCAGCAACCCTCACCTGCCCGAAGCTGAACGGGCGGCACTAGTAAATACCCTGATGGCGGCGCGCCGCGCGGTGGGTGACGCCATGCGCGCCAACGACGTGACGGCGGAACAGGCGGCTCGCGCCCGCGTGCACCGGGCCAAGGTCGCTCTTGGCGAGCGCGGGCCGGTGTGGTGGAGCGACGGCGCCCCGGACTATAATCGGCACCTCGTCAAGAACACCCCCTACGCCGAGCCCTGAACGCCCGCGCGGCGGCGTGACGTCATCGTTAAAACTGCGTCAACGCTTGGCTGTCATAGAGTGGCAAACGGCCCTTGGACGGGCTCCCGACGCATATGGGGAACGGGGCGCGCGTGATCGAAGTCGAAGTCCAGAACGAAACGCATCAGTCGGTGTTTCAACTGAAGACGATCGTCGTTCCGCGCATCGGCGAGGGACTACGGCTTCAGGAGCCCGACGGGCGCTGGGCCAGCTACGACGTGCTCGACGTTTGGTACCAGAAGGCCGAGTATGGCGACGTCTGGGTGCCCTATCTCCACGTCCGCATGAACGAAGGGGAACTGCGCGCAATCGACATGGAAACGCGCAACCCGATGGTCGACCGCAGTCAGGCGGTGCCGATAGAGGATTTCCTGAAGAAGTTCGAAGGAGCCGAGGAACACCGGCCCACCCCGATCCGGCTCGATCTCAGCGAGGACGTGGAGGCTTAATCACCTCCCCCCACCCCGGGGGCGCGGTCGGCAGTGAATCGTGCCCGTCCACCGTTTCGGCTCGGGCGGCAGCAGTGCCAAGTCCATTGCGGCTATTTGACGGCCGGCACCCAGGGCCGGAATTTTGGCTCCGGCAGCGCCGCAGTGCGCGCTCGCTCATAGGCAGCGCCCGCCCTCAGTACCGCAGCATCCGCCCATTTTGCGCCCATGAAGCTGAGCCCGACCGGCAGGCCCTCCACCGCACCCATTGGTACGGTGAGGTGCGGATAGCCGGCGATGGCGGCAAGCGAGCCCGCGCCTATCCGCCCCGGGAAATTGTCACCGTAAATGAGGTCGCTCGGCCAGGCGGGGCCGGTAGTGGGCGCGATGAGGAAGGCGACGCGGTGATCGTTCAGCAATTTGTCGATCCCGCCCGCGCGCGTCGCGGCGAGGTTGGTGTCGCGCGCCTCGATATAGGCTGCCTCGTCCTTGGCCTCGAGCGCCTGCTCGAAAAATTCCTGGCCGAACCAGCGCAGCTCGCGGTCGGCATTGGCTCGGTTGAAGGCGACCACCCCGGCCAGCGTACGCGGCACCTGCCGGCCCGAAAGCGTGGCTAGATAGGCATCCATGTCGCGCCGCAGTTCGAACATCAGCACCGGCAGCGTGCGGTCCCAGAACCCGTCCGGCCAATCGTAATCCACGTCCACCAGCACTGCCCCGGCGCGCTCCAGATCCCGCCGTGCGGCATCGAACACCGCCGTGACCCGCGCGTCCTTGCCGATCTGCTGTTTCAGCACACCGATCCGCACGCCCTGCAGGGAGCTCGTCGCCAGCCCGGCCGCGTAATCCACCCTACGCCAATCCGCTTCTGCAGTGGCCGGGTCGGCCGGATCGCTCCCAGCGATCGCGTTCAGCAGCAATGCCACATCGGCCACGCTGCGCGCCATTGGCCCCGCCGTATCCTGGGTCGCGCTGATTGGGATCACATGCGTCCGGCTGACGAGGCCCACAGTAGGCTTGAACCCGACGACGCCGTTAACGCTGGCGGGGCAGGTGATCGAGCCATTGGTCTCCGTCCCGATCGCCGCCCAGGCGAGGCCGGCCGCCACCGCGGCGCCGCTGCCCGAAGAGGAGCCGCACGCATTGCGGTCGGTGGCATGAGGGTTCTTGGTGAGGCCCCCCACGGAGCTCCAGCCACTGGTCGAATCTTCGCCGCGGATATTGGCCCATTCGCTCAGATTGGTCTTGCCCAGCACCACGCCCCCATTGGCGCGCAACCGCGCGACAAGCGGCGCATCCCGCCCGGTGGCATTGTCCGCCAGCGCCAGGCTACCCGCGGTGGTCGGCCATTCGCGCGTCTCGATATTGTCCTTCACCAGCACTGTCCGCCCGCCCAGCGACAAGCGGGCGGCAGCCTCCGCCGCGCGCGCAGCATCATCGGGATCGGCGGCGACGATGATAGCATTGAGCTCCGGCCCAGCATCGTCGAGGGCGGCTATCCGTGCGCGGTAATCCCGCGCATCCTGTGCGGGGTTGGCCCACGCGGGGGCGGCCAGAGCGAAGGCTGCGAGCAGCGAGATTATGTTGCGCATGGCCCACGGTGGCATTTTCGTCTCGCTTTGCAAGCGTCGCCTAGAAATCGCCACTGACGGTCATGCGGAAGATTGGGCCGATGCGGCGGTCGGCGTATTCGTTGAACTCAACGTTATTGTCCAAGCGCTCGCCATCGAAGACCGTGCGGCGGAAATAATTGCGGGCTCCCAACAGGTTCCCCACCTGTGCGCGAACGGTCAGGCCCAGAACGTCCTTGTTCTCCACGAACAGCGTATCGAACACCGGGCCTTCCCAGTTACGCCCGATCTCGAAGCGCCGCGCATAGGGCGCATTGTCGAAATGGTTGAAGCTGGCACCATATGCCCAGTCGCTTGAGGCTATGTCGTGGCGGAAGTCGATGGTGAAGCCGCCCAGCTGATCGTAGGAAAACGGGCGATCCTCGCCGGTGAACGGGTCGGTAACGCTCATGAAGCGCTTGATCGCGTTGACGTCGAGGCGGGCGCCTTTCCAGCCGATGGGGTCCATCTTCAGGGTGGCGGTCAGTTCGAGGTGAAGCCGCTCCGCCTTGCCGATGTTGCCGCGCGCCTCGCCGCCGTTTGCGAGCGGGAACCAATCGATGAAGTCTTCGAACCAGGCTTGCCGCGCGTCCAAGCGCAGCGAGCCCCAGTCCCCAAAGTTCCGGTTGGCCTGCAGCTCGACATTCCAGCTCTGATAAGGGACTAGCTCGTTGTTGCCCCAATTCTGGTTGTCGTCATTGAGCGAGACGCTGGCGAGAAAGTCGCCGAAGCCAAGCTGGCTGACTCGCCGCGCCAGGGTGAGCGACACATCGAGCCGCGGAGAGGGTTTCCAGGTCGCGGCAAGCGACCCCTTCGGCCTCCTGAAGCGGCGCGAATTCGCGGCCGCTCCGGTCTGCTCGATCTTGGAAAATTCGACCGCGGCGATGGCCTGCATCGACAACGTCGAGGACAGCGAACGCGAATAGCTAAGACTTGCGTCGTAGCGGTCCTCCGTCACGCCGCCGGTGCCCTGCGGAAAAGGCACTTGATCAAATACCCCCGCCTGATTGAGCGAGAAAAGCGACGACGCCCGATTGAGCCTGTTGAACGCGGCTTCGCCCGACAGCTGCCAGTCCGCATCCCACATTTTCCATCCGTATTCGATCCGCCCGATCCGCTCCCCGATGCCATTGCTCTGCTCGAAGCGGAAACCGGTGGAAGCGGAGCCGTCCGAGAAGCTGTCGATGACGGTGGCGCTGAAATTGTCGCGTTCGAAGCGTTCCAGGCCGATCAGCTTCACGTTGCCAGGCCCGAGCGGGAAGGAGAAATCGCCGCCGATTTCATATTCGGGCCCGTTGTCCCGCGTTCTCGAGAAACGTGTCCGAACCGGCCCGCTCACTGGGGCCCCCGTCTCCGGTTCATCCCTGAAGAAGAAGTCCTCGCCATAAGTCAGGTTGAGGTTGGCCTTGACGTCGCCGCCGAAGTCATAGCCGAAACTGGTCGCCAGCCTCGGATTGTCGAAAGCTCCGGCAAATCTGGTCGTTTGCGTTTCGATCAGCTCGCCGTCGCCGTCGGTGACCAGGATGGGGCCATCGGCGCCGAAGCGATCGTTCGCGTTGGTGAGCGCGACGGTATAGCTAAGCGCCCCCGAACGGCCGGTCAGCGAAATCTCGCCCCCGTAAAGTTGCGGCTCGGTGTTGTGCGGGCGAAACCCGGTCGTCCACCGGAACTGCCCCGAGGCGCCATTGGTCTGGTAAACGACGTTGGCGACGAGTCCCGTCAGTCCGGGAATGTCCAACGTGTTGCCGTCGACCAGCTCGATCCGAACGACATCTTCGGCTGGGATACGGGTCAACTGCGCCTCTATGCTTTCCGACTTGCTCGAGAACCGCTCGCCATTGACGATGACGTTCTGGGTCGCCTGACCCAACCCGCGTTGCCCCTGGTTATTGCCCCCGGTGATGGCGAACCCCGGAATGCGGGTGACCATGTCGAGTGCATTGCGGGGCGCGAACTGCGCGAAATAGGCTGGCTCGAAGGATTGCTGAGCATCCGGGGCCGCCGCAGCGGCGCCATCCTGTGGATCGGTTGCCGCGGCTGTCTGGGCGGTTGCCGGCGCGGCAAGACCTGTGCCGATAGCCAGCGACGACGCGGCAAGAAATAACCGACCAGCCCTCATTGCAGACAACCCTCAATCCTTATGCCGGTTCGTCTACAATTGTGGGCGAAGGGGACTACCCTGGGTCGACGGGCGTCCTACTGGTCCCGATGAACGCCCGGAACCGCCGAAACGCGTCGCGAGCGATTGCGAGAGTGGTGAACTGGGTTAAGGGCCTTGAACATCGCGGGCGAGGTCGCGACATAGGCCCCGACTTCCAGACGAGAGGACTCTTCCCCCATGATCGATCTGTTCGGCGGCGATGGCTACCGTACCCAGGGCCAATTCACGCGCGATCCCGTGACCGGCGCGCTGGTCCCCGTGGTGGTGGAGCAGACCAGCCGCGGCGAGCGCAGCTTCGACATCTTCAGCCGCCTGCTGCGCGAACGCATCGTCTTCGTGACCGATCAGATCGAGGACAACATGGCCTCGCTGATCGTGGCTCAGCTCTTGTTCCTCGAGAGCGAGAATCCCTCGAAGCCGATCAGCATGTACATCAATTC
>SXGU01350265.1_pt1 | contig 14729 bp, 9 predicted proteins | sample 3174531 | NCBI WGS metagenome assembly SXGU01 (sample SAMN11356863, study PRJNA531348) | freshwater metagenome | isolation source: freshwater sample F1-140 | place: China: Fuxian Lake, Yuxi | collected 2017-12-25
GCCCTGGCCGAAAATCATCATCGTGCGGGTCAGGATATTGGCGCCTTCTACGGTAATGCTGACCGGGATGACCTGGTATAAACGTCCGAGGTAATTATGCGGCCCCATGCAAATTCCCGAACCGCCTTGAATATCCATACCGTCGTTGATGATGCGGCGCATCCGTTCGGTCAGTTCGTATTTAAGGATGGCGGATATAACCGCCGGTTTTTCACCGTTATCCAAAGCCGCATTGGTGACTTTACGGGCGGCGTCCAGGATATAGGTTTCACCGGCCATGCGCGCCAGCGGCTCTTCGATGCCTTCAAACTCGCCTATCGGCAGGTTGAATTGTTTGCGGATACGGGCATAGGCGCCGGTATTGCGGCAGGTGAATTTGGCGGCGCCGACACTGAGCGCAGGCAGCGAAACCGCTCTGCCGGTGGTCAGGCTTTGCATGAGCATGGTCCAGCCGTTGCCGACCTGTTCAACACCGCCGATAATCCAGTCCATTGGGATAAATACATCTTTGCCCCAGTTGGGGCCGTTTTGAAAGGCGGAATCGAGCGGATAATGCCGTCTGCCGATAGAAATGCCGGGCGTGTTGGTCGGTATCAACGCGACGGTGATGCCGATCGCTTCTTTGGCACCGATCAGGTGGTCCGGGTCGTAAAGCTTGAACGCAAGTCCCAGTACCGTAGCGACAGGTCCTAAAGTGATATAGCGTTTTTCCCAGTTGAGGCGAATACCCAGCACGTTTTCCGCGTTATAGCACACCACGCCGGTATCCGGCATCGCGCCCGCATCACTGCCTGCATGGGGGCCGGTCAGTGCAAATGCCGGGATTTCTTCGCCGTTGGCAAGGCGCGGCAGGTAATAGTCCTTTTGTTGTTCGGTGCCGTAATTGAGCAGCAGTTTTGCAGGACCGAGGGAGTTGGGTACCATCACCGTCACGGCGGCGGTGGTGCTGCGGCTGGCAATCTTCATGACGATTTCGGAATGTGCGTTTTCTGAAAACGCCAGGCCACCGTAGTGTTTGGGAATAATCATGCCGCAAAATTTTTGCTGTTTAATGTAATCCCAGACTTCCGGCGGTAAGTCCTTGCGCTTATGGGTAATGTCCCAGTCATTGAGCATGGCGCACAAGGTTTCGACCGGGCCGTCGATAAAGGCTTGTTCTTCTTCCGTCAGTTTGGCTGGCGGCAAGTCGTGCAGCTTTTTCCAGTCAGGATTGCCGGAAAATAACTCGGCGTCCCACCAAGTATTGCCGGCTTCCAAGGCTTCGCGTTCGGTTTGCGACATGGGCGGCAAGGCATTTTTCATCAGCTTGAAAATCCGGCGGCTGATGAGTTTTTGGCGGAGGCTGGGGATATTGAGGGGCGTGGCGAGCAATAAAAATACACCAGCCAGACCGATGCTACACAGCGTTAAGCCGTAGGTGACGGTGTAGGCGGTCAATAACAGGCCGAGTACCGCTGTTGCTTGAAGGATACGGGCTTTGAAATAGAACAAAGCCCAAAAGATGATGAGTAGTGCGGATAACCAAAGCATTGTGTTCTCCTTTATTAACTTGGACTCGGAATAAGACCTATGGCATTTAATGGACGGCGATTGGCCTGCCAGTCTCGGCAATGATTGCTCACGGATTGAAGCTACGAAATGCTGCTGAGCGTACTTTTCGCGATGACTCCCAAGCTAATTCCTCAACGGTTTGCCGGTTTTCAGCATGTGCTCGAGTCTCGCCAGCGTGCCGGGCTGTTTGACCAGTTCTACAAAAGCGTCTCTTTCCAGGGCCAGCATATCGTCTTCAGTCAACGGAGAAGTCATATCGCAGTCACCGCCGCTCAGTATAAAAGCCAGTTTTCCCGATATTTCCACATCATAATCGCTCGCTTTGCCTAACAGGTGGAAAGCTTTGACGCCCATACCCAGCAATATCCTGGCGGTTTTTCCCGGCAACGGATACACGCACGGCTGTGGGACGGCGTAATGGTTACATAGCGAGAGCGCTTTCGCCTTGGCATCGGCCAGCAGGCGGTTTTTGTTCATCGTTATGCCGTCGGCCTGACTTAAAAATAACAGCTCTTTTGCTTCGACGGCGGATTTTGATACTTTGGCCATGCCTATCGTTTCAAAGGCTTTGACAACCGGAGGAATCGGGCCGCCGGGTCTTTTCGGCAAGCTCAGCCACCGGCGCAGATATTCTTTGCAGCCGCCCCAGCCGGGAATCAGTCCTACGCCGACCTCGACCAGGCCGGTATACAATTCGGCATGGGCCTGTATTGCATCGCAATGCAGCAAAATTTCACAGCCGCCGCCCAAAGCCAATCCCGAAGGCGCCGCTACGACAGGGAAGGGCGCATACTTCAATGCCTTGTAAGTCTGTTGTCCCTGGATAATCAATTGCTCGACAGCCGCCCAGTCACTGTGATGAATGGCGTGCATCAACAAGCCGAGATTAGCCCCGGCGGAAAAGTTTTCGCCGTCGTTATGAATGACCAGCGCCGAGAATTCGCTACGGACTTTTTCGATACTTTTGTCTATCAGCGTCATGGTATCCATATCCAGCGTATTCATTTTGCTGTGGAATTCCAGGCAGGCGATGCCGTCGCCGCTATCCCACAAACTGGCGGATGCATTGCTCAAGACCGCCGAGCCTCGTAATTTAATGTCCGACAGCAGCAGGACGCCCTCCGCCCGGTGGACAGGATGAGTGTTTCCCGACAGATCGGTAAACGCCAGTTTGCCAGCCTCAGTTTTATATAGGGAAGTCCTGTTGACCAATAACGGCGGCACATCCAGTTTTTCCGCACGCAGTTTATCGACAAACCAGGGGACGCCGATCTGATCGAGCAACTCAAACGGCCCGACTTTCCAGTTGTAGCCATCGCGCATCGCCGCATCAATGGCGACAATGTCGTCGCTGATTTCAGGAACCAGGCCAGCGGCATAACTGAGTGTTCTTGACAACACGCGCCAGGCATAGAAGGCCATGATGTCGGGACAGGATAAAAGCGCCTGTAAACCGGCTTTTTTGGCTTCATGGATGGCGTCAAGATTGGGTTTTTCAGAAGGGGTGTATTCTCCGGTATTAAGATCAATCGATTCTTTGACGCGCTCCGGGCTTAAACGGTAAAAGCCGCCCTTGCCCTTTCTGCCCGTATAGCCCTCGGCTATCATGGTCTGAACCAGTTCGGGCAGACGATTGACCTGATGAAAGGCATCGTTCGGCGCCAAGGCTTGCTTCATGCTGTCCAGGATATGCGGGATAAGATCCAGTCCGACCAAATCCAGCAAGCCGAAAACGCCGGTTTTCGGTATGCCGAAAGGCGTGGACATGACCGCATCGGCCTGTTCAACGGTCAGACCCAAATCTATCGCTTCCAAGAGAGCCAACTGCAGCCAGTAAATCCCGATTCGATTGCCTATAAAGCCGGGCGTATCCTTACAAGTTACACAGGATTTACCCAGTTTGATGTCGGCAAAGCGACTGACGGCGGCGATCAGGTCGGGGCGGGTTTGCGGGCCGGATACCAGCTCCAAGAGACGCATATAGCGCGGAGGATTGAAAAAATGCGTGATCATGAAACGCTGTTTAAAACTGTCGGGTGCATCCTGCGTTAATAATGACAGCGGCAGCGTTGATGTATTGGAGGAAATCAGGCAGTCCTTATGACATACCGCGTCCAGTTTTTGATACAGCGATTTTTTGATTTTGGGGTTTTCAATAACCGCTTCTATGACCCAATCGGCATCGCTCAGCCAATGCAGGTGATCTTCGATATTGCCCGGCGTAATCAGGCGGGCATTGTTAGTGTGCATGAAGGGCGCGGGTTCGGCCTTGAGCAGTTTCTTGATAGCGGTTTCGGCAACGCTGTTGCGGTTGGCGGCGTCGCTAACGATGTCCAGCAGATAGACCGGAATACCGGCATTGCTGATATGCGCGGCGATACTCGCTCCCATCACTCCGGCCCCGATGACGGCGGCTTTTTTTATCTCGATTGGTTTGATGTCCATCAGATTGCCTCCAGTATGGTCGCGATACCCTGGCCTCCGCCGATGCACTGGGTGGCTAAGGCATAACGTTTGTGTTCCCGTTGTAACAGGCTGGCGGCTTTACCGGTAATTCGCGCCCCCGTCGCGCCCAGCGGATGGCCCAAAGCGATGGCGCCTCCGTCAAGATTGAGCTTGGGTAAAGGTATCGGCATGGCTTTTAGCACCGCGATGGTTTGTGCGGCAAAGGCTTCATTCAACTCGACAATATCAATATCGTCCAGGTCCAGACCTGCGCGACTCAAGGCTTTATGGGTGGCTGCGACAGGGCCTATGCCCATGATTTCCGGTGCGCAACCGGAAACGGCAGTGGCTTTAATACGCGCCAGTTTAGCCAGACCATGCGCGTCGGCGTAGTCTTCGCTGCAAACCAGCACGGCCGCCGCGCCGTCGGTCAGCGGTGAAGAGGTTCCGGCGGTAACGCTGCCCGCCGCCTGAAAAGCTGGTGGCAATTGCGCCAGTGCAGCCGCCGTGGAATCGGGGCGAGGGCAGCCGTCTTGGGCAACGATGTCTGCGTGTGCCGTGCTAATGGCAATGATTTCATCGGCGAATCGGCCCTGTTGCATGGCTGCGGCGGTTTTTTGCTGGCTCAGAAGCGAGAAGGCTTCCTGGTCGATGCGTGTGATGTGGTATTGTTTGGCCAGGTTTTCCGCCGTATCTCCCATGCTGATATAGGCTTCCGGAAAGGTTTGGTAAAGCGCCGGATTGGGCATGTAATTGTAGCCACCCATCGGTATCCGCGTCATCGATTCAACACCGGCGCAGATAAACACTTCGCCGGCGTTCATCTGAATGGCGCCGGTTGCAATATGAATGGCCTGCATCGATGAGCCGCAGAAGCGATTCAGCGTCATGCCGGCAACGGTAACCGGCAGACCCGCCAGAAAAACCACCAGCCGGGCCATATTCAGTCCCTGTTCGCCTTCGGGAAAAGCGCAACCCAGGATCAGGTCTTCTATATCCTCCGGATTGACTCCGGTTTTACTGATTAAGCCTTTAACAACCTGAGCCGCGAGGTCATCCGGTCGTACCTTGCACATCAGGCCCTTATGCGCCGGAGTAAATGGTGACCTGCAATAGCCTGCAATAACAACATTTTTCATCGTCCTGTCTCCTGTGATACGTCGTGATAAGGCTCAACTATAGTACGGTCGGCTGAACTTGACAACCTGATCTATAAGCGAGCCGCTTGCATGGTCCGACAGCAAAAATAGTTTAAATATCCGTCATTTTTCACTGCCGTCTCTTTTTCAAAAAGGGCGGTGAATAATTACAAATATCCATGGCGACAAACAGGCTAATCAAGTACACTAATTATTCAGGGGGCGACATGGCTTCGACGTGGGTAGCGAAACCTTGAGTGCATGCCGAGGACTGTACACCTCGTAAAATCTACAGAAACTAAGTATTCGCAAATGACGAAAACTACTCAATGGCTCTAGCTGCTTAAAAACAGCACCATTCCTTTGACCATCTGTGCTTATGCGGGTGGAGTTCGGTTCGCCGAACGCTCAGAGGTCATCTACATAAGATCGCGCTGAAATCTGTCCGGTGTGGATGCGCTAAAACCTTACGGAATCGCTGATGATAATCTTGGCCCGACGGGTAGTCATCAGCTAAATCAAAAGCGCGGGATAAGCATGTAGACCTTGTGGCGGAGTGCTTGCGGACGGGGGTTCAATTCCCCCCGCATCCACCAAATACCTAAATAACTAGATTCAGAGACGTACATTAACCCGCAAGTCGAAAGGCTTGGCGGGTTTTTTATTATCAGGCGAAATTCAAGAGACGGCTTGTCTGCCAGAATCGGATCTAGCCACCTAACAATTCAGACGCGACCAAAAAATAACCAGCCGAAGGCTCTGACAAAGGCGTAATAAATATAGGCCCAGCAGAAATCGTTTTCTTTCAGGTAGTCAAGAAACAGTTTATCAGCCTCTTTTCTTTGCACGCCTGTTTGCTTGCCGAACTGATACAGCACGTCATGAAACAGGGAGGCGTAATAGGTTTTGCGTTGCTCTGTAGCAGGGTTGACCACGCCGTCGGGAATACCCCACACTTGATCGAGAAAAGCCCATTTAGGGCTGCAACCGTCCCAGGCATAACCGTCTGCATTCGGATTAGAGCCTTTGACAGTCAGGTTTCCGTCGCTATCCAGGTGCATCCATTCGTTGTCGAAGGCACGGTCTTTAATATCGGTTTTTCGTGTAACATCTTCATGTATGACATACAGCCAGAAATAATCGTTGTTAAATTTCATATCATGCACCGTTAAATTAATGGGTTAATGGCAGATGGCGCGACGAATTTTAGCATATCATTATGAGTTACCTCAGCTATTGAGGTTGCATGCCGCGGCTTTTTAAGCCGCGACATGCAACCGCATAACGGTTAACGAAATTGATAATTCACAGGGACAAATATTTGATAAATTACTTTTGTCACATTAGCATCCCAGATCTGAAAACGAATTTTGTCTACCGTGGCATTACCGCTACTGATTGTGAATGTACAACTGCCGGTACCGCTGCCGAAAGGATAGAGCGGTGAAGGGCAGGCGGCGTAATTCGGTGTAAGATTCGCGCCAGAAAAAGGGCGGGCAAAAATACGTACGCCCGCGGCTTCGGTTGTATCGTACTTAAAGTTTACCGTCACATTTTGACCAAACTTGAGGATGTTTGGAGTAGCCGGTGATAATCTGATCTGTGATACCAAATTAGGTGCCGATGCAGCCATCGACAGTTGAGAGAGTATCAGCCAAGTAAACAAGATAATCAGGGTTTGTTTTATTTTGCTATTCAACATAACGATTTCCTCTAAAATGGAGTTTTATTCGCTACTGCGGTAGCGAGTCGCTTCCGGGTCTTGCGAACAGGAAATGCCCCTGTTCACCTACCCATAATTTGTTGACTGAGTTTCTGCCTTCTTCCATCGATAAACGCATGGCAAAAATCCAGTCAGCGCCATTTGAACAGAAAAAGCATAAAAATAATATTAGTACAAATACGTATATGATCTTGCCCGGTGAAAACGTATTTAACCTTTTTTTGGGAAAGCGTTAGTCTTGATATTCAAGCTTAAGGATTCAGTGTCTCCTGTTTTAAAGTCATTTCACCCGGTAGTCGCCGACTGGTTTCTAAGCCAATTCACCGCACCTTCAGAAGTTCAGTGCCTGGCCTGGCCTGCCATTCAGGCCGGTCAATCGACGTTGATCGCCGCGCCTACCGGTTCGGGTAAAACGCTGGCGGCTTTTTTGGCCGTTATCGACCGGTTGGTCAAGCAAGGCTTGGCGTCGTCATTACCTGACCAGACACAGGTGCTGTATATATCGCCGTTAAAAGCGCTATCGAATGACATCCATAAAAACCTCGAACAACCCTTGAACGGCATCGGCATGGCGTTGCTGGAAGCGTCCTTGCCCGGCGTTGTGATCCGCGCGCAAACACGCACCGGCGACACCAGCCAGACCGAACGCGCGGCGATGAAACGCTTTCCCCCGCATATCCTGGTTACGACGCCGGAATCGTTGTATATCCTGCTGACCTCGGAATCCGGGCGGGAAATGCTGAAGACGGTTCGTAGCGTCATCGTTGATGAAATTCATGCGCTGGCAGGCAACAAGCGCGGCGCGCATCTGATGTTATCGCTGGAGCGGCTTAGCCGATTAACGGGGCAAGATCCGGTACGCATCGGCTTGTCGGCTACGCAAAAACCGCTGACAGACATCGCGCATTATTTGACAGGTCATCGTGATGTACCCTGCGCGATTATCGATACCGGCCATGTCCGGCAACGCGATTTGCTGGTTGAAGTCACCGGGTCGCCGCTCGAGGCGATTATGGCCAATGAGGTCTGGATTGAAATTTATGACCGCCTGGAACAACTGATCAATCAACATCACACCACGTTGATCTTCGTCAATACGCGGCGGCTGGCGGAACGCGCCGCCGCCGCTTTGGCCGATCGGTTGGGTGAAGCGGCGGTAACGGCGCATCACGGCAGTCTTGCCAAAGAACACCGCTTATCGGCGGAGCATCGCCTGAAACAGGGACAACTGAAAGCCCTGGTCGCAACGGCTTCATTAGAGCTCGGCATCGACATCGGTGATGTCGATCTGGTCTGCCAGTTAGGTTCGCCGCATTCGATTGCGGCTTTTTTGCAGCGCGTCGGTCGTTCCGGTCATAGTCTCGGCGCTATCCCTAAGGGCCGACTATTTCCGTTAACGCGTAACGATTTACTGGAATGCGCGGCCCTGTTGTCCGCTATTGCGAAAGACCGGCTCGACAGCATTCAATTTCCCGATCATCCGCTGGATGTGCTGGCGCAGCAAATTGTTGCCGAAGTCGCTTGCGGGGAATGTAATGAAAAGGAACTGTATCAACTGGTTACGAAAGCCTGGACTTATCGTGCATTGACGCCGGAACAATATACCGCCGTCGTAAAAATGCTCAGCGATGGCTACCACACCCGGCGCGGACGGCGCAGCGCCTATTTGCATCGCGATGTGGTTCACGGCGTATTGCGGCCACGCAAAAATGCCCGCTTGACGGCGATCATGAATGGCGGGGCTATTCCCGATCAGTTCGATTACGATGTCATATTACAGCCTGAGGGCTTGTTTATCGGTACGTTGAACGAAGAGTTCGCGTTTGAGAGCATACCCGGCGATATTTTCCAGCTCGGCAACAGTTCCTACCGGATGCTCAAAATTGAACAAGGCAAGGTGTTTGTTGAGGATGCGCATGGTCAGCCGCCGAATATCCCGTTTTGGTTCGGCGAAGCGCCGGGTCGCAGTAATGAGCTGTCGGCGGCGGTATCGGAGCTGTTGTCCACTGTCGATCATTTGTTGGAGCTTGGAGAAGAGGCCGCGCGCCGTTTTATCCATGATGAGTTGGCCTTGCCGCCTGCCGCCGCGGTGCAGTTATATGATTATCTGGCGACAGCTAAAGCGGCTCTGACGGTATTACCGACCTTTAACAACATTATTTTCGAACGTTTTTTCGATGAAACCGGCGATATGCACTTCGTCATTCACTCGATTTACGGCTCTCGCATCAATAAAGCCTGGGGCTTGGCGTTGCGCAAGCGTTTTTGCCGCCGTTTCAATTTCGAATTACAGGCCGCCGCCGATGAAAACAATATTGTCCTATCCTTAGGACCCACGCATAGCTTTCCTTTAAACGAGCCCGCCGCTTATCTTAAGGTCAACAGCGTACAGGATGTACTGACTCAGGCGCTGCTGGCTGCGCCGATGTTTCCGACACGTTGGCGCTGGGTCGCCAATACGGCGCTGGCTGTGCCTCGTAATCGGGCCGGGAAAAAAGTACCGGCGGTTTTTCAACGTAACGATGCGGAAGACTTGATCGCCGTCATTTTCCCTGATCAGCTGGCCTGTTTCGAAAATATCGCCGGCGACCGGGAAGTGCCCGACCATCCGCTCGTTAATCAAACATTGTGGGATTGTCTCCATGAACTGATGGATATTGACGGATTGAAGCAATTGTTGGGCGGCATTGAAAACGGCAGCATCCATATCATTACCCGCGATTTGACCAGCCCGTCGCCGATGGCGCAGGAAATCATCAACGCTAAAGCCTATGCCTTTCTTGATGAAGCACCGGCGGAAGAAAGGCGGACATTGGCGATACAGCAACGCCGCTTTAACAGTCCTCAGGAAGCGGCTGAAATAGGTCGCTTGAATCCCGATGCGATAGCACGCGTTCGGCTCGAAGCTTGGCCGGAACCCAGGAATGCCGATGAATTGCATGACGCCTTGGTTATTCTCGGTTTCATGACGGAACAGGAAGGTTGGTATGGATCGCCGTTATCAAAGCAACCGTATTCGGCCACACAAAGCGCATCAGACATGTTGGATGTGTTGCAGAACGATCAGAGAGCAACGGTAATGATCTTGGCGCATGGACAGAAGCTCTGGGTAGCCGCCGAACGTCTGCATGAATGTCGGATACTGTTTCCTGACGCCGGGCTGTCTCCGGTCATTGTCGCCGTAGCGGCTGACGAGGCTTTATCCGTCGAAACCGTTTTGCGGGAAATCATCCGCAGCCGCATGGAGGGGCTCGGGCCGGTCACAGCGGAACAGCTTGCCCGGCCTATGGGGATTGATACATCAGCAATCCAGCAAGCCTTATTGGCGTTGGAGCAACAAGGCATTGTACTGCAAGGCCACTACACGCCGGGTAGCCAAACCATTGAATGGTGTGAACGCGGTTTATTGGCGCGCATTCACCGTTACACATTAAAACAATTACGCAGTGAAATAGAACCGGTAGCGCCGGCGGACTTCATGCGCTTCTTGTTCCGCTGGCATGGGCTGCATGATCCTGTGGCCGGTGAAACCGGGTTGGCGAAGGTATTACAGCAGTTAGAAGGCTGCAACCTGCCCGCTTCCTGTTGGGAGTCGGAAATAGTGGCGCGGCGGGTCAAGCCCTATTTTGCTTCGGAATTGGATCAACTCTGTACGTCCGGGCGCTTTATCTGGCTGCGATTAAAACAGCCCGGTGAAAACAATCCCAAATCTGCCGGAAAAGCGACGCCGATTGCGCTGATCTCACGCGCCAATATGGATTATTGGCGGCATTTGTCAGTCCTCCCCGATAAAGCCGCTATGGAATTGTCCGGCAATGCGTTGAAAGTTTATGACGCCTTAAAAGAATGGGGCGCCAGTTTTTTCCAGGAACTGATTAGCGAAACCAGCCTGCTGAAAACGCAACTCGAGGACGCACTGGGTGAGCTGGCTGCATCCGGCCTGATAACTTCGGACAGTTTTCAGGGCTTGCGCATGCTGGTGTTGTCTCAGAAAATCCTGCATCGGCGCAGCAAGCGCTATCCTGCCCATGATCCGATGGCGGCGGCAGGGCGATGGTCGTTATTGCGTCCGTCTCGCGCCGTCTTTGCAGACAGCTATGAACATGTAGAGTCTATCGCCCGAACTTTATTATTGCGTTATGGCGTGGTATTTCGCAAAGTGCTGGAACGTGAAGAAGGCATCCCCAGTTGGCGGGAGTTACTTTATATCTACCGCCGACTGGAAGCGCGCGGCGATATACGCGGCGGACGTTTCGTGCAAGGCTTTGCCGGTGAACAGTTCGCCTTGCCTGAGGCGCTCAGCCAGCTAAAAGACATCCGCAAACTGTCGAAAGAAGCCGAATTGACCGTGCTCAGCTCAGCTGATCCGTTAAATTTGACCGGCATTATCACGCCGGGCGAGCGGATAGCGTCGTCATCAAGCCAGCGCCTGGTCTACCGGGACGGACTGCCGATGGCGCACGGCTCGCACGGCAAGATTCAGTATTTAGAGGCCTTTGATGCCGAACATCAATGGCAGTTGAAATGGGTGTTGATGGGGAAACAGGGTTAATGGTTATCTGGTTCAGGTTGGTGTTTCTTCGCAGAAAAATATTAGCGCGCTTTAAAATACTCCAGGGTCATAAACAGGGCGGCGATTGAGCGTGCTTCCGTACATTCGCCCGTGGCTAACAATTCATTGATATTATTTAATTGCCAGGGGATGACTTCCAGTTCCTCAGGTTCATCGCCCGGTAATTTTTCCGCATACAAATCCTGGGCGATGATAATCTCGGTGGTATGTTCCAGATAAGACGGCGCGACGGAAAAAGAGCTCAAGTGATGGAGGTGTCTGGCGCCGAAGCCGACCTCTTCTTTAAGCTCGCGGTTGGCGGCTTCGAAAAATGATTCACCGGCATCGGTTTTGCCTTTGGGCAAGCCCACTTCATAACGGTGTACACCGGCAGAATATTCCCTGATCAGCAACACCGTTTCGCTATCCAACATCGGCACAACCAGCACGGCGCCGCTCGAATTGCCGCGCGCCAGACGTTCATAGTTGCGTTGCTCGCCGTTGCTGAATTGTATCTCCAGCGCCTCAATGCGGAACAAGCGGCTTTTGGCAACGGTGGTTTTGTTAAGAATGGTAGGTTTTTCAGCCATTGTGTTAATTTATTAAGCTGTTATTTTATTAAAAGATCTTATCAACTAATCGTTGCAACTATAACGCACTCTCATGATTGACTGGAAACAAATTAATACGGTTTTGCTGGATATGGATGGGACATTGCTGGATTTGAATTTCGATAATCATTTCTGGAAGGAGTTTGTGCCGCTGAAGTATGCAGAAAAGCACGGCATATCGATCGTAGCGGCAAAACAGCAACTGGAACCGCAATTCAAAAGCATGGAAGGCAAGCTGGAATGGTATTGCCTGGATTACTGGAGCGATGTGCTGGCGCTGGATATTGCCGGGTTGAAAGCGGAAATAGCGGGCTTGATTGCCGTGTTGCCGCATGTCACGGAGTTTTTGGAGAAAATCCGGCAATCGCCGAAACGGGTTTTATTGGTCACTAACGCCCATCGCGACAGTGTCGATCTAAAGATGGAAAAAACCTGTTTACAGCCTTTTTTTGACGAGATTATCAGCTCTCACGACTTTGGCCTGCCCAAAGAGCAGCCGGATTTTTGGGAGCGGCTGCAACAGCAGCATGCCTTTGAAAAGCAATCGACACTGTTAATCGATGACAGTCTCGCGGTACTCAATTCGGCCAGACAGTTCGGGATGGCTTATCTGATTTCCGTCAGCAGGCCGGATAGCAAACAGCCTAAGAAAGAAACCGGCGATTATCCGGCTATTGAGGATTTTCGGGAGCTGATGAGCGGGCTTTAGGCTTGCGGTTTTTATCGTGACCGGAGCGTTTTCCCTGATAGTCGCTTTTATGTTTTTCAGGTCTTTTTTCCGGCTTGATAATTTCCGCCAACAGATCGCCGGGTATCGCTTTGACGGGGATTTTCTGGCCGATGTAGTCTTCGATATCGGGCATTGAATAAGCGTATTGTTCACAGATAAAGCTGATTGCCTCGCCACTGGCGCCGAAACGCGCGGTACGACCGATTCTGTGTACGTAATCCTCCACGTCCTGCGGTAAATCGTAATTGATGACATGCGAAACATCCGCTATGTGCAATCCCCTGGCGGCGACATCGGTGGCAATCAACAAGGTAATCCGGTTTTCCTGGAAATCGTTTAACAAGCGCTGGCGTTTGTCTTGCGGGACATCGCCACTTAAAGCAGCGGTTTTATAGCCGTTGGCATTGAGTGTGTCTTCCAGTTGTTCGGCGCAGCGTTTGGTATTGACAAAAATAATGCTGCGTTGCGGTTGGTACTTGTTCAAAATGCCGACTAACAAAGGTATTTTTTGTTCGTTGGAAGGACAGAACGCACTTTGTTCTATGGCCTTGGAGGTGACTTCCTCGGTTTCGATGCGAATCAGTACCGGGTTATTCATGTGTTCATAGGCCAACTCAGTCACTTTGTAAGATAAAGTGGCCGAAAACAGCATGTTCAAACGCAACCCAGGTGCCGGCATGCGGCGTAACAAATAGCGTATGTCTTTGATAAAGCCCAGGTCAAACATGCGATCCGCTTCGTCCATGACAGTGACTTGTACATGGTTCAGTGAAAAGGCCTGCTGCCTGTAAAAATCAATAATCCGGCCCGGCGTACCGATGATGATATCGACATTGGATTTTACTTTATCCAGCTGTTTTTGATAGTCGGTTCCGCCATAAATAAGCGCAAACTTCAGATCGAGGTGCTTGCTCAGTAAAACCGCATCTTTATGAATTTGAATCGCCAATTCACGTGTTGGCGCCAGGATGATCGCTCTGGGGTTTTTAATCCGCTTATTCTCGGTAACAGTTCCCTGCGCTACTTTTGATTTGGACTTGACAGCCGGGGCAGGCAACTGACTTGTGCGGGACTCTATCTCGTCAGTTGCTTCGTCTCCTACATCCCTGTAGTCATCCTGCATCGTTGCAGTGGTGTCGTCTGCATCATTGTCGTCTTCGTCGTCATCATCATCGTTGATCAGATACTGAAAGGTAGCCAGCAAAAACGTGGCGGTTTTGCCCGTTCCGGTTTGAGCCTGGCCGGCAATATCCTTGCCTCGCAGGGATAAGGGCAAGGCCTTATCCTGAATCGGCGTACAGTAATTAAAACCGGCATCGGTTAATCCCTGTAAAATGGAGTCAGACAATTCAAGATTGCTGAAGCGGGTTTTTGTTAAATGGGTATTATTCATAACCTATAGCATAACGTAAAAATCAAATCGGTTAAAATTGATTAACTCGAAATTGATTGACTAGAGGCGCCATCCCTCCTATAGTTTTAACTTTATAATAATCGGAGAAATCAAGTGAGTGATGCAGTCCTTCATGTAAGTGATGGTGAATTTAACGAAACTGTTATTAAAGCTAACGGTCCTGTACTGGTTGACTATTGGGCGGAATGGTGCGGACCTTGCAAAATGATTGCCCCGGTTCTGGATGCAATTGCCCAGGAATACGCAGGTAAATTAACGGTAGTCAAACTGAATATAGATGAAAACCAATTAACTCCACAGCATTATGGCGTACGCGGCATTCCAACACTGATGCTCTTTAAGGACGGCGAAGTCGAGGCAACTAAAGTCGGAGCCTTGACAAAACAGGAACTCGCCCGTTTTATCGACAGCCATATATAACCCCCCTTACAAGTGTAGGTTTTTTCATCCTCCCTAGTTGGCAACCGCACAAGTTGCCGGGAATGCATTGTTAATCCCCGGCATGCCAGGCCAAGCCTCTGGATGTCCAGGTTTGACGGGAAGCAGCTGATGGTTAAGCAAGGC